>Ga0163217_1082998_pt1 | contig 12933 bp, 9 predicted proteins | sample SynspAceP_FD_185933 | JGI IMG/M metagenome (GOLD analysis project Ga0163217, IMG submission 185933) | Saline lake microbial communities from Ace Lake in Antarctica - Synechococcus sp. Ace-P (PacBio error correction) | ecosystem: Environmental > Aquatic > Non-marine Saline and Alkaline > Saline ...
CACACCAAAAAAAAAGAAAGGGAGGAGATTTGAAAAAAAAAAGCAAGCTTTTTTAATGGGGGGTTTTAAAAATTCAATTTTTTCAGCTAAACCGGGGGTTTTTTCAAGAACTGCAAGGAGGGGAGGAAAACAAAAAATAACTCCCCTCCGCAAACCGAGGGTTTTTTTTGGTTATTCCCTTTTTCCCGGAAAGAAAAAATATCCCCTTGCGACCCTCATCCATTTTGAATTTGGAATGGAAAGGGGAAAACAATTTATTTTCTGGACTGGAAGTAATAATTCTCAATTTTGGAAGGCAGATTGGAATTGGTTAGACAAATCCATATCCACTTTTGTATGATCCAACAAGAATTTATATATGTGAATGGGCTTTTCCATGAAACCATTATCTGTTTCCCCTAATTTCCAGAAAACAATACCGGGACAAATTGGGCAGGATCAGTTTAGTAATTCAGGAAGATGGTATAACTTAAAGATACGGACGGGTATGAAACGAAAAACTCTAAGGCTCAATGTAGATCAAGTTATAAAACTTCGAAGCTAAACGTACCCTTCGATCAATTACTCAGTATATAGAATCAAATGGCGATAACGTAGCAAAGAGTAGGATAGCCCATTCTAATCTAGCTGGTGATTTCCTCCTGATGTTAATCTTAAATGAGCCAAACGTCGATGGCTCTCCGTTTTAATTTACAATCCTGTTCCAACTGATGATTTTACCAAATCCGTTTTATGAGGTTTTAAAACAATAGATAATGAAACAAACGGCGTAAGAACAAACTAGCAGGTGAAATTTTCAATTAATAAGCTTATGAAGTGGTTACATTTCTCTGGTAATACCAGCCTTGACCGGAGCAGCCGTTTCGAATCTGATTATTATCCAAGAGGTTATTTGAGTTTAAGGGGAACCTGCTTTGGCCGATGCTTCTTACAAAAAGATACGGAGACCAAAGCTATCATTCATCATTACGGCTTTGCTCTTTAAAAGTTTCGGTGATTTGGGTAGTTAAGATAGCCGCTAGTGTTCTTTTCGAAGATTTTAAATTTTAAATGGTATTATTATACTGAGGGAAGATTTTTTGTTGTTGACGATACCCTAGTTTAGATTGCTGCTACTTTACTAAACAGGTAGTTCATTTGACCAGGATATTCCGTTCAACAAATTTTTTTCACTATTGGCCAGCTTAGAATTTAAAAGATCGATACATAGGTGATGTTTATTCTTTTTCAGCAAGGGATGGTTTCGTCACTTTTGGAGGCGATCAGCGCCATGCAATTATACCCGTGTTTCTGGGAGCATACGTAATATTTCAAAGAACCATGGTTTAATTTAATGGTAATAAGATGAAATTTAAATTAAGGGCTTTCCCAATGGTAACAGCAAGGTTTAAAAGGCACCATTTGAAGCACAGTATGAAACTTAAAAGTGGTAAGGAAAGGAGTCTTCAATTTTCAACCCTTGGTAATACCAATCTTAAACCGGCGGTATCTACAGCTAGCTGAGTTTAGGGTATAATCTTGATTTTTTGGAAAAGATTTTCCTTTGGAGTTCCTCTTATGTAAAAAACGTAATTGAAGATCAGATTTTGAAAGTTTCCGTTGGCTTCGGGGCAGGATTTCCATATCAATTTGGCAAAATTGGTACGATGGAATCTGAAACGCACTGAGGCTCCTTTTTAGGGCGATCGATATTACGAGGTAAAGGATTTTATTGGGATGTACAATTTTCCTTTGATAATACAAAACAAAAAGTCCACCAAACTAAACGTAGCGCCATTTCTTCAGTCGAATGTGCTGCTCTTCATTGGCGTTCTGAAGCTGTAGGACAAGCCATATTTTAGTAGAGGAAGGTGTTAGTTTTGGAAATGGTTGGGCGCGATTTTGCTCGAGTTTTTAATCAAGTGCCTCAAGTTTTGATAATTTAGGAAACAGCTTCCCCAATGAAGATGCCTTATGTTATAAATGAAGATGGTTATGTTGTTTTTGGCAGATACTTATCGCAGACGGTTAATGAAGCACCGCATCTCCATTGTTGGATTGCAAGGGAACAGATTGGCGGCCTGTTTTAAAATAGGAGACACCAATTCGCAGATTTCGCAACTTGGAATTTACAATACATTCAATTGAAAATTTTAAGTGCAGTTTTTTACTGGATTGAAAGAAGGAGGTGACATATATAAAACACAGGCCAAAATTTATACGAGACCCCGTCATGGGGGTGTAGATCAAATCCAATAAATCCATAGAGACGAGAAAAACCTATTGGATATTATCAGTCCTTGTATTGCTACAAATTCCCTCTAGCAGTCATTTGTTGAAGATGGGTCTTATCTCAAGTTACGGTTGAAGCGCCATTAATTATCAAATTTCGGTAGCTGCTTGGGGTCCTACTAGGCGATTTTGTAGATTCAAGTTACGTTTTGGGCTAACTGGGTCGTAATTTAAATCAACGCTTAGAAAATATTCGGGTTTCGACTCCAGAAGTAGTGGCGTCGGATATGCTACATTAATTTCCTTATGAAATAATTTTTAGCTATCCGCAATTTTCGAAAATTCACCTTTAAGATTTGAAGTCGCATTTTAAAAACAAAAAATCATGAAAAAATCTAAAATATAGTAAATTGTTTCGTTATGCATATTTTGCCTCTTACGCATATCCGCATGTGATAACGATTGGGGTTAACAAACAGAATGAGCCGGATATCATACGTGCATTTTCTAATCCAAGAGATTTTAATTATACCGTTGGCGGAGGAATTTCTTAACTGGTGAACGGTACTAATGGGAATCAGAATCCTGGTCTGGGCACTCGCTATAGGTGCAAACCGCTCACCACTGGTGGGCGTGCAGGCGGCCGGTCAACAGGATTTCTCCGAATTCCCGCCGTATTGCATAATCCGAATTCCAGATTTTTATAATCGGCCAGGAAGACATTGATAAACCCTGGTTTTTCAAACTACGCTGCGCTAGCGGCAGCCAATGCTGGGTTAAAGCCCTTGAATAAACGGCATTGAATTGGAATTTCGAAAAAGAGGAAAACCAATGTTATAGGGCAAGTGCTTCAAGATGATTTCAAGGTCTTTACATTGGGGAACATATTAGGTACGTTTGTTCGATCAAGTCCGCGTTATTGGTGGAATGAAAATTCAACGGTCCCGAGGAAATTTGGGGCGTCCTCAAATTCGAACCCACGGGAGTAAGTTGTGGACATGGCGGCTACTACAAATTTGAATGCGGCAATTCAAGACCTCAGGAACCATGTCTTTTAGCTCTGCCCACTGATTTATTAGTGGGAACGATGCTAGTACCCATTGGATAATGTTAAAGCTTGCTCAATTTGCCAATCTATGGCTGCGCGTATCCTATGCAAACGCACGTAATCCTCGAGGAAAACTGAAAACACGGATTGGAATCGTGTCTTGGACTACAGCCGAGGAAGGGATTTTTTCCGGGTTGGGGGATTTTGCACGGCATCTGCAGAAGGTTGCCGCGGACCAGGATTATGGGTAGATAGGTATAAAAGAGAATCCTCCGTCCCAGATCGTATCAGAAAATCGAAATGAGATTATTTGGAATTAGAAGGTTTCTACTGGTCAGTTAGAAGCTGGTTGGCCACCTGTCCGCCCTGAACGATCGTAGACCTTTTCAAGTAAGAAACAAATGACGCAGGTACGGCCGAGGGAGATCCAACTGCCGCCGGATTATATTTTTGGCTACGATCCAAGTACCCATTGGATCTGTTAGCCGTGGTTGTGGAGACAGTCTCAATACTTCATAATTCGTTTACGCTTTCCATCTAAATTTCACGGTCCCCAGTTTATTACTGTAGCGGAAGCGGAGAATGGCCTTAATAATAAGCCAGAAGGCCTTGTTAAGGACTGGAAGGTATAAGAATGGAAGGCTGTTTGATATTATCAATCAAACTCGAGTTACCGAATGGGTCACTACCGCGCTTATTGGAGTGATCTACTGAGGACCTGTTAAATGCCTTGATGTATGAAGGCTTTGGACTCGGCTAATAACGAGCTGCAGGTTAACATATGCCGATAAAAGACGTTTGGGAATTTACAGGGCCATTTTTGGTTTAGGGTAAACGGTAGCGGGGTTTTACCAACATTTCACAAGGTACTTACTCCTAGAAATCTTTCGGTTCCAAGCAGGGACTTCAAAGCATTAGGCTTGGAGTGTACACTTTTGGTGGACCTACTGTTGGCTGACGATAATTAAGGCAGCTTTCAGTTCATTTATTAAACAAAGTTGTTTGAATTAAGTTATTGCATTAATCTCAATTTAGGCACTTCGGTTTGTCCGGTAGTATAGGGATTTATGAATATTATTGAAGGAACATAAAACGCTTTAATAATGCACGAATCCCCCATAACATTTTTGGAAATTAACATAAGCCGTTCAAATTTTATTCCCGCAATAACATTCCTTACGCTAAAGACAGAATGTTAAATACCCGATATATGCTATGGAAACTTTTTATTAGTATTATTACTTTTGTTAATAGTTATGCCAAGAGAAAAATGGTAAAGGAAATCCCACTAAATCTAATACCCAAATATCCATATACATTTTGCAAAGTATTGATTCTAGATATGGTGATATTTCCATTTAGAATTCCTAAATCCAAATTAAAACTCCTAGTATTGACCAATTTGGCCTCACAGGGAAATGAGGTTCACTGGAATGCCATTCTTCGGTTCCGGTGTGCACTCCTTCCAGATATGGATTTTAAAAACTGGTCGATATTGTTGGGAGAAGTCCCGACCTGCCATTGGTAATTTTTAAAAGGGGCTATGTAGAGCTTAATTGAACTACACGTAAATACTGTGGCTTTCATTACTAAAAAATAATGGTTAACGCCACAGGGGTTATTAGGAAAAAATGGCACTTGGGTTTAGATTGGGGTAATTAAAAAAAGGCAATGAAAATCTTATTAAATGATCCGGACACTAAGGTGAACGAATTTAATATGGTCCAAGATATGAAATGCCTAGACTATATTGATTTTAACAAAAAAAAACAACTTGGGGACCAATAAACTGTGGATTCCCGATTACTCTTTTATTCTCCCGCTTCGTTAGACATGCATCCCTACTGTTTTTCTTGAAAATGATTCCATAATCGAAGTTCCTTAGAGTATACTAAAGGTAATGAATTTAAATAGCGGGATTACTGAGGCTTTTTTTGGAGACCTGGGAAAATTGCCCGGGATTTTTATTTGATAATGTATTGCCAGCATTTCAAAATAAAGCCGTCAGTTTATTGAGAGAAACGCAATAATGAACAACCATTTTTCCTTTATTTCTCTTTGGACTGCACTCAATACACCGTGTTACGCAATATCGGAGTTTAAAATTCGGGCAGAGGCGGGAGTATGGGGGAGCTTTGTAAAGAAATGGTGGATGAAACCGTAAGGCGAAGTTTTTAAAATTCGCTTGGGTAGAATTAAGGTATTACGGGATATACGCTTGTAATTTTTAACCAGTGACAATGGCCGCATACTTGGGAGTGGAGGAATACGTAAAAAATATAACCCATAAGGCCGTTTGGGTGAATTGGCGAGGGATGAAAGGTGATATCTGGGAAGGTGGCCACAGAGTTCCCATTCATTGGCCAGTTGGCCTAATTAATTCCAAAAGCTAGGGACGAGTTGCAAGCTTTTGGACTTCATTGACCATCTTATTTGCTCGGTTTGCGGATATTTTTGGAAATTGAAATAGAACCAAATGATGCCCGGAAAGAACAGTTATAGTATTTGCCTGATTTATTAGGAAAAAACCGCCTGAAATTACTCACAAAATGGCCTGTACACCTATCATCTAAAGGCATTTTCGCATTAGGCAAGGTGATTGGGGAAGGCTGATAACAAAAAGGGGATCTGGAGGATTTTCTAATCCTGCATTTTTATGTTTCCAACTGGGGAGGAGCCCAAAGGTCAATTGTACAACTTAAAGGATGATATCGGAGAATCCAATAATTTATACATTTATATCGGGAAAAAAACGGAATTGATGCGTTGCTAAATAATATGCAAAGACCAAATGAAAACGATTATACGCCTCTTGTTGTTGGATGTAGCCTTGTCAGCTGTAATCCTCTTCAAATGTACTCCAAGAACTACCAGTTGACATGGTAACTGCATTGGTGGATCGCTTGCGCGAATTTCGAGATGGTTTTTTTAATTCGGGCATCCAGGCCGTTTTGGAATGGGTAAATTTGAGCCCGGACAATATTCTAAACGGGCATGGGGTTTCTGGATATCGTTTACGAATATGGACACAATTTCGAACGCTTCCAGTCCATATTCATGCTTGGCAATTTGTCTGGAATTCAGTGAATGGATTAAACCAGGAGCATTTAACGGGTCTATGACTCCCAGAATGACTACAAGTCTAAATTTACGTCATGAAAAAGAGGTGGTGGGAAGTGGGTTATCACAAGGTGGAATTTGGAAAATACGTATATATCAGGTTGAACTAACCGTCAACAAAGAGAGTGGGTTTTCATAGATATTCCTTCCATAAAGCTGTTGAAAGCCATATTGTATTAGACCTTGGCTATTGAGTTGGGACGGCAAGTGGCCGGAAGTGGATACATTTAAGAAAATAAATAACAAAAGAATTGGAAGGTTATGCTATAATGTGCCTACCAGAAAGAAGACCCAAACGCAGTTGAAATTTTTATGTAATAGAATTTGAAAAACCCTTTTCTACTTTAAAAGGCTTGAAATCGGGAGGGAACGAGGTGTTTATGTATCATTTGAAGGTAAGGAATCCGAAGCCTATGTTTCTTTTCGCAACACTAAGGGCGAGGTGCGCCAAAATGAAGTCGGATTGTTCCTATGTAAGTTCGAGCAAAGCCAGAAAAATTTTTAAATGCCGAAGTTCCCCATTGGGATTTTGATTCAATATTAAAGAGTCAAAAACAGAATGGAATGGACTTTTGTCCAAAAATAGAAGTGAAGGGAGGGCCAACATGAAGAAAAAGTTCGGTTTATACGATTTGTGGCATGCACTCCAAGGAAAGGCGGATAGTAAGTTGATGTGGATTAGGCCAGTATTGCGATAGAGCGGGAGAATTTAAAGAATTGACAAAAGTACCATTGGATTATAGATCAAAAAGCCTTTTTAACCCACTGTCAACTTCCAGATTCTTTTTTGGGGCGCACAATGGAGCCGGCCCTTAATACCTTTGACATTTGGTATATCCAAAGATTTCTGAGGAATTTTTGTTCAATCTATGTTTACTATGTACAAAGAATGGAGGTTTAATTCCAAGAGGACCGCTCTGGAAGGGTAATTATACCATATGTCAAAATGGTAGGAGCACAGACCTACACCATTTATTGCTAGCGCTTATATGAAAGGCATACGAAATTTTGATATTGATTCTAGCCTATGAAGGAATGAGAAAAAATCATTTCCCGGGAGGGATTAATGAGCAAAGCGGGGTATGAGGCCACCATACACTTATTGGAGGATGGTATAGAGCACTATATAAAAAAGGATATATACTTATCATTGCCCGAATCCAATTATCCTAAAGATAAAATCTATGGGTCCCATACAGGATGGAGCTGGTCAGACTTGGGTAATGCATACGGCAGGATTGGACAACTTGCCAATGGAAAAAGTGCTGGGTAAGAAAGGAGATTATAACTACATTCATGAAAAGGTCGAATATTATAAAAAATTTATTGATCGTTCCCATTTGGTTTGGATGAAGAGTAAGGCCCCGGTGGTTTCTTGGGTAGAACCTTTGGATGGTTTTAACGTAATGACACGGAATGGGTCGAGGCAAACTGCATTTCAGTCAACCTGGTTTGTACCCATGATGTGGGAGGGGCTAATTCAGTTAATTGGGTGGCCGACAAAATTTCATAGTAAGCTAAACCGATCATTTGAGATATCAAGTAATTAAATGATTTACATCATCTGAACATGGTGATAGAAGTGAGTTCAGGGCATGATCTTCGACAGGGTGGAAGAGTGAAAAGAAGAGCCTTAACCTAAAACTATGGCAATCACCCAAGCATGCAGGTAGCATATCTTTTTATTGCAGGATCACCTTGGCTAACCCGTATTGGCCTAGTAGAGTTATTGAAAAGGTATATAGTGGGTGTTTTTCGCCTTAATTCGGGCTACAGTGGTGATGAGGACCAAGGCTTGATGGGGCCAGCTCTCAGTTTTGATGAAAATTGGCGTTTTTTTCTATGAAGGGGGCGGGTGCGGATATAGAAACGCGGTATATGAATTAGTAGTCCAATATTCGATGAAGTACTGTACATGCTGGGATGAGGATTATTTATCCGGGAAAATCATTTCTAATTCATACGCGAAAACAATTCCTTAAAGAAAAATAGATTATTCAATCGGCAACACTAAATGAGCGATATTTTGTCAAGCTTTGGGTTTTATCATAAACAACTGGTCCAAAGGAGGATCTCTTAAATTAAATTGGGAGATAAGCCAAAATAAAAAGAATGGGGAGTTCAAAAAATGATTGCTCCTCCTTCTATGTCAAATGAGCTAAAATAATCTTATGGATCAACTTAAAATTGCCAATAATGTCGCGTAAAAAATAGACAATCATTTAAAGTTTGATTTTTTTGGTTTTTTGGCTTTTCAATTATTTGTAATTCAAGGGTCATTTGCCCAATATCCGGATAGGACAATTACAATCATGTAAATAGTAACAATCCCGGAGGGGTTTTGATTTGATGTCGAAAGAAAATAAAAAAAAAAAATACGCTGTAATAGCTAAAAGTATGAAAACGTAACGCATACTAGTGACAATATCCAGGTGGGACGGCACTGCGGCAAATGAATTATGTATAAATCAGCCCGCAGATGGAATTATACTATTAAGCCACTTTGATCCTTTATCTCCACCAGGTTTATTATCGGAAGCCGGGGTAAGTTTAAACGATTTTACATTGGTGGCTTGTATGGTTATGACTGGGAAGCTATTATTACAAATAGAAACTACGGAAGTTTCAAGCTTGTGACATCTTAATTGATGCAGAAAGAAAAAATGGCCGACAGAGATGGTTAAGGACCGAATACAGGTGGACTATGGACATTTTAATGGCCCTTGAAAACTTGGTGAAAAATGTGGGAATACAAGCAAGGTGGGATCCTTTTGAAGGAAGTCTGTTTCTATTGCAGCAAACTTCTAGGGGGAACGGGACTGGTTTATGTTTGGTAAACCCTTCGGACAATAGTTGGTTCGAACCTAAATTTGGATATAGCGGCTTTATTTGGCTAGCCCAAATCGCTTACCAAGAATTTTCCAAATGTTCCTAACCCTTAAGGAAAAGGCTATGATCTTAACAACAGATGTGGAGAGGGTTTTCTGTTAACTTGGCCCCCCAAAAAGCGAATTTGGAATTTTTTGGAAAGTCTTTTCTATAAAATCGGCCAGGATCCAGAATGGGAAGCATATATAAAATCAGGTTTTTGCTGAACGCGGTTTTTTTTAAACGCATTCGGAAATGGCCGACACAATGAAGGATGATGAATCTTCTGCCAGGAGATTGCTTGACAAAAGCTGGAGTATACATAAGAAATAGGAAGGTCGAAATACCTATTTCAGGCTTAAATCGCTTATGTTTTTAATTATGTCTAAGCATTGGACATTTATAGTTTATATATATAAAAAGAAGGACGCGTTGATAAGGATTCGTTATACATGTTTTTATTAATAGGTTTACCCCATCTTTTTTCATTTACCAAGCTCATTTTTCAGGTGCAACAAGAAAATTTACTGAAAATAGTCAGCATTTAATTCTAGATTTTGGTTTTCGGATATTGGCCTTTAGCCTTACATCATTTAAATTTAGTAATTTCTGGCAGACTGCAACTGATTGAAAGAAATGTTCTTAAGGCCAAGTCCTTCCAATATATGCTATTCTACTCTTCTGATTTATTTGGGAGGTTATTTCTTTTTGGGTTTTTACCTTGAGCTCGATTTCTATTTATGATAGCTATTCTTGGCTTTTTTTAAACTATAAACGCCCATTCAGATTCTATGCATTGTTTTTGGCTTTTCTCCCTACTTATTTATTTCTTATTTGAAAAAAGCATTAATATTAATCTCACTAATGGAATTATTTGGTTCTATAATGGAAAATATTTGGGATTAAACAGAACTGTTTTTGAGTAATGTTCTTTTTCGTGCAAACATTATTAATTATTTAATCGGAATTCCTTTTATGGATTTTAGTAGTGCAATACCTGGTATTTTCCGCGTCCATTGCGGGTCGCATTATTTGGTGCCTTTTACGTATACTCCTGAATGCTGGTCAAGCGATGATTTTACTTTCCCACACGTGTACATGGCGTCCAGTTATGGAGGGTCTATTACGGAATCATGGTTTAATACACCCGGGACGCCCGGGTTTCAGTGGTTAACTACTTTGGATGGGTACCCTTTAACTCGTCAGGGTAAGCCTGGGGCTCGCACTTAGGGAACATCAATAATATCTTTACCATAGGGGAGTATTTTGGGGAACCATTATTCTAATCATGTTTTTTCCTGTTCCTATTTGCCAAGTTAGCCCTGTCATTTGGCCTCCTGAATATTTTGGCCTTAGCAATTTTAGGACTAACATTATTTCTTCACTTTCCTCCGAAAATTTGATCAAGGATTAATTTGCCACCCTTTTGGGGTTATTATTAAACAACCGTAGGTTAGTACCCTTTTACAGGTTTTTCCCCGTTTTACATTGGGAGGTCTAATTAGGTGAATGGTTTTTCGTTTATTCCGGCCTTGATCGATTATTTGCCATTCGGGCGAGGTATTGGGTAGCAGATAGAAAACTTTAATTTCTGAATCAAAGAATATTTGATAAATTTTTCTCAAAAAATCCCAAATATTAAAATGATAAAAAAATTGGGAGGGGTAATAAATCAAGTCTTCAATTTATAGGAACGGTCATCGGCGCTATTCAGGAGCTGGGGGGACTGTAGCTACGTTTATCGCCTACGACGCAGGCCAGAAATCAGCAACCCCTGAACATTCGGAAAAGGAAGCCTATGGAGGGCGTGGCTGCTCCCGAACGCGGGCAAAATAATGCAGCAGTTGGTGGGTGGCATTGATTTCCTCTTTAACAAGCGGAATTCCGGGAGTGCTTCCCACAGCAGTTTTTAAATTGAGCTTTATTTATGATGGACTAGTTCCCGTCCAAGAATTATTTTCCAGCAAACTGACCTTGTATATAGTTTTATTCACGGCACTAATGAGTTGCAAACATTTTTATGCTGGTAAAATCAGGATGGTGGGGAAAATCGCCTTTTTTGTAAAGGTAATTGGCATTCCTCCGGCTATCTTGTTGGCTATAATCCGGCATTTGCAATCGTAAGGAAGCTTTACCATTAATGTTTCTTGTTCGATGTCGGCACATGTGTCGGTTTTTGGGATATTGGGATGGTTGCTTAAACGGAATGATATCCCTACAGCACCAGTGGGTTCTTGGACTGATTTTAGGTTTTTAATGGTAGAGGCCAATTTACGGCAGACGTGCTCCTGGGTGATTATACTTTGCTATTTTACAAGACCACTATCGGCAGTGATGTTTAATACTGGCCATTAGTATCGTTTATTATCCTTTTTATTCCGAAAGAGGAAAAAAACCAAGGCAAGCGAATAGTTCTTAATGTCTCTGATCACTATATAAATGAAATGTTTGATACTGTATTTAGATTCACCATATAGGTAGATTCCATATTGTAATGGCAAATTTCTTTCGATTTATCCCATCTGTACTCAATCACAACACATGCTAACAATCGTTCCGAATGTAAGTTTTAATTGTTACGATGACCAAAGGTTATGGAGATATTGGCTATCACCAAAAATAAAGGATATCAGTACTCCGTTTTTAGATTCTTTTGCAGACCAGAGCATAAGCTTCAAATAATTTCTATGTTACCCAGTTTTGCTCACCGTCAGGGTAGTATACATGACAGGGCGATACAATATTCGAACAGGTGTTTTTTCGACACCCTGTCCTGGAGGGGGTATAATGGGCCGCTCATCAGAAACCACCTTAGCAGAAATATTAAACGAATCTGGCTATAAGGACCGGTCAGTTCGGGAAATGGCATTTGGAAACAATTATACCATCACGACCCAGGATTCAAGGTTTCGAACCATCGTTTGGAACATCGGTGGCGGGTTGGGGAAGTCCAGGGGAATTTGGTTAATTACATAAAAGGGATAGCTCCTATTTTTAATCCGAATAGTATGGAGAATGGTGAAATATATCAAAGTGTTGGCTTATTTGTTCAGCAGCGTTTGGACCAATGAAGCATAGAATGTTATTAATTTATTTTCAATAAAAACGAACCATTTTTTTGGTTTATTAGCTTATAATGCCTCACACAAGCCCACTTCAATTACCGTGCAAGAATACTAATGACAAGTATAAGGATAAGAAATCAATCAAAGGTAAATTATAGAGATTTGGGTTTTATGTCCATGAAATGGACGCGAAAGGATAAAGAAGATGCAAGAAAAGTATATGGCATGGTTACTAACATAGACGATATTTAGGCCGTCTTTTGGGGAACTAAAAGCTCTTAACCTATAATGAAAACACTATTATCATTTTTATGTCCGATAATGGTCCTGCACAATACCGCACATAGGGGGGCTATCGTGGCGCAAGAAAAGTTTAGTTGATGCCAGGAGGGCATTTCACGTACCTTTTTATTTGAAAACTCCGTCATCAATATGCGGCAGTAAACGAAGTGGAGGAACGTTTTTGCCCATATAGATATATTGCCAACAATTGCGGCGATGTGCGATATTCAAATCAATGATAATCTTAGGGTCGGACGGTGTGAGCATGGTGGCCTTTTTTCACACAATCCAAGCCCAACAAATTAGAAAGACCTCTCTTTTTTGAGTGGCAAAGAACTA
>Ga0163217_1101094_pt1 | contig 12933 bp, 13 predicted proteins | sample SynspAceP_FD_185933 | JGI IMG/M metagenome (GOLD analysis project Ga0163217, IMG submission 185933) | Saline lake microbial communities from Ace Lake in Antarctica - Synechococcus sp. Ace-P (PacBio error correction) | ecosystem: Environmental > Aquatic > Non-marine Saline and Alkaline > Saline ...
AAAGAGAGAGAATCTTGAATTTGATTCATATTTTCCAATTACCTGTATGCTTTCCCGTCCAGGCCATAAAACCCGAACCGAATCTATTTTTATTCCAACTTCGCCCAACCAAAAGTGCAAAAGGTACTGCTAAGCCCGACCTTGAAAATTCCCCCTAGTATAAAAATAATTTTTCAGCCAAAGTAAAATATAAAAAAAAACGTTTTTTTCCCCGCACTTGCATTAAAAACCTTTCCACCTTTGATTCCCAAGAAACCAATCGATATTACGCTTCGGTCCACCTTTCAAAGTAATATGTTTCCCAAAGGTACTAGCAATCTCCTGTGGTATAATTTCTATACGAAGTTGAAACCGAAATCATCTGTATTGGTTGTTTAAACTATTAACATCTAAAATCACCATCATTAATCAAAATCTGCATAAGCAGCCCCGTTTGGATACAGGTTAAAGGTTGGGTCAAAATCTAATTTTTTCGAAACTTCAAAATTACCCTTATTCAAATAAAAAATAAATTTTTCCTTTGCTCTTTCCGGTTAGTTTTTTCCAAAAGATCATCATGTTGTTTCCTCCAAATCCAACGTCATTCTTCCGTACTCCTTCCCGATTAATTTTTTTTTCTAAATAATAGGATCGTTATTCCGAAAAAATCTCTTTTTGATTCCATTTTGATACAAAAATACTCTCGATAGCCCATCATTAATCACCCATTAATCAAATATCAAAAGGCTGACCAGCCTCCAATCTGTGCTCGATATTCGGCTAATTTGGGCCAACATCAGGAAAAACGGGGATCTCTGTCCCGGCAGGGGTACCGGTTTGTTTATCTGGCCAGGGTGTTGTACATATACTGGCCGGTGAAGTCCTAGGTCTTCAACTCCATTAAAGTCGCACGTTTCATCTCGCTCATACTAGTCTCTTGGGTATAGTTGGTCCCTCCGCTGACATATCAAGGAAATAATGTCCAACTAAGCCCATCATTGTTTTACATAGGCCATATCACTGCCCATTGAACAAATGGTTTTGATATGTGATTGAATGATTTTAATGAGGATTCTTTTAAACGTACCGTCCCTTGATTATTTAGATATAAATGGTCCTTTTCGTAAATAGTCAATTGCTCGTGGTAAACATCAGGCCAACCATCATTATTGAATCACCATAGCTACGGCAAGGCCGAACCTAGATTGTTACTTATGACAAACCGGCCGTCCCTCCGGTCACATTTAAACAAATTTATCCATCGTCCGTTTCGAAAGAGTTTTTTTTCCCCAAACCTTATCCGATTTTGTCCTTTTGAACCTCCCGACACGTCCACTCAAATTTCCATAACTCTCGGTATTGCTGATTGGATCAAAGAACATATCGAGATCCCCATCGTGATCAATAATTCCCAAAAAGGAAGCCTGGGTAAGAAATAATGTGGCAAAGATCGAGCCCATAGGCCGACAGCATTTCTTCAAAAATTGCGCACATTATTCGTCATCAATGCCTGTTGTTAATGACGCAGTTTCATTGCGTAGTGGTTCATACGGTCTCAAAACGACCCGATTTGAGAATGTAGATATCCTTTAGACCGTCAATTATTGATAATCGACACTGTGACCCTCCGGTATGGAAAAGCCACCTTTACCCTGAGCCTTGGCCTTATTACGCTAACGTTTTCTTGAAATTTGAGCCCGCCTTGAGTTAAGATAGAGTTTATTGTTCGTAAGGTTGCTGTTTATGAACGTAAGAGTATTCCTGTAATCCGTACATTATTAAAATGGCGACGGACCAACCGCTCCGCCGTTTATAAAAATATTTCGTAGTAAAATCCGTTCATGGTAGTTGTCTCTTCCAAATTTAATTGTTGAAATGAGCCCCAGTATCCTGCCACCACTAAACTTGTAAACAATGCCCGGGTGGCCCTTTTTCTTTTACCAGGTTCCTTTTTTCAGAACATGAGAAAGATCAAAGACTTAAAAAAAGACCTAATGGTTTATAATATTTGACGTGAGCATCGCTTTTGTCATAGTGACAAAACTTTTTTTCCTTTTTACGGTATAGAACCAAAATAGTAAGCCGATAGCTGAGGTATCAAAGCCCTCCAATATAGGAAATATAATTGGGCAAACTGAAATCCCCTCAGGCGCGACCAAAATATAGGTACTGCAGACCCTGGTCATAAATAAGGCAAGGGAACAAGGTCACCCAATGGCCTTGTTTTCATAGATCAAATAAGCTGTAATTGTTCCAAAGAACACCGTTGCCAAAGTCTTGGTTTGCTCCGATGCAAATACGCCAAGACTGTCCGAAATCAATCTGGGTTAAGGGCGAAGCGCAATTACAAAAAGAGAGGTAAACTCAGGATAAAGTCTATTCTTAATCTTCTTTTTGATCCGTTTTAAAAACATCTGCTAAGAAAATCAAACGTGCCGAACCGAAAATGCGGTATCGCCAGACGTAATGGTGCTGCAACGATTCCGAGCAACGCTAGAATTCCCACCAACACTTCCGAGCTATTAAGCGAATCTCGTTCGCCCGCCCAAGCAGCATTGTTATGTTGGCCAGCATGGCGGAGTTCAGTCGTCACGCATTGCCCAAAAGTCATTGCGGCCGCTGCCCCAAATCAAGGCAACAATTCCTTGTTATCATCGTGCCAGAAGATTGTTCTGCCCAACTCTTTCGTTTTTTCATACACGTGCATCAAAGGGGACTGAGTAGCATGAAACCGGATATAGCCCCACAGGCAATATACTGAAAAAGATTGGAAACAATGGTTGTTTCCTCAGGGTTAGTGGTCCATAATTTCCGTAATGTTTTCAGGAACCCAAACTCGGGAATTTTATAATCTCCAAAAAACATAGGCCCCTAATAATAGACCAACCGCCATCAGGAGCATGGCTATAACCAAAAGACGGGATACAGAGTTGGCTTATCAAATTTATCGATAGGAAGCAAGGGTCGACAATATATAATACAAGCAAAATACATGCCTCCCAAATCCACAAGTTCACATATTAACTGTCATACCATCGATGAATTTTTGCCGGGCCCATCAAAAAAACCGTACCTACAAAATATTCAGAAGAAAACGATAGTAAAAAATAAATCGCATAAGGTGTTTCATATTGGCCTCCCAAAATAGATACCTTTACAATCTCGCTAATACTCAAGACCGTCATTTCGAACGGAAAACATACCTGAAAAATAATCATGTACGGCAGCCGGCAAAAATGCTGCCCATATCACAACCATAAAAGGCGGAGATCCGACATGGGCACCGGGCAATTGCCCCGAAAATTGGGGCCCAGCCCTGCTATATTAGAAATTGGTATCAGGAAAATTTTCATGCGGGTAATGGCACGAAATCGACGCCGTCGCTTAAGCGGACTGGCCGGAGTTTACTTCTTTCGGTTGCAACCCAAATAATTTTTTTCTATAAACTTTCCATAGAATAAGAATATCCAAGAATTAAAAAACGAATATGGACAGAAGGAAATTGAAATCATAACCAGTTATTATCAACAAGTTAAAACTTATATATTGCACTATATAAAATATGCCGTTACCACACCATCTTGTTGGTCAGAAGTCACTCTCACTCCAATGGGCATATGAACGCCTTGAGGAAATTCATGGTGCACATATCGCTTTTTTGCCAACTTTTAAACTTATCAATATAATGCTCCAAGTAAACCATTCTCCAACAGAATCGCATTTCGGATTTAAAAGTCAGTTTCCTCTTCTTCATCATGCTTAGTGAAGTACCTCTGGTTCGAACGCCAAACATAAGTAAGGGTCGGATACCCTCCCCGGCCTACCTGAGTTTCGTACGCATGGCCCACCCATGCCCGTAGGCTTGCCGAAGGACCAACAGATATCTGTTTTTCCGCACCATAAATTGAGCTTGTGCTGTCCGGCCCGGGGATTTCACTAATCTGTGATTAAATTAAATCCCATGGGTGTGGCTGATTCTCACCAAGACGAGCATTCCCTCCATGAGCAAAATCGGCGCATCTACTCTCAAATGTTTCGATATTGGAGGATCGTATGCCCCAATGGTACTCGCGGAATATGTTATGCGTAGAAATTTTCATAAAATAATCCATGACAGTCCATCAATGCCTCTTCCGTTTCTTCTACTTCGCGATAACGCACCATTCTTGTTGGCGGAAGTTTGGTCAAAAGCTACTGGATTTGGGGGAGGCGGTACCTTTGCCACTTGCACATTTACAATACTTTTAGATTGCAGATCCCTGCTGTCCCAACCATTTGCCCCATCATAGGACTCCCAAAATGCCCCTGGCACTCCATACCTCTTTAAAAGCGGTTTTTTTCCAAAATTTTCCCATGTTTTTAGCCATCCATCTCGGCTAGCCTTCCCAGCCTGCCATTCTCCATTAAAGTCCTTTTTTCGAATAGCTGTTATTGGCAACTACGAACCCTCCCATGATTGGTAAAACCACTCTTGCAAATGGGGCTTTGAGCTTCGGTTCGTCAATGCCTTCTTTACAGTCAACAATATTTCACTTTTAGAGTCTCTCACAATCGACCTCCCAAAAAATCAACCTTCCATGGATAAAAAATACACCTTTGTTCTCCGGACTCTTCCAAACTGATCCATGGTACCGCCAAGCCTATAATCTTTAATGCTACATTGTCCTTACATTTCCCAAAGTATCGATTAAATGTGGGACCTATACATTAATTGTTTCTGTTCGGGGCATGAATAAGTTCGATTTGCAATAGGTTCCAACTACACTCTAAGTCTTCCTTTTAAGGTTTAAAATTTTCATCAATTTCATAACGACCATGTCCAGGCCTGTTTCCCTTTCATATGTGCTACATAGGTAAGACCCCATAATCTATTGGCCCACGGCATTAAGGCCCCAGTTCCAGCCTCGGTTCTAAAGGGCTATGGTTTGCAAACCATGGCTGGTGCTGGAGAAATACAACCGCCTTACACTTTGTTTACTAGGCGAAAAAGTCTTTCTGACCTTGACAGACGCATTCCCAGAAAAAGGGATATGCCTAAAAAAAAACATATTTTAAGTTGATTTTGTTTCATTTGTTTTCACATTTTTTATCACTTTAAAATTCCTCAACTAGAATAATCGTCAACTTTTCTGTACTCGATTTTTGCCAAAAGACACGAAGGTTTTTTTAATCGAAAAGAACTTAATTGTTTTCTAGCGCCTCCTAAATAATCAATGAGGCCTTTAACTGGTTTCTTAGGTCATTATCCAAGCTGTGAGGAATATCCTCCCATATTCGTTGAGAAGGCCGGTTCAAATGCCTCTAAAACAGCAGGCTCCTACTGTTAATGTCCACTATGGAAAAACTTTTCCAAAAAGGTTTTGCAATTCTTGGGAATTCACAGAAGGCAATCGGGAAAGGTTCCTTAACGATAAAAGTACCACCAGTGGAATGCTCGATTCGAATATTTCCGCGATTCGAAGATAGTTTTTGGTCTCGTAATTGAATTTCGTTCAATCTTTTCCAGTGCAAACATCTTGATAATCGGTATTGTTTGAACCTAACATTCGGTTAGTATCATAATCGTCACGAGCGATGACAAATGTGGCCGTTTTTGAATCGCATTCTATAATGGGGCCATGACGAGATGCCTATTGCCGTACTAGAGGCATATCAAAGCAGCCGCCCACAACGGACGTCACTTGTACTTTCTTCTCGATTATTTTTGCCGACTCCGTGTTTATGATAACTCCTGCCAGCCAAATTGCACATCGAATCGGTACATATTATACTGGACTACCTTCGCTTTATGACGAAGTTCGTCTTATTTTTCTCTCGGCAAATATAATATAGCGAAAAGTATAATTAATCCATCAGACAATTAGGTGCTCAGAGTTTTTCAAAATAGTCCGGTAGAAAGAAAACTCATCTAGATCGTCGATATTGGTAAACAAGAGTCTTGGCGTTCTGAGTAATGGGTGAGAAGCAACCTGCCATGGATTCTCCAATATGGTACGCAGATACAACCTGGATTTTTGCATCAAGCGGGCAGTAAACGGGTCGCCATAAACTTGAATCCAAACAAAGAGGTAGGGGTCGAAATATTCGGATGTACTAGTGAGTATCGGCGTTGGAGGCCTCTGTGTCGCGGGTATCGACCATATACTATATACATTTCTGCACTCCTCACTCGGCCACATATCCTGCGATTGAAGTAGTTTGGCTTGTTTCTTGTTCACTGCGCGTTTCCTACTCTCCTCTTAGAATAGTGAAGCCGGACAAGTTGAATACAAGCCATTTTGTTTTGATCTAGTTCGTTGAATATGGGAGAAGAACACCGAACAGAGTGTGGCGCCAGGGCGCGAAGAAAATGGGGTCCGGGGAGAATCAGAATCTGGAGCAAACCCATGGTCATACTACGAGAAAAGTGCTATTCAGTGTCCTGCGAGAGACTTCACTATACTCACTGTATTGGAGTACTATACCCTCGTTCGTTTCATAGTATCATTGCTGTTCACCATGTTAGACTTCGAGAGGAGATCTTCTACAAATGCGACGCTATCGATAGACTATGCTTGCTGTCTTGAGTTTAAGATGTGACATCGTATTTTTTACAGAGCGAAGCGGCAGCCGGCGACTTTAGCAGTGGTTCTCTTACCTTGGGCCGCCCAAGCCTGCGGAGATAGACGTATCGACATCGAGGAAGTTTCATCTGCCGCTCTACTGGAGTGTGCGTCTTGTGATGGTCAGTTAGAATCACTGTCTCAGATTGACCTACTGAGATTTGCCATTGCAGATTATGGACATAAATATCTTCTTATATTGTGGGAGGAGATTATTATCACTGCCCTCGCAGTAATAGAATAGGTGGGTGAGCCATGCAGGTTATAACAAGTAGTTTGATGCACTGCTTCGTTAGATGACACTCGTGCTGACAGCGCTACGCGCTCTCACGTTTGGACGCGACTTCGTGGTCTCTTTACGACTGCATCGGAGTAATTTGATTCCGGCCTGCGTCATTAAGTAAAGATGGTCGACTCAAGGCTATTTCTTCGAGGTCAGCAGCTCCGTTGGGATATGATGACTAAAGGCCCACAGTTGCTCCTGATGTTATAGTATCGACCTGGCTCTTAAGGAGCCGCGTAGAGTACAATTAGCAGGTTCCATTGATTCTTTAAATATTCACGACAAATCGGCTAGACACGGACTTGAGCTGTCGATCAATGAAACCGTAACCGAGTACGAGAAAAGTCTCGAGAATGTGAATCTGAGGCATCAATCTGTATTGATGGTAATAATTGTTTATTACGTTACGACTGATAATTCACAAGCTGATGATGCCAACAATCACACATGTAAGCAATATGACCGCACGCTCTCATTATCTCTATGGACTACAGTCTGATTATTATGTTCCGCTAGGACATAGGTCCTTTACTTCAGTAAGAGGCACCTGTTTGCAGTTCCATCTTGTCAACTTATTGGGCACACCGACCACACGACAATTCTCTCGAGGGACGCCTCTCATACCGCTATTGATACAGGCACTCTCAAAGTGTATCGAGACTGCGCTCCGCGCTAATATACTCTCCGCAGCCACCAAGCCATCGTGCTCTCGCAAAAACTCATACGATCCCACATATATGAACCGCAGAGCTAGGAAATGGGTCCTTCTTACACGCCTAGCTGATGGACTGCAATGGAAGATTATTGCGGCACCTCATGGTACCCTCAGATAGTGTACGCGCCTTAATGCACACACGAGTACTAGCAGGCTCGATGAGATCTACGAAGAATACTATTGGAGCTGCCGCGAATCTTGATGAATATTTACTTTAAACTAACTATTGTACAGCACTGTGAGCTCAGTGTGACGTTGGGACATCCTATCAGCTATAAGGTTCGATCTTGAGTTCATTCGCTTTCTTCGCAACAGACCAAGAATTTACATCATGGAAGCTACGCCAACTCCAGAGATTTAAATCGAATACATATCGTATGTGATACTGTTATAGGACAATGTTATATGACATTGCGATATTAAGATATACTCGTTTCTGGTCGGTGACTACCTATGTTGGCTCTGCTGATCCGTTAGGATAATGTTTCCGTATCCAATTTTTTCAAAGATGCGATTCAACATTATGGTAAGACTCACGTGTAAAATACACAAGTCTGAGATATTTTTGGTTATGCTCTCATGAGACAGGCTGATGAATCTCTGCTACTGGAGGCGTCGACGTCTCGAGAGCACTCGTGAAACCAGGATCGAGAGTATGTATATGGTCAATGTTGGCTTATCATATATTAAGGCATTGACGTAACGCAGAAGGCCTGGCTAACGAGCCTATGTGATCACTGCAAGCAACGCGGTTGTGAATTATTGTCCTCGACACCAGTCCTATCACGGACATGTAAGAGTCATAGAGTAGTTTGGCGCTATTGCTCCTGGTACATTGGGTTCTTCACGAGGCGAAGTGTATCTGTTACGGCGCACAACATGCATCGCTTAATATATTGATGTAATGGAGAAATTGATGTGGGGTTACGATGCGAAGGTAGCCGTACGAGTCCATGGTTAGTGAGTCCCTAAGAAAATACAATGGCAAATACGTTTCTCAAGCGACCTATAAAACCAAGCTATTGTACACAAAAGAGTCGTATCAATCAGAGGAAGTTTGCCTCAATTTTGTTCTAAAAATTTTAAGGCGCTTTGACTTTTGTGTTTTGGCCCCGAAATTTCCCCTGCCATATTTGCCCCGCAGCCCCAACGCGGAAAGTTTCCTCTCACGCAGCTGGCACTATATTTCCAATATGGTTTCAGATGGCGACCTTTAGGTGGAGACACGAACGGGACTTTTCTCCCGCATCTCGTCACTGGCAAAGCCCAGTGCAATTGATGACGAACCCATGGATGTGGTAGTGTGCGCAGATAGTCCGGGGAGATTATCCTCACAACGTGCCTCGAATCATCCTCTTTTACAGGATCCGCACCATTGTCCATGACGTCCATCTCTAGAAATACGCCGATGAGCACGATGCAAATCGTTGACACGCATTGAGGGTCGATACCCCAATAACCAACCGGATTGTCAAACCTTTCCAAGCCTTCCGATACTCAGTTGCGAATACCAAAATTCATGTATACATAAAAAAATAGACAACGGAAGTAAAATATTTCATAATACTTATTAAGGAATTTGCGATGCCGTAGTCATACAGACCAGAGCTAGTGAGCGGTAGAACATATCGAAGTATGCGGGCTTCTTTTATCTGCACCCAGTGGATGCACTCGCGTAGGATATCACTTTTACTGGAATATTCCTTGATCACATTCTGAGCACTTCTTCACGGAGCCGTCCTTTATTTAAGGAGGACATAGCGTCTTCCATATATGTAATCACACCTTGTGTCGATGACATAAGAATTGCGCTTCGAATTATATATTTGCTAGACAGTGGGTTGACGTTTTAGCGCGTAAAGCTTATCGCGCTATGTGATTCTAGGCTTGTATGGACACATTTCTATACAGGCGGCACATCATCAGAGAGAGTAGATATGATCTGAGATATGTCAATCTCTAGCCAGAACTTAGTACACGAATGTCTTCTCTCTTGCCACGTCCACAGCCATGCCCTATGCGATATTATCCCTATAGCGCTCCTCACTGGAGAAATCCGATACTTATATCATCTGTGGTCCTAACCAGATATCACTTGGTAGTACAAGTCCGCGGACGAATAGCCAGTAGGCTCGCGCATAGTTGGTCGAGCCCCCTGTTCCTTAATGGCACTAGACGTTTAATTACTCGAGGTTAAAAAAGGCCGTTCCAAAGTATTAAAATCGGATATTTGCTTATTGATGGGTAGCGCGCGGTGAACACGAGGTGTCTGTTCATCATCTTTCGCTATCATACGGCTTCACTGACCTAATCCTTTGTGAGATCAAGACGTGGATTATCGTAAGAGAGCATTACCCCTCACATTCGCGACCATTAATCACCGAGGATGAAGACAGAGAAACTGCACTATCTTCCACATTACAGATACTGCGTATAATCGAGGTTCCGTATGGCAGTATGGTTAAATTGGAGCTCTTATATAGAATAATTCACTAGTTTCCCAAGCTTGGGTAACTCAAATATATATAATCGGATACTGTGCCGCCGCTCACTGGCAATCGATTATCACCGTCCATGCGGCGCGTTTACAATGTCCTCTAGATGCGCGAGGTTTGATTTAGTAGTAGAATCTTCTCGTTAGCTACGAGATGAGTGACATCGGTCGAGTATAACAATGATTGATGCTGGGGTAAGAGAGTCTTGAGGAGCTCAACTGTAACCAAACGGTTCAACGCCAAAGCTTCTCGTGCCATATTTAGTATACCTATTTCATACGACTATATTCAAAATTAAAATGTCTTGAATTTATGTTGAACTCTGCAGGTCACTATACCTATTGTGTTCTAATTAAAATTCATGCCCTATGCGTTCCTCATACTATCCCTGCCATGCTATACACATTCCTGTGATAGGTATCACGTTATGGATACAGTGTTTATAGTCTAGATAATAAATTATCTGAGTTCCATGGGGTGTAGCACACTCTCACCATAGTTATCACCACTAAATTTCGCGCCTCCGGCACAGTATCGCCGAAATCAAGGCACGAACGCGACGCGAACCGATCTATTAAGATTTCGTCATCGGCGATTAACACCGCATGAAATAGTCTGCTCTTCGTCAATTCGTCGATGATTCCTCAACTCGTCAGTAAATACATAGCAGGCTGAGAGATCTCATCAGCTTTGCATCGCCTTGTCAAACCCGTTTATCCAAGGGTAATGGTCTTTAGTAACTATTGTCTTCGGCGAGAGTTAGCCGGTGGCCATGTACGTCGAATTTCATAGTGATGGATACCGGGTCTGTTTCCGGAATTTTGAAGATGTATATTCCGGGTTATCACATTACACTTCGACTAATTAATGAGATGGCATGCATGAGGGATGTGTTGGCACAGTTCATCCTTGTCTCGTAGCCAGATGGCCCGTAGACTGACGTTTGAGGCATGGTACCTTCCCAGATGCTGATGCAGTTCATCATAACTCTTCCGAAACCTATAATTGCGAATAATGGGGATCGAGCCGCTGCCAGATGGGAATTTTAGCGAGAGTATTCGTATTGTGAATTATCTGGGCTATTTTTGCGAGAGTCAATATGAAGCATCCTTATGCGTTTTTTTTCTAATGTTCTTATTTCTGATGAGTTTAGTTTTTTATTTGTGTATGGTACGTGTGTTTTTTTTTTTTTTGACTGGGCCCGAGCAAAAAATATGATTCCTCTGAATGCGTATGAGAGGTAATAATGGTCCAGGAAACTTGTGTGATTGGTAAGGCCCCGAGCTCCCATTTTTTGCTGTATTATTATTACTTGTACGATCTCCCAAGCTTGCCTAAGCGATAAAAAATTGAAATAAGCAATCAGCTCCTTTATCCCGTGCTTTTTGGTATAGCCAGTGCCTCCTGATTGGTCGGTTGTCTTATAATTAGCCATTGTTTTGGGAGATAATCAAATTCCCGAGTTGGTTCCTGAAAACATTCGAAATATGACGACACTAACAACCCTAGAGCGAAACAACCAGTAATGAATTCCTTTTCGTGACATCGGATGTGCCTGTGGGGCTATAGTTCCGGTTTCCCAGCTACTCAGTCGCACCTTATGAATATGGCAAACGAGAGACGTAATGGAAGAATAGATCAAAAGAGATTGGGTCTAAGGAAAAATGTCTCTTCAACTTTTTGGCACGATGATAACGGGAAGGAAAATGTTGCCTTGATGTGGGCGAAGCGGCCAGGCAATGAACTTGGTTTTGGGCGACATGGTGGGAAGGGGGAGCGGGGAGGGCGGTGGGGGTAACGTGACCCGGTCATACTGAAACATCTTTGCCGCCATGCTGGCGAGAGCAATCGGTGATAAATATGCTGCTTGGGCGTACAGTAAGCAGAAGATTTCGCCTTAAATATGCTATCGGAGTAGAATTGGGGGACCATTTCTACGCGTATGCTCACGGTAAATCGTCTGCAAGCTGTAGTGGATTGTCAGTATGTCACCCATTACGTCTGGGCGATAACCCCGACGCAAGGTGAGGTATTTTTTTCGGTGTTTCTCTGGGGGAGCTGCACGTTTGATTCTAGCAAGAATGTTTTTAAAAACGTGACATATACAAAAGGATGTCAGTAAATTTAAGAATAGATCCTCATCTTTGATGCTGAAGTTTACCCCCGGTCTTTTATTTTTTTTTTTGTAATCCATTGCATTCGCCCTAACCCAGATTGATTTCGCACATCATCTGGCGTTCTCACTTCCTTTGCCAATATGGAGGCAACCCGGAACTCTGGCAACGAGTTGTTCCTCTCCCCTCTCTCTTACGTCTACGTTTTAGTTTTATTATTCATTTATTTTATAGTTTTCTTTTTTGGAGCGCTAGAAGAGAAAGTCCAATATGTACGATCTGTCCGACCACGCTTATTTGAATACTAATTCGAAATCTATAGGCCTATTGGGTGTAGGACTCTGTTGTTTCGCGGCTGCCTTATTTATGAACCATAGGCATGCAGGTACTCGTTATAATTTGTGGTCGCGCCTGAAGGAAATTTCAGTTGCGGGCCATAGTATAATTCCATATATTACTAACTGAGTGAAGAGAGAAAGACTGTCCGATTATGGGGTCACCTGACAAGGGTTAACGGGGGACGAGCTGCCATGCTGGTTAATAGAAAAAGGTGACCGGCCCAAACACCGCTCTATTGGTCTGAATGCTAAATTTAAATTGTCAAGTTTGAGTAACGTCGTGAAGAATGGTATCCAACAATCCCTCTTCAAAATTCCGGAAATCACGCCCGGCTATCATCATTCATATGGGAAAATATGACAGTTACGGAGACAATAGTGTGGAGCGTTCTAAAGAACCATTACCA
>Ga0163217_1030338_pt1 | contig 12932 bp, 4 predicted proteins | sample SynspAceP_FD_185933 | JGI IMG/M metagenome (GOLD analysis project Ga0163217, IMG submission 185933) | Saline lake microbial communities from Ace Lake in Antarctica - Synechococcus sp. Ace-P (PacBio error correction) | ecosystem: Environmental > Aquatic > Non-marine Saline and Alkaline > Saline ...
GTATTTATAACTCAAATTGCCGGGGAATATTGGGTGGGTTTTGTTGTTTAGCACACCAGAACCTGGGCAGAAATGGAGAGAAGATGTGTGTCACGAGTTTCATGTGAGTTCTGATAAAATATTGTATTCTCACTGTTTTTCTGCAGGAACTCAAGGAAAAATTTGGATCTGGATTTTGACGGAACTAATTTTAATTCTTAACCACCCAAACACACAGATGTGCTTGGCCAAAGACAATGCGGAGGTTACGGCTGCAGAAAACCAGAAAATACAATTATCAGAAGCTTACAGGACACGAGCAACTAATTTCTGTGACGCTGCCCAGGCCTCTGATGCTGCTAAATCCAAACAAACGCCATATGGGCACTGGTAAAAAAATCGAAGCTTTTTTGCTAATAATTGAGAATGGCCCCGGCAAATTGGGACAACCTCTTATCTTTTACAGCGTAAAGAGAAATTAAATCGCCCAACTCATTCATACGTCATTAAGACATAATTATACAAGTTCCTAGAGCTAAATTCAAATAAAAATAATGTAATATTTTTTTTATATCTAACTGTTGTTTAGTTTGTCCTGTTGTTAGGTAATAAAGCGAGAAAAAAACAATATATATTGAAAAAGGAATATGAGAGGTATTGATACGACGCGCAGAGCCGCAGTTTTTATTCATGAAGCGTAACGGACTAACTAATAAAACCTCTATGATATAATCATGAAAAGCACAATGGCATTCTAACAAAGTTTTTGCTAATATATATATATTCTAGACCTTTTTCGAGAGAAAGTCCAGTAAGTGTCATTCTCTTGAGATCCGCCCTCACAGAAGAATATAAAAAGAAGATTAATTGCGAATCTTTCAGTTAAATTCATTCAAAATAGCTCACCACCTAAGTGATATATAGACATTAGAAGATTTTATTGTGTAATATCGATTATCCACTAAAACGCATTTTAGCTGGTCAATACACGCAAAACAATAAGGGCTAGTTTAGTAACAATACTCTTATATGCATTGTGTTCGTGAAACTGATAGAATGATTTGGTCAAAGTGAAATGCAAGTTCTTACAATGTAATAATCTAAAAACACGAGTAAGATGCTAAATTGAGAATGCAGATGTTAGTAATAGATAAAACAATAACAATAACAGATATCGCCAAGTTCTATATGAGCAGCATGGCTAGCGCAGCAAACCAGAGGGTTAGCACTATCAAACGGACAATAGAATTGAAGATATAAATTTGAACACGACATTTAAGCGTTAAACATTATTTTATCATAACACTAAACAACTCGTTTAGAAGTAGAAGGTTGTCAGACAAATAACCACAGCATGTAAATTATGACAACATTAAAGTACAAGATTACAAACATTTGATTCAGCTACCTGAACACGGCTATGGATTTAAACTTGCCTAGATCTAAAAAGAATTGCGCTAAAAGCATACGGCATGGATACTGAGCATCACATGCTGTCCTAGATAGGAGCTTCTCCGTAAACACTGGGATATGCTTAACAAACCAAAATACATGAGCATTTATTTGTAACCATTTGTTCTCAACGAAGCAAAAGAATTTAAACCGTTAGGCACTACTAAACGTAGAGCATGAATGTCATCATTATTAGTGCGGTACACTAGCACATAGCAGGGTGATGTGCTAATATGTTATGAAAGTACACAAACCCTAAAAGTTCGCGCGCATTAGAAAGGGCTATTTGAGAACAGAGGTACAATCGAATTGCAATAAGAAAAACTCCATGTCTCTAACACACATTTTCACCTTAGTAATAATTGTGCAGAATCCAGTGGAATGTAACATTAGAAAGATTTTAACCTTAGCATTTTTACATGCGGGACTATTATTATGTATAGAACACTGAGCTAACGTACTGGATATATCATTTCGTGATGGGAAATAACTCAAAAGAGGTCAATAAGTCACTAATACATCACAACTTCTATTGAGTTGAAGACCCAGCAGAAAGAATGAAGATAGTAGCAATTCACCACTATCACAAGAGAGTTCGAGCGCTTAAGAAAATAATAGGAGAGTAGTGACGAAGACATATAACAAAAAGCAGATATGCAAATAGGCTTCTGACATTATTCTAGTTTTATTACCGGAAATGTTAACTATACTTATATATTATAGCAGAATTTACACTAAGGGTAATAAAGAGTGCTTAGAAACAAATAGTTACATTAGAGCGTACACTTTAGTACAGAGAAACATCTCGAAATAGGGGAATTTCTAAATCCTCATTGTGGGTTATTCATAGAACTATTATCACTGACAAAAAATGAGAGAGTATTATTTTACTTAGGGCCTTTTCGGCAATATTGAAAGTAGAGAGGAGATTGAAAGGACAAAATGACGGAGACAAGGTAAAATATTATGTTTAAAGCAGTAGGCACTCCGCGAGACTCACGGATTCTTACACTGAAGACATTATTGTCATAACAAGCAACTGACGTGCTAACTAATGAAGAGAGATGAGACACGGATGTTTAGTAGTAACGCGCAACTCGCTGTCTATAGCCCTCTGATACTTAATTCACATTTGCTAACGACCTTGAAAAGAGTTCGCCTTTTATAGTGAAAAAGGGTCATTATTACTGGCCTCGTTTAAATTGCAATTACGCGAAATTTCCAAAACAGCCTTAATGCAAGAACACTTGTAGGAAATCAATGAATTTAATCCACTTTTGGTTTCAAATAACTTGAGATATATCGCATCAGAAAAATATAATTCTCCAGCAGAGCATCAAGTTATTTAATCTGCTCTCATAAAGAGGCCTTCCTTTTTTAGGCAATACACAGTTTAAGTCACAGTATTAAAGCAATTAGATAGGGGACCTTAACATAAGCTCAAAGTGACACCGGTTCCACATGTAACGGGTTATGGGGACTGCTGACCTGGTTTTGAACGATCGCTTGACTCGATGCGATGGACTGTTTGTCCATGAGTAATGTGCATATCACTGCTAAAGTGATGAGTGATCTTTTCAGATTAGATACGCAGCTATGCCGAAAAGGGAAGGCAGCTAGGAGATAAGTGTTTCGATGGCGCGTTGGTAGCCCTAAACACCTCAATCAACGTTTTTCAGATAATGTGGAATATGCAGCTATGTAATTTTTATCAGCAAAGATATATATAAGCAATGACTAAGTAAGAGGGTTAAGCTTTTTATGTTTTTAATGCTCTTTGAATTATTTCTAATATGCTATAATAATTCCAAACCTATTAGAGAATTAGTAAACAGAATGGTCGTAAATCGAAGAGCTGTTAAAGTTAATTAAGACACACCACAGATTATGAAAATTGGTTCTGTGAACGACATAGTACTCATTGAAAAACATAGCTTACCTTCTTAAGTATGGATTCAAGTTTAATGTAAATTCGAAAAAGAAGTAATATTTGAGCATACAACACTTGGATGTTGGATGAATAAAAATCCAATACAATTCCGAAAAGAAAACACGGTAGATTTGCCTTGAAAGAAAATGATATTGGATTGTAATTATTGTAAATACAAGGTTTTTTCACCACAAAGTGGAAGATGCAAGAAACACTATTAAAGCAAGGAGCCAATCTGTAATTATTTCTGCACAACAAAAGTGAAAGATATTCAACGTTGTCATGTGGTAAACCCTAAGGACGGTAAATACAAATATATTTTTATGTGCTCAGTATTGTACAACAACAATATTAGTCCTGTATTGAAGTAAGTAGGACGTAGGAATTGGAATTAAGAAGCCATAATGACCACGGTACATCGCCTATACAGTTCACAGGGCAATTTGTAGATTCCATCAGGAAGAATTTAGAAGGGGCGGTGCAGCAAAGTAATAGTTCAACTCAACGGGGGCAGCAATTGCTACGAAAAAAGCAATTACACATCTCCGAATTTGCTAGGTAATTTGATCGGGGTAGCGCTCTCTCGTGTCCCATTCCAATAGGTCTAAGTCAGTTTTAACACTGTTAATGGAACGAAAATGATATCTCCCTAAAAGAAGTAAATTGCATTTCTGAAGAAGGCTTGAAATGGTCGATACAAAAAGTTATGTCAACTACTAGTGAAACCACATTAGTGTCTCAGAATTGTTAAAAACCCCACACGCATTAAAGTTATTTTTGGTATACAATAGAGTGAGATGGAGTTTTATTGAAAGTAATAACCTGGACGATAAGAATGGGATTTCACAATGAAATGATTCGTCAAATCTAGCTGAAAATATAATTTCAAAAATAGAAAAGGTGGTCTTTAATAAATAAACGAGCTGCAATAACAATTTAAAAAAGATACAACGATTAAATTTAAACGTAGTATCAATATGCAGATTTAGAGTTCGATAAGGACTCACTATGTTATCACATGGCAATTATTAATAAGAATCTTTGGGTGATACAAATCTTGATCAGCCGAATTAATTTCGATATGCAGGTGCAAGTCCAGAAAACCTGCTCCTTATGCTGGTAATGCCAACCTTCTATTGAAATATTAGATCTTTCACAAGTCTTTTGTACAAATTACCGAAAAATGATACCTCTGCCGTCAGCTAGAGGCAGAAAAGACGAATGAGATTCATCACCAATCGTACGTAAGTGGGCCCACGAGTTACATACATTAGATGAAGTTCTGATAAATAGAGGTTGGAACTACGGGCGTATATGCAATAATGGAGATTACACATGCGAATCACAATGAACAATAATTAGTGCCAGACATAAAGAAAGAAATGCGACCAGTTAGTTGTAATAAACAAATGAGTTTAGCTAGAGACTATACATATATGCTGAAATGAGGCGGCATCTCATTAACCTTTTGATTGGCAGAAGAAAACATCAACGCTTAAACTTAGGTCTATTATGTTGATACTACACATAGAACATGAATTGTCTATATGCTCTCGAACCACTAATCACTGTACCGATTCACAAAATAAGCTATGCAATTGGCCTTGCTACGTTTTGACAACACGTAGAATTCGTGCACCAAATCCGAATTACAAGCCGATTTTAACGTGATAAAATGAGCGAAAATCAGTTGATTTTAATGCGGGTTACGAACCAAGTGAGATAGAAAGTGAGTTACACATAGCAGATTATTATAGTTAATGCAAAGGAAAGCAAGGCTTGCGCCAAAGGTATTATCGAAACTTCACTCCCATGATTTTAATGATGAAGACAATTTACTAGCCTTCCCTACTACCATATATACAAACAGTAAAGATCCTTTAATTAAGAGTTCCTTATTATAAATATAAGTTATTAAATCAACACGTATATAATGCAACCCGGCGTCAATCACAAAGAAAATCTATTAAGAGGGTCGATTTATACATAAGGCAGTCAGAGTGTCTAACTGTATTTAAGACCAAAAATATTAGATAGTAATTCATTGGTTCTAATATGTTTACAGGATCAACAGGTTAAAGAACAGATAGTACATGGAGATTCAAGCTGGAAATGATAGAATATAAGATGAACTATCGGAATGTTTATCTTGGAAGATAAAATAGTTGGATGAGGCACAGTTATATGAAAAGACACAATTGACAAAAGATTATCAAATAAAATCTAGAAGATTTAGGGAAACATGATTTAATTATAAAACTTAAAAAGACGATACTCGATACGCTGATGTATCGTGCCTTGGGGGTAGCGAGTTATTCTAATAGTTGTAATAAAAGCGGACTTGTGTAACACACAGGCGTTGTAATTTGCGCGGATGTATAGGAATAAAGGACTAAAGTTATAATTGAAGTGGCACCTTTTGGAGTTTGAAGTTCTAGATATGCTCTTGATAGAAGTGCGAAAAACGAAAGACAGAGTATGTTGACTATAATTGAATAGATGAAGGGGTACTCTGAGTATGTGAGAGGCAGCAAAATAGAATCAAACACACGTAGTAATTCGCGTACATACTCGCTTGAGATGGTCCATGCCTGCTAAAAGATCAATAGAGAGAATTGAGTTTACCGCTTCGAAATCTGGAAAATTTTATGATATAGAACTAAAGTCGGCTATCGGTACTAGACAATATGCGCTATGGTGGCTCTTATATGTATTAAATTTTGTAGATCTTGACTGCCCAAAAGATATAGGAAACGGACTAAATAACGAATTAAAATAAATAAGCGATTTGAAAGCCATATGCAATTCGTGTATTTATGACTGCGTCGTATACACCACATAATAACTATTTCTAACGAGCTGTCATAAACGGAGTGACTTTTAGTCAATTATGGATGGTTCGGTTTATATGAGTTCGTCCATAGATGATGACTTGAGGAAATTCAGGAGTATATTTTACGAGCCAAAGATTCAGCTGAAGCTTTAGAAGTAAATCTACAGGAATATATATGGGAGAAGAGAATTTAGAGGAGGTTAATATCCCGCTTGAGTGACACGAGAGTTCTTTTTTACGAGAATGGGCTGCGAAAAAGATGTCGGGAATTAGTGGAGATTACAAAAGGCATGCCATCCGGATAGCATGTATTTTTCTAGAGAAAATTCACTGCAAAATCTATCTGCCTTTTGAAACGCAATAAAGAATTCACAAGGGTCTTGTATTAGGCCAAATAGGGAACAAACAGTGTCCAATTGGAGTAAAACCTCGGAGGACACAATTTTGGAGTTTTTCAGCGCCTCGCCGCAGTTACAGAAATAAGTGAGCGAATTGATAACAGAGTTAAATCAAGTGATAACAGGATTGGGTGAGACATAACATACTCACCGGAATTGTGGAATATTTCCCGGCTTGAATGAATTTGGGCAAGTGCCTGCCAATAATATGGGCGAGAAAAATGGATTCATTCAAATAAAGAGTCACTGTAGCTCCGTTCGCTCAACTGTCGATCCTTATATAGACTCTGTCACATTCCTCTATAAGTATAAACAAGACAACCATTGCAGGGGTGAATTAAACATGAGTTCGGTTGCTGGCCCAACCTGTGAAAAATACTATTGATGGCACCTCCTCTCTATACGAGAATTATAATAGGGTGTAATCACCTGACTCAGCAAATCTGACTCCTTATAGTGGGATCCCGTCGATGCTGTGTGTTGCGTGTAAATATAGCTTTGTGTATTTATGCGGTTGAATGGTACCACTCGTAATATATTCTCCCTTATTTGATATCGGCGTAGATGTATGGGGATCATGTTCCAGGGATGGGATAATATATTATAATACTTTTTTTAGAGCGAGGATTGATGGATATTATACGCTTATATCAGGAGTCCATGAAACCGCATTTTATATATGTACCATTTTTTTTTTATGAGATAACCCAAAACTCCTACTGACCACACAAGGCTTCAGGAATGATTGCTTAATGGACATTTGGATTTGAAATGGGTTAGCACATCAACTATAACCAAAGAGCGGTAGACTTCAGCGCGTTTTCTTGATCCTAGTGCCACTACATCAGGGTTTGCTGAGCACTGGCTTAATTTGATGGGACGAACCTATACACTATGTATAAGTCCCTGCGGGTTACAAACGCAAAGGAACTTGCACAAGTAATATGTGGTCTGGAGTTTCCTTGTAGTTTCTGATAATTGTTGAGGGTGGAATTCGATCCTTCGTTTCTCATAATGTAAGGCCGTCCATGCGAGGATATTTCTTTACCCTCCGAATGCAAAGCTTTGTCGAGTATCGGACGAAATGACGTGTACTCACCACACAAGGGGCAACATACAGATCGCATTTGACGTAAGTATTCGTGGGATGGATCTTGTAATTGAAGAGGGTGAAGACGCGGAAAAGCCTAACTTTGCGTAAATCCATACGGTCAAAATCCATACATGCACACAAAAATATAATCTTCGCACAGTATCCATCGGAATAAAGTCAGGCAGCTGTGCCATAGATGATGATGCATACAATTCCTGCCACACCCACCTATGACGAAATTATGTGCCATAAAAGCTATGCAATTGGCTATGGCACAGCAAGCAAAAACTTCCAATTCTTTTCGAAGTTCTAATAATGTGGACCAATTTCTCTGATGGATTCAGTGCGCTACGTGGAAACATCTTGCGCATTATCACACAACCCCAATCTAAAAAACCTCTAACCGCCTGTTGGGGAATTGAGCGAGGATAAGAGGCGGATGAAAAAACGTTCAACAAACGCCTACAAAAACCTTAAAATAAACGCTACAGAAATCAATGACGGACATTTATTGGAGCCGCAGGTGCAGTAGGCATATTACTATAAAGTCAATTCAAAGCAATATATCGCAACGATTAACACACAAAAATCGTTCCAATATCCGCTTCTATGTCCAAGTAATTAAGGAAGCATTGATCAATTCTAGTAATTACCATGAAGAACACTTTTGGTTTGAGGCACAATCAACTGCAATTTTAAAAAAATATAAAACCTGAAATGTTGCACCAATAATTCCTGATTTAACATAATACCGATTAATATAAAGAATACAATCCTATGAAAACCACCCAAGGTGCTATTTTTGAACGTAAATGAATCCTATAGATTAAGGGATAGAAAAAAAAAAAAAAAAAAAAAAATAGGTATAGGAAAGCCTTAGGGGGCGAGAGACCCTGCCTCTTGGGTTCACTACCATGCTGCAAACTCCCTTGTATACCTGCTGTAAGCATATGTAATTTTGGCACATAGGTGCCGCAACATTTGAGAATGGTCGCTGCAAATCCATGGAATTCAATATCGGAGAAGATGCCAATGAGCACTAACCCCTTGAGAAGCTCTACACCTCACCCAGAATAAGGTTTGCCTGGAAATATTAAGAAAACCGCGGTTATAATGGTCATTGACCACTCCTCAATAAAGAGTGGAGATGCAATTTAAGAAGCAGGACTGACGGACTATTTCGATAACGATTAAGTTGAGATCTTGGAAAATACAAACCGACAGCGACGCTATATATTGGCGATCGCCAGGAAAATTAGGGAGTAAAACCAAATGAATGTATAGATGATTGTGCGACTGGATTGGGATATATTTGCGGTGCCATGTGGCCGTTGGAGGGGCATTATTTGCGTCCGGAAAAACATTAACACCTTTGGCTCCACGCCCGAAATAATTAGAACAGATCTACTCAAAATTTCTGAAAACTCATCGCTCTAAAAACTAGTAATAGGACATGCCTTCATCAATCGCCTCGCTGTGAACTTATATCTAAATTTCCATCAACGTAGTTCAGCGGTAATGCTTTAGATAAACTCTTACTTATCGTATTTACCAAAATTGACTTTTATAATCTATAATACTTATTAGAGAAAACACAGAAACAGACTGTATATCAAAGGGCTCGATATCCAAATTAATTTTGAGTCTTTTTCATTAACTGTAAGCGAGCCTACAATTTAGTTAAAAACTTATGTTGACAGAACATTTCGATATGGTCTACTGATAACCTATCTAGAAAAACGATCGATATAAACAATTGACATGTAAACAATTGGAGGTGCTGTGACATGCATTTCACGCCAAACACCTTTGAAGAAATGGAAAAAGCAAAAAGCATGTATGCAAAATTTAAGTCAGGGACAAGAGCACCTGGAGGCCTATGAATAAAAATGAGTGAACTTAATTCAATGCCAGACGCAATGGCCGAATGTTTGAAAAAAAAAAAGAATGGAAACGCTACCTGATAGAAATAATATTCTTTATTCATAATTTACGCTAACGGAGTCTGGAATTACTTATCTGATAACCCTCTTCATGCTTGAATTACCGGTTGGTTCAGGAAAACAACCATATAATTAAGACAGACGCAATGGACTAAAAGTTGCAAATAGTATCACAGGTTATTTTTTATTACGTATACCCAATTTGAGCTTGTATTCAATTTAAGTAGAGAAAGACACACGCTTTTAGTTACCTAGAATTTTTGAACATATACAAGCGGGCACAGCGTTGTTATTTAACAGCAATTCTTGTTTGCCATGTACAGTTACCAATTACTCATGTAACAGTTTCAACGTAACTCAGCATCACCAATTTTTTGAGCTTGTGCAGCTACTCCAATAAAAAAACAAGATAAAAGTTAAAATGTTCAGACTCCTTTTTGTTATATATATAACTTCGGCAAGTGTATTTCAAGTTTGTTTTGACGAAAAGACTGTTGTCTCGTTAAAGCGGAAAAAACAGAATAAGTGCCAAAAATATCCGACGAACGTAACGGCTCTAAAATCAATTCAGCATTAAAAATTTTTATCATTTCCATGATGCCGTAGTAGGTTTTAACTTCGTATCGAAGGGCTTTCTTTTGATTTCTCTTTAGAAATTAAAGATATACTATATCCCACGCGAGATTGAAGAATATTTCCATTTATGTATTAACACGAAATTAATAACAAAATCGCAATTGACCGCTATATAGAAACAATTCGAGACTTGAACAAATACTTCTATAATCAAGACAATTTATGGACCTGGACTATTATAATAGCTATTAATCTATTGTAAATCGATACTACAAAAAATGCCAAACATTTTGGAAATGGCTGTGGTCGAAATATTCCAAATACTCCTATCCAAAAAAGGCCGACATTAAAATCCTTGAATAGACTTTGCCCGCAAAAATATATAGCCTAGCCGAAAAGAAACAACCGCCACCGCTCGTTTAAAAGTTTTAGACTGCCGACAGATAAGTACACTTAACACTAATACATGGAATAGTTTGTGGTTTGCTGCCTTATCTTCACCTGCAAAGATTGTTTTCAATTAATTGCCGATTTCCACAGATGTTCATCGAACCGGATTGCTCTAATTAATTTGTGGAGGGATCCAAATAATCGGACTTCAAACGGTAGCAATGAAATAGGGTTTATTCCATTAACAAATGATACCGAAAAACCCTTCTAACACTAAATTCATTTGAAACCGAGGTTTAACAAATATAGATAGCCAGAATACGGAAAGCCAAATAAAAACACACGCTCATATAAGTAGAAAAAATCAACATAAGGGATTAATTAAAAAATAAGTAAAAAATTGTCAAATAAATATAATCGCATATTGCGCTACAAATACAATATAATGGCTTAGTAAAGACAGAAATTTCGGATCACAAAAACGAAATGCTATTTTTGCAGCAAAGCTTTTGGCTCCGGCCGAGTGGCAATCGCAACATCTTTCAAAATAATTACCTCGTATGGGTGATTTGGACCAATGATTGCACAACCAACATATCAACATTTAAAAGAGAATTGAAATTCTGGGGCTCATTAAAGGCATGTTAATGAACAAGCGATGCTTATTGGTAAATAACCGAATGATTGAAATTAAGGAATTTAAATCAATTCTCGACAAGACAATAATCCAAACAAGGGATTGTTGCTAAAAGAAAAATTTAATATCGTTAATCGTATAATCGCAAAAACAAATAACAAAAAGAAACTACTGAAGCAAATCAATTTGGGGGGCAATTGAAACCCATTGCCTTGAATTACGAAATGTACATTGGTACTTCATATTTTCATTTACCGAAGTAGGCAAAAGTCACAAAAACATTTCATGACTGTGGTCGAACGTCGCAGGGAAATATGTGTAAATTTCAAGGTGTGGTGCCAAAATGATTACGACAACGAATTCCATCATAGAAAACTGTCCACATATAATAGAAACTTTCGAAAAATAATGGAAATGGGATTGGAATTGAAGTGGAATATCAAGCTGAACATGAAAATTGGATTGGAGACGAACAATTTTATCTAGCCACAAACAACAGATTGCTTGGCCAAAAGAACCAAATTCGGAGTCCTGCAGAAAAACAGAAATATACAATCTCAAAACACAGAAAACGACAATAATCCTCGGCCAGGCTCTGGATCGCTAAACAAACAAATACCCATATGCACTGTAAAAACGAAGTTTTTGCAATGAATTATCTCAAATTTAACGTGGGAAAATATAAGCGACGAAGAAAAAAATATTACACAACTCTCTTTGAATATATACCAGCCAAAACAAACACTCAGATCCAAAGATCATTTCACTGTACCATAATCAAGATATGAGCACAGCCGGCACAAACAATGGCTTCTGTTATAACTAAGAAGTGCTTGTTATTCGGAGAGGAACGGAGGCTACGCTAATTCCCATGGCAGCCGAAACCTAATTAATTCGGATGTCACGTAAATCCTTGTTCCGCAGGGTAAAACCCATTTAACAGTATAAAAATTGCCGACAATATGAACTCACATTGAATTGGGTTTCAAAAAGTCGAATGATGCTTTATCGCAAATCCCAGTTTGCAAGCCATTATGCACCTGCCTCACGATATTGGTGTCCATATAAACTGTGCGGAAAAACGCATTCGCAATAACCTTTTGAAGACCCAAAAGGCCATATGACAAATACCCATCGCAGGTCGAAAAATATAGGGAGAGATCGCCTTCAAATGCAACTGATTACTATATGTTTGCTCAAGAATAAAAATCTAACAAATGCATGCATAGAAAAGTTAAGTTTTGACAGCTTATCTTCACTTATTGGATCTTTTAGCATGGATTGGGGAATAGCCTAGGCTATTGCCCCCCTTCCGAAATTAATCAACACTCAATGAAGAACAAACCAATAGTACAAACGGTAGGCTGATCTTAATAATATAACCCGCCCTTGGCGAGGTTAAATTACTCCCTTTGCCCAATTTCCAAAACACTAAATCCTATCTATTTCAATGATCCTGAATGATATTGGACAGTTTAATGTTTATTTTGGCCATATTTTAAGGGACTACCGAATAATTGTGGATTGATCGCTATCGATGCACGATGCATTGCATGGTCTTGTTGGAACGACCTAGCGAAGGAGCATGAGTACAGTGCTGGTTGGTAGCCCAAACAGCATTTTCAAGTATTTGCTATAGTTTTAATGCCTGGATCTTTATAACCGACTTCCACTAATCGGATTGACGGTGCAATCGTGGAC
>Ga0163217_1006551_pt1 | contig 12931 bp, 17 predicted proteins | sample SynspAceP_FD_185933 | JGI IMG/M metagenome (GOLD analysis project Ga0163217, IMG submission 185933) | Saline lake microbial communities from Ace Lake in Antarctica - Synechococcus sp. Ace-P (PacBio error correction) | ecosystem: Environmental > Aquatic > Non-marine Saline and Alkaline > Saline ...
CAAAAAAAACAACAAAAAGGAAAAAAAAAGGAAGAAGATTTCAGGAAATCGAAATTGGCCCCCCCTCCCGATTGGGCCCCTTTTGCGGGCCCAAAAAGAGCCTGCAAGTTTTTAGCCGCTGGAACGCACAAGCCCCCAAGAGGGCGTTCCCCGTCCGATCCTGCGTGACGACTTTGAAATTGCGGATTTGCCCTGGCCCGTGGCGCCCCAGCCCTGGCCCCAACCCCGCAAACACACGCCACTTTCAGCGACAACCAGCATTCGGTTGATCAACCCCTTCCCCCCCCGATTGAGCAACCTGAATGCTGCCCAACGTTCGAAATTCAAGCCTCATTTTGATCCGAATTCCACCCTTCCTCGCTGCTTGCGCCGCCTGGGCTGCGCCGAATCGCCGGGCCGCTGCTGCCGCCCGTTCGCGAGCCAGCAAGCCCGGCGGCCGGCGGCTGCCTGGCAAGCACGGCCCGCCAACAGTTGGAAGCTGCTGGCGCTTGACCTGGGCTCCAAGCCTGGTGGAGGCCCTTCAGCGAGGGGGCGACCCCTGCGGTAGATCTCTGCGCGGAGCTGCTCTCGGCCCCCTCCCGGGCTGGAGCAGTTGCTCAACCTGGCCCGTTACCCCCAAGCATCGGCTTTCCCGGGGCCGCTGCTGCGAGGAGGCGTGTCGCCCAGGCCGCCGCGCACGCCACTGTTTCTGGGCCCTGCCTGGCTCTAGCGGTGCTGCTGCGAAGGCGCGATTGAGCCTGTCCGGCCTAATCCTGAACCAGGTAAGCGGTGGGCGTACTTCGCCGCCCGCTGCATGGTGTCGGTGAAAACCGCTTGATCCACGCAGCGCATCCTGGCGCTGAGCTACGCCTGGCGCCAGCGGCTAACCGGTGGGCCGACCTGCTCACCATTCACCGCGGCCAGGGCCCGGTGCGATCGAACCCACCATCAAACCCTCTGTCGCAGCTGCTGGTGATATCGGGCTGCCTGCTGTTCACTTACCTGGTGGTGCTGCTGGCCCTCTGCGCCCTGGCTGCTGGTGGGGGCAGCGGGGATCGGCGCTGCTGAACATCAACACTGGTGCCAAAAGCAGCTGCCTGCCGCGCATCCGCGATGGCTCGCGCGCAGCGTTGACGGTGAGCCGGGGTGCGGCTGGCAGTCCGCAATCACTGAGGACATCCAGGACTGCGGCGCTGTCACCAGCCTGGGGCAGCTGGAGGCGGCTGACCCGCACGGGTGCTTGGCCAGATGCACGAGTCTGGAGGCCCGCAGCGGCGTCAGACCGGCTCACCGCCGCGATCAGTCCGATCGCGCGAGTCCCTGCCCGTGCTGGCAATCGCCCGTGATCGCGGCCCTTGACCTGGCTGGCGTTCGGGCGGCCGGGTGACGGGGGTGCTGCCGAGCCTGGCCAGCTCTCGTGCTGGCGCTCCAACGCATGAATATGCGCATTGGAGGTGATTGCCAGGGGTGTCACCCGCGAGCAACAACAGCGCCTCTATTCGAGCGGCTCAACGAGATCCCCTCAGCCCGGCGGGCAAGGAGTTTCCGGCGGCTGGGTGGGCCGTGCCGTTCCGTGGCACTGGAGCGCGGGGATCCGCGTCGAGGACGTGAGGCTGTGCTACGAGCCCGGATCGCCGCCCGGCCTGCTGGATGGGGGTGAGCTTTAAACCTTGCCCAAGGGCCCACAACGCTGGCACTGGTGGGCACGGAGCGGGGCGGCAAGAGCTCGGATCGCTGGATCTGCTCACTGGGCTCTACGCCCCCACCGGCGCGATTCCTGATCGACGAGCAGGAACCTGGCCACGCTGCAACCTGCCCCAGCTGGCAGCAGCGGCTGGGGGTGGTGACCAGGACATCGTTTTCTGTTTCAATGCCTCGCTGGCGGAGAAACATCGCCTTCGGCTGCGGCTGCCACGCGGCAGATGTGCAGGCCGCGCGGCGCGGCCCAAGGCGGCGGGCTCATCGCCGAACTGCCGCAGGGCCTCGACACGCTGGTGGGGGAGCCGGGGCTACAGGCTGAGTGGTCGCCAGCGCCCAGCGCATCAAACCTGGCGCGGCAAATCCTGCGCAACCCGGAGCTGCTGATCCTCGATGAGGCCTACCAGTGCCCTGGATCACCAGAGCGAGCGGCTGGTGCAGCAGGCGATCGAGCAATTTGAGCGGCAGCGCACGGTGGCTGGGTGAATCGCCCATCCGCCTGAAGCACGATTGTGAAACGCGACACCCACCTGGTGGTGGAGCGTGGTCGGATCGTGGAGCAGGGAGCACGCCGAGCTGCTTGGGGCAGGGCATAAGCGTATGCGGGGCTTTGGCGGCAGCAGCTCGGCAGGGAACAGGCGGTGAGTGAATGACTGCTCAAGATGTTCGAATAATGAACGACCTATTTGCGGAAGGCTTCGAATCTTGGTTTGGTTAAAGCTGCCCCAGTGAATCAATGGGTGAATGTTTTCTAGCCTTAGAAATCCTCCTGAAAACTCAGAGGAAATCGAGCTGAGACAAATCCTCACGTTTGTCCAGAGAATATCAAGTCAGTTAAACCTACCGTCCGCCACCTGTCATCAGGGTCAGGCCCCATCAAGATTGGCATCATCTCCTGGCATGGTTTTGTTTTGCCCGAATTTGTCCAGACTGATTCATGGATCTTGCGAATATAGGCTTTTCTGGTGTACAAGCTAGGAGTGCAGCCAGAACAATCCAAGCCTGCTAAAGGTGAACAGTATGATTATATTGACAGGATCAAGCTTACCCATGGCCAAAGCCGAATCGCTGGAAGAACAATTTCACGCAGGCTCATGCTTGGGAATTGCAATCCAGGCTGTGCCCGTCGCAAAGACGCAATTCTGCATGGTAAAAGGGTCGGAAGACTGTTACTCTCGGGCTATATCCTGTCGAACAATACTCCAATCTTAATCCCATACGATTATGCCTCGCTAGGAGGGGATCTGTTGCTTGATATAGATAGCACGGTTTGCAATATGGCTTATCTCCCTTCCCCGTTGCGAAGCCACAATTCTTGATTCCTGGCGACGCTGAAGTGCAGGGCGTCAGCTGCCAAGTTTTGTTGTGGATAGATCGCACGATTGCCTCTGTACGTACATATCAGAGCAGGCTGATATCCTTTCGCTTAATAAAATAGCTTACATCACCCCTGCCAATCGAGTGATTCGATATGCAAAAAGTCAATTCCAACACGTCGCCTAAAATCTATTTGGACAATTGGAAGGATTCAGAATACTCCAGAAGCACTTGGTCTGGCATTCCCGGATGAAGAGTTCTTTTTCTACAAGATCGAGGCAGCCTCACTTCGAGATTATTCGTGCTGCCCGAAGAGTTCTTCTGTCGACCAGCATACTTTTGCATGCTTGCAGCTTGGATATCGGAAAACAATGACCTTATCTTGCTACCTAGTCTGGGGTCTCTTCAATGCTTAGGAGGCACCCGGAAATCACCTTATCAGACTGTAATGAAAACGATATCAATTTCTTGTCGTAACGAGATTAGAGTCAAGAAAAGCCGGATTACACTGCTCTTGTCATCATCAATCCTTTCAATGTTTATCTTCTAAATTATTGCTGAGAAATTGAGTAAATAAAGTAATGAAAAACAGCTATGTGTAACATTAGCAGCGGAGCAAGGAATGGAGCCGATGCCAAAGCTTTCGATTCGCTCATGAATGAATATATGCATGAAAACATTAAATCAAGACTCATTAGGCTTTCCGCCCGGTCTTGCCAATAAATTTTTCAAGGAATTCCTCAATTATGAAAAGTTCAGATATTTATCTGTTGTTCTCTATTATGATGCGGCATTATCTTTTTCTGGATGCGGATATACTCATTGCGCCACTGCTCCGAGCCTTTTCGATGTGGTCGATTGAGGAGCATCTCGGTGTATTCATCGCCAGCCGCTACAGTGATCTTCCATAACCCATCAGTTTGAAGCGATCCTGTCATTTCTCGGCGAGATAGTGCCTGGCAGCGAGAAGCTAGAAATCCCTGAAATCTACGAATCATTCAATTCTGGAGTTCTTGTTTGTTCGAGAAAAAACTGGAGAGTACTTTTGGCAAGGAATGCGCCCCGCAGAGTTTTGGGGCTAAAATTTCGACTCACATAAGTGCTTAATGAGTGATCAGCAACTCAATTGAATTTATGTTGCCCAGCAATAACAGCTTAGCTTTAGCCGATATGGCTATCAATTTAAGCTCTACACACTCGCCCGGCAAGAGCAGCCACCGTTTTCGCAGTCACTAATGATTCACTACTATGCGGGTGTCACCATCGTGAAGCCCAACTGGTTCAATCGCCTTCGAAGTAGCAACAGATGAGATAGTGATCATTTCATCCTCTCGAAAAGATCCCTTTCTAACCTTGCCTCCTCCCATCCTTTTTTCTGTGCGCATGATAGATCAATGTCTTGTAGCAAGCGATACTCAATCTGGAAATCTCCAGATCTCTAATGATCCCCCCCTATCTAACAAATACTGCATCCATCGGGCTGCACTAGAGAGACATTCGACGCATGACGAACGCTTAATATGGGAAGGGCGATTATTGAGTTGTGGAACTCGCAATTCTCATTGCTCTCCCGAAATCTTGGAAAAACGTAAATACACTCAAACTGGTTAGATATGGATTTAATTGAACCCGGAAATGGTACTTTTATCCAGTGCTGGAAGGTTGGTATCCAGATCAATATTAACTGGTAGCGTTTCTTTTGGTTGTCCCTTCAAAACTACTGATTAACAGTCCTTGGAAGTGCCAGCAACAGGCAGATTGCGATTCAGAGTATTGACAATACGTGGTGCATGGACATGTACAAAGACTGTAAGGCTTCCATAACAACTGGCCAGCTTTCTTCCAGGAGTCGAGGACCTCATAGGGCTGAGAATGTTTTGGCCCCCTTGAAAGCTCCCGTGCGAAAAAGAAATAGCAAAGAAACATTCTCCTCATAGTGACTACAAGGCATCTTGCCATGCACTTGGGCAAATGAATGGATTGTAGAATTTCCTGGATATTTATTGCAAGCCATCCCTGGTTTCTTTCAGAAAACTGTTCAAGGCCTAACAAAGCATCGGCAAGCATATGAAACCCAAACCATTTAGCCGCCTATTATCGCGGCCACTGACATTTCTTGAGATTGGAGCCAGTTTCTCCTGCAATATTTCTCTCATCTGTGGATTTCACATTCAGGCTCCGGCCAGCCAATCTTAATCAAACAGACCAGCAGCAAGTTTCGGCGACTATGCGCGAAAATCACTATCTTGACCCGATGTAGATTTATTGCGGAATAATCCGTTACGAAGGGAAGTTGTTTGGATACAACTACCTCAGGCGATCACTCTGTGCTCAAGGGAATAATCTGGCCAGCAGCTTGTTTGTGATGGCAGAATCGATAGCCCAACGGGCGCAACCATTGTGACGACGACAAGCAATGTTGGAGTCCTTTTCCTGCCCCTTAAAGATCTTTAGTCGTGGTGGCACTGTCCTTTCAAAATTAAGAGCACAAGTAAAGATGCAAAGCCAATTCGTTCTTCAATCTAGTCGAGTATTTTTAGCTTCCTTACTTGGGCATGGCGGTATTGGTTCTGCTGAATAAGTTCATAGAGCATTCATTCTGTATTTCTGGTATGGTGCATGGAACATGGGAACTGCCCCTGTCGTGTCCGAATGGCCTTGATTTAATTAATCTGGCTTGCTGGTCCATTATTTCATTCTTCAAGCTGCGATGTCTTCACTGAGAGCCATGCGCGAATCTTCAAATTTGCAAATATGCGTAAGCTACGCAATTACTTCGCCCCTCCTATTCGCCCACTTCCAGCCTGCCGCTGTGCAGCGAATTTCATCTATGGCATTGAGAAGCCGAAGAAGCTGTTGCATGTTGGGGGCAAATACTGGGGCAGAAAACGAAGTATATATGCGAGAATGATATTGAAGCCTGGCATGTTGAGGCTATTTCCAGTAAAGTTCTGGATCTCCTGTTAAGACTGCCAGCAAAAATCTCTCTCAAACACCCAATAAATTTGCTGTCTAATCCCAGTGCCTGTGGCAAAGCAACGTATCCTTTAACATTTCAAGCCAAATTCTGGCCTGTCATCGCTTCATTGCCTCGAGCTGGGGCGTCACGGAAAAGCGTAACATCCAACAATAAATACTACTCAAAGAATAAGCCTAACTCTCTACTGTGATGAGCCTGATTGCTGAGGGCCGAATCCCGCCAGATATTTGACTTTCTGGTTATCGATGCACAGGGGGCTGAATTCTTAATTCTTCAGGGCGCTAAGGGCTCCTCTCTTCCGGATCTCTAAAAGGCGCCATGATCCGAAACTGCAGCAGAAGCCTTTGGTAATGACTAGATTAGGTAGCAAACTCCGCAACACCTCAGGAGTCGTTCCGGCCGTGCTTGACAGCTGCAGAATGCAAATGAACCCCAAACGCTCGGTCATTGTCCGCCGATTGAAACCGCCGATGAATGCGGTAAGCTGAAGGCGCCCAAGTAGCGATCACGTACTTTTTCGAAGCGAAGGGCATTGAAGGCTGCCCGCTGAAAGCTGGGTTTTCAACACAGTTGCTGGAGCCACCGTGTTAATCCAACGGAATTCTGGTAATTCATTGGGATACAACCCTTTACGACCACAGGATGATGGAAAGCAAACCGACTTCTGCAACGGCGCGAAAGCAAGCCAGCCCATCGGAGATCACTTCACAGCGCTATCCGCCAAGTGAATCTTGGGCCCAATCAGCATATGCGCCAAAAGAGAAACGTGGGGCACGGTGGCAAGTTTTATAACCGGGTGCCCGCCTCATCGACAGAGACGGCTGCCACCGACCGGCACCTTGTTCTCCGGATCCACGACCAGGCTTGCCAACCACAATGCGTTCTCCGCAAGGTAGGCATCATCCAACCTGCACCTCTTCCTCCTAGGACATAGGCGCATTCACGTTTCTTTTCCATTCGCCTGCATGATCTGTTTCTGAAGCAACCATCGCTCGTTCGGTAGTTCACACCGAGATGACGCCTCAGAGCTATGTGAGGAAGATCCTGTCTTGGCTTTGGCCGACGAGTAGAAGGCAAGGAACCAGGTGGGTCCAGAGGTAACTTTGTTGCCTCCAAGATGGTACCGCCGTTGAGGGCTGGCTTGAGTGACGACAAGCTCCGGCACTTGATAGCGCTTGTGCGCCTGCCAATATGACCCGTACTACTGCCATACAAGTGGGCAACGGAAACCATCAGGCCAAGCGCGCCTGTCCAGGGCAACTTACATTTTTGCTCGGTTCCCGTAGAGCTCAATAAACTGGGGCAGCGAACAGGCTGGCCTGGAGAATCCGAATTCATAGCCATGCTAGTGACGACCTGGTATATGCGTACAGCCTAGGTCGCCAAAAGGGCTGCCTGCGGAGCTTGCCTGCCTAATCAAGTTGTAATGATGAGGTGTAAACCTACATTGATATTTCTTCTGAGCTGAGAAGGTCTACACGGCCTTAATCTTGTCAAGTCTGTTTTTTCAATATGAGAATGGATGGTGGTGACGCCATCCTACGGTGGGAAATATGGCCATGGGACCAGCATCTCTGCAATGTGCTGCTCCAGGATGGATTCAATGCTAAACAATTGGGTAGAAACGGCTAGATCCAAATCGAATGGCTTTACAAAACGAACCGGGTCGGCCCTGCTTCTCTTGTTTCCTTTGTGGCCCACATCGTCCACTAACACTAATGAGTCCTTTTTGTCAAACTTCTACCGGCTCTCTCCCTCTGCTTAATGGCTGTAAGGGTCACGCATAAGTAAGCTCAATATCGAATTGAGGGGGCAACCGCCTGGGCTGATCATTCCCCTCTGCGATGCTTCATGAAAACTGAACCGACTCATCGAAAAACTGAGTCCGCTGGCTACGAGCACCATCTCTATCCGGGTCGGGCCCCGATGGCGATGGAGGCTACCTGTACCGACGACTTGTCTGGAATAGCAGCGCTGCTACTCGCGCAGGTGTCACGACACCATCGGTTTTGACCTTGAATCTGCGCGCAGAAGCGGATGAAGGTCTTCCTTGCGATGCATCGGTTGATGAGCTTCCCGTGGAGCATCCCGGGCTCTCCTTCATCAAAAGAAGTTTCTGGCCTGCTGGAGGACGACACCACACCACCTTGGATGCTTGGGTTGATTCCAACTCAGGCAGATGAACGGAAGGCCGACTTAATGCTGGCAAATGGATATCGAGGGGCCGAGTACAGGTGCCTGGCGAGTGTGATTGAAGTGATGCTTTGCTCTCTAGATTTCAGGATCATCATCAATCGGGAGTTTCACATCAACCTTCGAACCATGCTATGGAACCAGGGCTTTTCTCTACCTTGTGGCCCCGATCTTCAAGCGCCTGCTAAGAAGTGCACTACTGTGTTCACCTCCAATCCCAACAACTGCTTGGCGGCTCGAATCGTGCGCGGTGTCTGGAGATTCCCGCGATCAATGGAAAATTCACGTTCCTCAGAAAAGACCGCGTTTCCGCTGCCGCGTCTCTCTCTTCATCATCCCCCATCCCCTGGATGTGGACAACACATCCCAGGCCGCCAGCTCGTGCTTCCCGAATGCTGGTGGAAGCCGAACGCTATACACCGCCTTCACCCATGCCGGTGATCGGGATGACGCAATTGACCCTCAAGCTCCTATCCAGTACTTCCCGGCCCCAGATGCTGAGACGCAGCGCTTCGTTTATCTCCGGCACAGAGTTCGATCACTGGTGGGTCCTCCCAAACCCACTTGCGAGATCGGCTGCGTCAGAATATCTTTTGCGATTACATGTCCTCTTTCATGAACTAACGCAAGCCTTTCGAGCGGGAAGCTTTTCGCTCAGCAGCCTGGTTCCTCAGCGACGCCAAACCTCAGAGGTCCTGTGATCTCCCATTGAGTTACACCGCCTGGAAAAGGGGCTTCTCCCATTGTCCAGCGCCGTGCTTCCTTCGTGCCGACGCAAGCCCAGCGGTTGGAACGGAATGCCCTGGGCGAAGCCCACGCGCGCGCTTGGGGCACAACCTATCACGGCCTAATGCCCGGGGAGGTGCTGGCGTCGTAACCAACGGTGAGCTGAAGGGAAGCGACGCCCCACGGTGGGCTGGGCGAAACCCTCTACTCCGCGACAACGTTCTCTCCGCCAGCTCCATCGAACGCGCGGGCTTTCTCACCTCGCGCCATACATCCGCTGGCTTCGACCCCTCCACCGGTGAAGCATCGACCGCATCCGGGAGTCAATCAGCCTCGCCAGCCACACGCCATTCGGTGTGCAACAGGCAGACATGGCGCGTGCTGATCTGCCCAGTCTGGATCAGGCAAATACAGGCGGCAACTAGCACTGCAGAAACGGCAACCAAGGGCTTCGCCCCTCGCCAGCCATTGCGGACGTGGCTTCGGATCGCTCCTGCCTCGCCTTGATCGGGGAGCGCACCAGCCATGGATTGAAGGGCGGGTTTGTTCCCATGAGCCTGGTCTACGCCCTTCAAATGCCCAGGGCCTTGGCACGTGGTTGCCTCAACTGGAGTGTGGACAAACCAGCGGGAACGCCGGAGCTCAAAAGGCGTTGAACATGCCCGCTTCCTATGCGATCGCCATGATGAATCGCCGTGGGCCTCGCTGCTCCTGAGATTGGCGGGCCGAAATCCCCCGCCGCTTGTCGCCGACCGATCTGAGATGGAGCCCGCTGACGCACTGAACGATTGGCGGTGCCGTATCCACCGGATTCCGAAACCGAGGTGTCGAGCGCTTGTCCTTCCGTGCTGGCCTTTCTGCGTGAGCCGCAAGGCCTGCCCATCAATCACACGTGCTCACCGGAGCCCGGACTACGCAACCAGCAGGCATCACCTGCCGAGGTGGCGCTGCAGTCCACAAGCCTACTCGCCGCTCGGCGCCTCCGCGCCCCCCGCCCGCGCCACGTCCGGTTCCGGCACGCCATCAGGACCCTCCTTCGCCGGGCCCCGGAGCAGCCCGGGGCTGCCGGCTTGATCGATCCCACCCTCGCCCGACAGCTGCGGGCCCATCGGCCTTCTGATCGCACAGGCGGCGATGTGTAATTCCTCGGAGTATGCGCCATGAGTCGCTCTCTACTACCTCTCCCTGATCACACGCCGTCGCGAAGGCATCGTTTGCTGCTCGGCCCATACCTGTGGGCGTGTTCAATGAACCTGCCCAGAAGCAGGCCTTGGCGCTCCGGCCGTTGCCCATTGTGAGCCTGCTCACCAACGCGCGATCGCCTCAGCTATCACTTATCTCGAGCAAGATCGACGCCCCTAGCCGAGCGCAACCCGAAATCTGTGCCGATGTGGCCTTTGCGCTTCCCCGCGCACCGCGTGCCTAACCCCTGGGGCTCGCTGAGGCGCCCTCCCTGTGCTCAGCCCTGGCCATCAGCCGGGCTTACACCGCTGGTGTTCGCTGGCGCTCTGGAGCACCCAAAGCAAAACATGGGCCCGCTCCTTGATGTGGCCGTCACGCAAGTTGGGGTGTTGGCCGTTCTCCTGAAGATCGCGCGCGCATGCGCATAGGCGCGACGGTGACGAGCCGGACTGAGCGACGCATGGCCGACGGTGCTTGCAATCGCGCCACGGGTTCCATCCTGCGGTGACGGTTGGCGCCGAGGACCTCAAGCGCCGCCGAGTACAAGAGCCTGATTCGGCGGCTGCGGATGCTGGTTGCCGAGCGCATGCACGCAGCCATGCCGGCCTGTTCCACCCTGGTGGCCCACGGCCCTGGTGGCCTACTCCCTCAAGGCCCCAGGCCTCTCGCCGCCATGGCCTATGCCGCTTGACGCCGAGCCCCGAGCGGATGTGATCTCCGCGATTCGCCTCTGCTACCCCCTCCAGCTTTCGAAGCCACACTTCAACGCCTCTGGCAAAGCCGGCAATCAGAGCCGTTTTTGCGCTGCAAGCGCAACCTCCCGGAGCTTGCAGCGGCTGCCCCAGGCCAACTTCACGCAACCTGGAGGCGCTGCTGCGCGGGCCGACTCTGATGAACATCCTCATCGTGACGCGGAGCTGCCCTGGCCACCGGATGCCGGTGGCCGTGCCGCGCATTCGCCACGCCTGCGAGCCCACAGGACGACCCATCGTGTTCAGGATCGTGCCTCACTCCGCCCGATCGAGATTCCACGCTCTCGCCGCCGAGCTTGAGCCCGGTGCCCCACGTGCAGGTGATCCGGGGCCGAGCAGGTCGGCCGCCGCTGCCGCGAGCCTCCGGCTGCCAGTCTGCGCTGGCCCCGCGTGTTGTCCTGGCGTGCGGCAGTGATGCGCCGAGCCGCAGCCTCGCGGAGCTGAGAAGGCTTGCCCCCCTGCCCGAAGAGGCCTACTACCCGTTCGTGGCGCTCCCAATTCGAGTGCATCGAAAGGATGCCATCAGCCAGCGGCACTGGCCGGGCTGGAATCCAGGCCGAATTTCATGAAAGCCTGGTTCACCGCTTTCTCCCGCTGGCCCGCCTTCCTCGCCTGTTGTTCTGTCATCAAGCCCACGCCCGTTCTCGAGCGCTTCTAACCAGCAGCTCTGCGCTTCTCAGGCCAATAGCAGTTCAGTCTCGTGATCCTCAGCTGCTTGTTGGCGAGGAATCGGACAGCCAGGCTGACCGCGTCATGGAGGCCGCCGTGCTGCGGCGCTTCCGCGGTGTCACTCTTCACGGCCGAGGATTCGCGAAGCCCCTGCTCCGTGCGGAATGCCGGGCTGCCCATAGAGGTGAGCACCGTTCCCCTCCCCCGCTGACATCTGCAGCCTGATGCCCCCCGAACACGGGCGTTGGCGGCAGCGTCTGGTGTTCGTCGGCCCGCCACTGGCAATCCCAATGTGGAGGCCGGTCGGCTGGTCTGCCGCGAGGTCCGGCCTTTGCTCCTGGAGTCGCACAACCCCAGCCAGTGCACGCTGCATGTCTACGGGAGATGGCCCCTCTTGCGATCCAACAGTCCTGCAGGATCAGGGGGCCGTCTCCAGGCTTTTGTCCGCCGCCTCGGCCGAGAGATTCGCCGCTGCCATCGCGGTGAATCCGGTGTTCACCGGCGCCGCCTGCGCACGAAGTGCTGCTAGCCGCGGCTGCCAGTGCCCTGGTGGTCAAGCACCGGTGGTGGGCTGTGAAGGCACTGGTTTTCAATCGCGGCCGGGGCACTGCCCTGCTTGCGGTACGAGCAAATTTGCGGGAGGCCATTGACGCCTGCCTGCCACTCCAATCGCGTTTGCGAGCAAACCTGGCAACTGAAATCGCCCACGACCGACTCAGGCAGACCTTAAGCGCCGACGCGTACGCCCGCGAGGAACGCGATCACGAGAGCTGCGGAATGAGGCGGCCCCAAAAAGAACGTGAAAATTCCACATTTGGCCTTCTACCTTCCCCAGTACCATCCCATTCCGAGAATGATGCCTGGTGGGGCAAGGCTTTACAGGAATGGGAACGAATTCACGGCGGCCAACGGTCCCCGATTTAACCGAACATCTCAGCCCAACCTTCCCGCCGATCTTTGGCTTCTACGACCTGAGACTTCCTGGAATCCCGGGTGGCGCAGGCAGAATCTTGCCCGTGCCATGGAATCAGTGAATCTGCTTATTACCACTATTGGTTCACGGTAAGCAGCTTCTGCAAAGGCCCTTCGAAGGGTCTTCGTTCCCCGGTGATCCAGACTTTCCCTTCTGCCTCTGCTGGGCCAACGAACACTGGACAAGAAGCTGAACGGACGCGACAGGATGTGTTGCCCTCCACCAACCTATTCAGCCAGAAGACGAATCCGTCAATATCCGGCAGCTCCCGCTGCGTTTTCCGGGATCCGCGCTAACATGCCGCATCGATGGCAAGCCCATCTTCTGGTCTACCGGGTGGAGCAAACCCCTGATCCAGCGCTACCGCAGCGCGCGTGGCGACAGGAATCCATGCACTGGGAATTGGGCGAATCTCCCTGCTGACTGTGGATCGATCCGGAATGCCCATGGTTGATCCGCGAG
>Ga0163217_1032417_pt1 | contig 12931 bp, 7 predicted proteins | sample SynspAceP_FD_185933 | JGI IMG/M metagenome (GOLD analysis project Ga0163217, IMG submission 185933) | Saline lake microbial communities from Ace Lake in Antarctica - Synechococcus sp. Ace-P (PacBio error correction) | ecosystem: Environmental > Aquatic > Non-marine Saline and Alkaline > Saline ...
TGTTTCGCAGTTATTGGAGTAGAGTTCCACGCAGGAATTGAACAACAGCCAGTACGAGCCAGGTTGATGAGGGGGATAAGATTTAAATGGGAAATTTCATAAGTAAACATTGTGATCTGGTTAATCAAAAACAAAAATGAGCCATATCCGGCTACATTTTTTGGTAAGTGTTTTTCAGAATGCGTTCTTTCCAGATGGGCATCCAAGTCTAAGCTATGACCCCTTGACTCAACCAGGTCCGCTAGTCGGCTTCGGCCTTTCAGGTGATGATTAAGAATTCCATCATCCGGACGCTGTAAAGCCTTTCGGTTCACAGTTTTGCCTATCCGTGATTTTCCCCTTTATATGCATCAAGACTACTGGCTTTTTTCTAGCTTCTCAAAGCCGTAATAGTACTCGATTCCTTGAGTGAAATCTACTGCAATCCCTCTTTGTCGTGTGAAGCCATTACCGTAAATTGGAGTCCGGGTAACATTTTCAACGTGATTAAACTGGCTACTTTCGCTCCGTATGCTCCAGTTTTCCCAAGGGCGCTCCCTTTGAATCTTCCTAGAATCTCAAAGATGGAACATATTTCCACGTCCAATCCAAAGATCAAATCGACATGGAATGATCATATTCGCAAAGGACTGCGCCCGCAGGCAAGCAAGCTTTGAAACATATTCGTCGAGTGATCAGGAAGAGCAATAGCCACCTCAAGAGTGACCGTGGATTCTCCGAATAATTTTCGTCGCGATACGCCTGTGTCGATTGCAGCTTTACAGCAAGGATACTGCCGCACACCGGCTTGGACACGAACATGCCCGGAATCACTAACTTGTAACGATGTCCGGGAAAAAGACGCAAAACCGAATTGCTGGGTATAGACGGTTGGATCCAGCCTGTGGCCGGCTATAATGCCTGCGATTTGTCCAGTTGTGCGCGTCTGCGAAAGCTTCTCGTAGTAAAAATACAGCGGGGTACTCTTCCCTCAACATAACCGTGCAGGCAGAATAAGCGCCTGGACGAAATGCCTTTGTCCGTCACATAATTCCCAACCTAGGAGCGGTGCCATCAGACCAATAGTATTGTCAGCATCGAGGGGCATTGGCAGTGATTTGGGTTGGTGCAGCAAAAGCGAAAGCATATCGTCCACAATACATTTTTGGAGTACGTTGAAGTCTCTTTGCGTAAAAAAATAGCGCGCATTTTCCTGCTTTTCAAGATTTCCAATGGTTTGCATCTTCCCAAATCAAGGAAGTCACTCCAAGGGGTTAATCCACGCATTTTAGGCCGGTGAAGAGCATCACACGCCGCTTTCTTATCGCCATTCGCCAGTAGGTATCGGATGTATATGGGGTTGTCAAATCAAGTCCTTTTTCGTCGGATTCCAATCCAATCGATAGATTAACAGAAAATCTGTCCGCTCACCCGTTTGTGTCAAATTGACGCCGGTGTTTTTGCCAATCTACAGGCAACTTTGCCGATACCCAGTCGTCTCTGGAGCAATTACATATTTGCTAAATCCGAACCGTTCCACCCAAGAGCCCAACCATTGCTTTCATACATGTGATCGTCTTCTACACGACGAGTCACTGAATTGTTACCGTATAAGTTCATGGGATTTTCCAAGATGCAAATGGTCGATACACATGAGAAATCCACTTCCCCATACATCAGCGTTTGGTACCGGTCTGTAATGTCTTGAATAAGAAGAAAAGAGGGGAAGAGAAGAACTTGGTGAAGAGCGTTCCAGCTCGCCAGTTTAGGTACCACATGTAACATGCACTGAGGTTCTGACCGTTTAAGTTGGATGTCCAAATTCATGAAGGCCCCCGATCATTCCATCCCTATATGCGGTAGCGCTGCTTTGGAAGAACACTTAGATCTAGATATCTATATCTGAAAGCATAACAGCCTTTACCTGCCCACGATGCAACATGGACCATAAGCTGTACTGTTCGTATCTCTGATTTTTCCATGACATGCTGACCGCGCTGAAGCTACTGTCATTCAGTGCCAGAGGTCATATTCAAGGTCTTGTCCGGCATCATTGTCCTTTTTCCCTTAACTTTCCCGAATCCATTGGCGATAGCGTTGGCAAAACTCTTGAGATTGACGTTGAAGCGGGAGCGTAGACAGTTGGGGTCCAGAAATGAGTAGTTTTCCTGCGAGCTCGAGCGGCATGCGACTTTCGGCCATCTCTCACGCGGAACCTTGAGTCAAGGAGTCTTTAATCGAATCGTCTTTCTTTATAATAGCCAACAACTACTGGTGGATTAATCTCATAATGAATAAAGATCCTGGTCCAACTCCTCGACCAAACAAGCGGACGGCGAATTGCCCCCACTGAGCGCATATGAGCTTGGTCAGACATCCAGGCGTACGGGCTGTCATCGCCATCATAAGGCTCGTTAAATGTACGTGTATTGCCAAGGTTTAAACGGGCGCCCAAGGACCTTGCCATGATACTTGCTATGTACTTTTGTCCTTCCGAACTAAATCAGACCTGCGAATGCGATTCACCTGTTCAGTCCAATCCCACATACTGAATACGGTGGCTTTTCGTCAGCAATCTGAGCACTGGAAACGGCCTATACTAGTCCAATATTCCATAAGTAAACCCGTGCTCCGTGAATTGCACGCTACTATGTATAGGCAAGTGTGACCCGAGAGTTATTAAAACTAGCGAATTCAGGCAACAGTCCCCATGTGGATTGTTTGAGTTTGCAGCAGTGATCAACCCCAAATCAGAGACCTTTGGCTCATCCGCTGCTCCTTTGGAAGAATTGGATATGCACGAGTGTGAACCGCTTCCGCATCTAAAGCAAAGCTGTTCGAATTTCGCGAATTTCTTCTCGTCTTTGTCCGATTCGATCAAGTCACTTAGCCCTTTAAGCGCTAACCTTGTTGGATTTTTCATGTAGCGCCTTTCAGCAAACTCGGAATATCCTTTAATAAGCCGCATCCCATTTGCGTCTTCGACTAAATTCGATAGGGAAAGGGCAAGATGCCGTGGCGAACCGTTGAGAAATGACTTTTTTAGAGGAACCCTGGATCCAGATATCTTTTTGAGAAGTACTTGCTCCATGCCGCTGCCATAGGCGAACGCCAGCGATTCCATTAAGCAACCATTTCCATTGTCTTGGGCGCCGGGACACTTGGAAGCTATATTCGAATTGCACATGTATGTCCAGGTCCGGATGAGTCCTCCACGGGTGCATGGTTTTTTTTCTCTGGCTATGCAAGCTTGCCAAAAGAAAGCAATCCATGAAGGAGCCTAGGTGAATTACCATCTGAAATTTGATTAGGTGGGAAAATAAGAAAATTATCTGTTCGAAGAGTTTTGGCCTAAGAGGGCTAGATGGGTAGATGTTAAAATTCTGATTAAAAGATCGAAATAAGATTTGCAAAAAAAGAAAACTATAGTTTAAATAGAGCTTCAATGAAAATGTACATTGAAAAAAGATTTTTTTTCACATGGAGCTTCATTGCCTTGTGTCAATAAACTACCTCCTGTTGGTGGTAATCAGATCCAGAAATACTTCTCAGGGGCTATGTTTCGCCCCTTCCGAAGTAGACCATTTGAGGGTTATGAACACCTCCTAACAAACGATACAAATGGAACCGAATCTTTCCACGATATGATTCATCTTCTTCGATTCTATATAAGCATTGGAGAGCGACAGTTCGACTTGGTGGTAGAAATCAAGGTGAGTTTTCTTGGATCAAGATGAATAGGGATAATTTTCAGCGTCAGGTGACCCACCGGCTTTTCGTTAATTTGCGGAAGAAGCCCTCCACAAGGGCGCTGAGGCTACACAATACATTACAATGAACGTGCCTTATAAGATTTTTGGAAGAGCTGAAAAGGAGTCCACTTGAGCCTTGTATAGGGAGTACCAAAGGCTATTATCTCACGTTAAGCAAAAAGCTTTCAATACCATCAATGAAAGTAACGTATCCAAATAGATGAGCAAGGAGCGAGTCAGTTTCGGATTTCCGTCGGGAAAATGCCAAACGAAATGTACCCCGCCATAACGGCAATCCTTTACAAAGAAAACTGTGTGGGAAATCCGAAATAGCCGAAGAAATTGATTCTTGTCTACAAGATCAGGAAGGCAAGTTCATATTTTATAAATAGACCTTCGCCGGAAGACGTGCTCTGATGGTTTTTAGAAATGGAGAGGATGAAAACCGGTAGAATAAAATTCTAGTCAATTCAATAGCAAATGACAAGGCCTCCTAACTTGTAATACACTCGATGTTTTTGCCTCAATATCAGGTGGAGAGGGGCGTATGACTTATACGCTCTGATTTCGATTATGGATGAGAAATTGGTACTCCTCAAGCCCCAAAAAGTTTTGGTCCCGAAATGAATCCGAATTATGAGCTTAGACGCTATAGGCTGACTCCAGCGCCAATATTTGAAATTGTGCAGCCTAATATAATGGTTCTCCTCCAAATCGCGCCGGAGGACTTGGGTGGATTTCGAATTGTAATATGTGGGGAACCGAAGATTTGATGTCCGTCTGATGCCGCTGTCGTAGCATCTGGAGCTTTTGAAATTTTTCGCGTGATTGCGAATTCTGCTCACAAAAGCCTTCGCGCCGATGGCTGATTCAGCCACATTACCAAGTCTGAGAGCCTACTGTGTGCGGAGTGTCTTGTTGTAATATGATGCTCCAATCGGAGCGAAAATCTTTGTAGAATCTTAAGGTGGTGACGTTCTAAACCTGAGCTCCGTATGAGCGATCATCCTTGCGAATGGTCAAATCCAAAAGAAGTAATTTCCATTAAAACAAATGTCGAATTTGCTCACAGCAACTTAGGGTATCTCCTGAGAAGTATTTTTTCGATTGACGTTCATTTGTGATTCAAGATGTATTGACCACTGATCCAATTGCACGATTCAGAATAGCTAAATGCCAACCAAAAACCATCCTGCCATTCAAAATGCGCAGAGAGAGTAATTTTGTCACACTTATGCCATCGAGAAAGAATATGCCTTTAAATTCTCCAGTCAGTTTTGAACACGAAGATATTTGGGTCAATCCCAGACAAAACATGCAATGAATCTGGATTACAATATACGGCCAAAGGTTTAGAAGTTTTTGTTAGATGATGTGCACAGATGTATTGTTCGACGGAATTCTAATTCGTCCAGAATACAGAGTGCGACCTGTTTTGACTTGAGCGAAGGATAACCTGGAATCAATAAATGAGCCCGTATGATGGATTTTGCCAAATATTACGATCTTTAATTATGGTATAGTTGTCACACAAATATTAAAATCTTTAAATACTTGGAATCTCGTAGGTTGAAATTAAGGTGCCGCGTCCACATTGTGAGCTGCCTGGTAGTCTGACTTCGGCCAGATCGCTAAACCTACTAAAAGGATCGGGCCCTAATGGCGAATTTAATGCGTTACGTTGATATTTGCCTTGAGCTATCCCAGGATCGATATTCTTGTAGAAACAGCATCCATAACTTAATAACCGCCAAAGCGTCCGTAGGAGCGACATGATTTGCGATGAATTGAGGAAATATAGATGTCAGGGCTCCCGTTGGGCCTGAATATTTTATAAAAGTGGTCGTAGAGAGCTAACAGAAACTCGCCCTATGGCCTGTAATTGTTGATTGATTGATCCGACACTCACCTAGACGTATCTTGTAGAAGCCGAGCATCCATTGAAATAAATAACGTCGCAAACTCGCGTAAGGAGCGACAAATTTGAGAAAATGATCTAAGAATAGGAGTGATGTGTATGCGTTCCCGTTGGGCTTTGAATAGTTTTATATGGTTCGTAGAGCTACAAAAACTTTTCGGCGCCTATGGGCCTGATTTAATGGTGTGTGTTTAGTATTCCGCGACATCTATCTGAAGTGAAATCTTTGTAGAATCCGCATCACACATGAAATTTAATAACTGGGCCCAAGCATTCCGGAAAATAGCGCAGTTTGATGAATTAAGCGAAATAATATCATAGGTTGGGGGGGTCGTTCCCGCTGGGCGCTTGAGCTAGGTTTATATGGATTACGGTCAAGCTATCAAAACTGTCTAGGCTCTATGCCTGATTAAATTGTGTGTTTTATTAGTTCTCGACGTCCACGGAGGAAAGTGTAGAACGGCATCCACAAAGTAGAGAGATGCCCAACTTCCAATAGCAGGCGACATCACATGATGATTCTGAATACATATTGTCACCCATGTGGCGTTCAAGAATATTTGGTCAACAACCAACAATGTATTGTCGGCACCCTGTGCGCCGCCTGGATTGGGCATTTAAATACTGCATTTGAGATCGTTGAGCGATGTCCTTTTAAAATCAACGAACGCCTAATCTCTGTAACAGGAGCCAAAAAGAAACCTGCCAAATGTTAAATAAAATGCAGGTTTACTATTTAGAGCTTGTTTAAATTGAGCCTAACCTTACAAGTAAACCTTCTAGGATCTTTTTATATGAATAGCTTAAACTGAATACCCACTTGCCCACCCGATCACGGCAATACATGTATCTTGGCTGAAGATCTCTCCCGGTCAACGCTCTCATAGGGTCTTGTGTCAAATAGTGAAATCAGCTGCTTGCCCACTTCGAGCCTGAACCTTGAAATACTTCTTCAAACTCGGCAAGAAAAGCGCCATCTAGACGTAAAAGACTTCATGCCTTCGACACAGTCATTCTGATCTCCCTCATGAACCTCCCGGTAAAGCCGTGTAAAATGAGCCGGTGTACTGAACAAGCATTAGAACGAAGAATCCGGGATCACAGGCCTAACTGAGCACTGTTCCGTGAGTCACCACAAGCATCAGTTTCAATTCAGTTTTCTTGCCAAACATAAAGCGCCGTCGATGAATTCGCTTTCGAGCCCTAATCGATCAAGTGCCCATCGCGATCTGAACCTTAACGCTGAGTCGCTTGCCATCGCTGCGATTACGCCCAACGTCACCAATCTAGGGAGGGTCATTTCTGGATGAATATCTGGCATAGTTCGGATAGACGGGAATCGTCAGGTCGCCGGCATCTGGAAACGATAGTAAACGGCGCCTTCTATACCTCCTAAGATTTCTGTTTGCCCGGCGGTCACCGATATGCATGGAGAGCAACCTGAAAACCTGCTGAAATTGCCTTTTCTCCGAACGTTCGGAGAACTCTTGGGACATAGGGCAAGGGTCTCAAATCACACCTTCGGGTGGAAAAAAAAAAAATTGGAAAAAAAAAAAAAAAAAAGACACCGTCTAAGTCGAAAAGTGCGCGCAAACAGCCAAGCGCCTCTTGGCCCAGCGGGAAGCGCGCCACGCAATCAAGCTTGACGGAGCGAACATAGCATATAGATCGGATACTGAGTCAATCATAGACCTCTCCGGTAATGAACGCGACTATTTCTCCTCGCAAAAGTCCGGCTGAGTATTCCTGTGCAGCATGATGTACTGTCGAAACTGTAGCTTCCCCTCACAGTAAATTTTGATACAAGTTCAATTACCTTTCTTGACACACTTGCCAGCGTCCATGAATAGGAAGTAATTAGCCTGCTTTTCGAGAATACTAACTCTTGTAAGTGCCCAAGGTCAGCGCGTTCTTCGTCCTTCTCGGAGTTAAGTCTCTGAAATCAAACGGCGACTAGCCAGAAGGAGCTCTCTGCTGCCCAGTTAGGATATGACAGTCCAGTTAGATTTCCAAGATCTATAGCGCAGAGAGAGGAGCGCGCGCGAGCGCGAGCGACGAGTGTCTTGTCTCTCTTAAAGATGAAGAACTAACCCAGCTAGTTCTAAGTGCTTTGTCATTTGCAAATGAGACATGTCCCAACCATGTCTTGAAAAACAACAGGATTCGGGCATCAGGCAGAGTACCTCATAGGTCAGTTGTCGTTGGTTGGAACCTTTGACCATCTCTGGTCTTCTTCCGACCGATGTCGTGAATGCCAGCCCTCGACCGTGATACCATCTCCCAAGCTTGCTATGGCAACGCCTCCGCCACTCCGAAGCTATTCATGCCAATAGTGTGACAACAATGAGTCCTAGTTCCAGCTATTAGAGCGCGACCTCTATTAAGTGTGCATGCGATTCATCCAGCGCCCGGGAGTCATGGTTTTGCCTTGGAGGTCGATATCTTCGAGGTGGCCTTGCCTAACTAAAAGCTTGAATTTATTCAGGAATGTCCGCACGCTAAAGAATAATGTCGTCTTTGTAAACCTTGCGAACGGCCTCTGCTTAGGATTTTTTTGCCTCACTACGGGTAGAAGATGCCATTTGAATAAAGACCGAATCGGCGGGATAACGGTCGCTGAACAGCACAACCAGAAAAAAGGGCCAATAAATGGCATAAGAGAGGTAACTGGTTTTTCTTTAGAGTTTCTTTCGGAAAGCTAAAAGTTATTGAGCAAGCTCACAAAACCGATCCTGAATATCTATAATCAAAATCTTGCCGCGACAGCATCCCCAAATCTTTCCAATCACTTCCTAGATTCAAGATGTACAGTCCGCGTTAAAAATCGCAGGCCTGGATCTCTCACAGTTGACTGTGGGCCAGGAATGAGGCTAATTCATCCATAAAAATCTGTCCCAGTATGATCCACGCAGTCCCGGTGCCAAGCTGCCGGAAGATTGTGAAAATGATTTTGATCGTCCCGTCGCTTGGATTTGATAGAATCTTGACGTTGGTAAATTCGCCCTCGCTGATTAGAGTTTCAAATGCTTTCAAGATAAATTATACCTCCGCCAACGTGTCCCCAAAAGTAAAATCTGCCCTTTCTTGCAAATAAAGATGATTGAGCAATCCCAGGTATTTCGCGCCTAATGCGCCTCTCCATAATGCTGAGTCCGCTAGATTTCTATTAGTAAACTGCGCTCGGTGGCATATGCATAAAGAAACATATTCCAAATCTTCCGGCAGTGAGCCGACGTGAATGCTAATGGACAGATCTATTCTGATGAAATAGCGTAGCTGCGAACAGCACTGTGAGAAAATCTCCAAGCCGATTTTAACGCCCGACTGTACATCTTGATATCTAGAAGTGAATGGAAGATTTAGGTCGCGGAAGATTGGTTAGTAATTACAGATCGTGGCTGAAGATTGCCTCAAAACTTTTACTTTCCGAAAAGAAAACTCTAAATGAAATACACCTAGACCGTTTTAGGCATTATTCGCCCTTGTCCTGGTTCCGTTCAGCGACACGCCGATACTCCGCCCGTCGGTCTTATCAAATGGCATGTGCGTCTACAACCGAGATAGGGCAAATCCCAAAGCAGAGGCGTCGCGCGAAAAGTACGGATTAATCTTGCCTGGCCACTCTGAAGAAAATCCAGCTTACGTAGGCAGGCCACGAGCATCGAGACCCCAAGCAAAACCATGAACCCGGCCTGACGAATCGCAATGCACACTTGATGGCATCGGCTCTAGTAAGTAAGCGAGAAACGGGTACCTCATGTATGTCAAAACTCGTATGGAAATTGAACTAGTCGAGAAATGCGGCTCGGCTTCCAAAGCAGAGCCTGAGAACTGACATACCGACGAGCGGCATCAATAACAAAAGATCGAGAAGCCGAACAATGGTTCATAAGCTTCCAAACCAACGACAAACTGAATGAAGGATATCTGCGATCAATCCTGTGTTTTAAGACTGCGTCTGACATCTCTCAATTTGCAAATTGACAAATGCTGCCGGCGTGAGGAGGCAGAGCACTAGAACCTGTATTCTAATCTTAGTATATATAATCTCTATATATATATATGTAGAAATCATCTTCGATGCTGGAGATCTTCGAAATCCAACTGGTTATTAACTAAAGAGCTTCTGGCCTAGTCCGCCCGTTCTGATCCCAGAGACTACTCCCGAGAAAGGACGAAGAAGCGCTGACCTTGGCACTGCAGAGTTAGGTCGAAAAGGGCATTACTTCCTTTCAATGACGCCGCATGGTCCAAGAGTTAATTGAATTTGGTACAAAAAATTTAAAAGTGAGGGCAAGCCAACAGTTTCGACCCAGTACATCCATGCTGACAGAACTCAAGCCGAACTTTTTGGAGAAAATGGTATACAGAAGTCCCAATATGAACTCAGCCGATCATAGCTTACTAGCCGATGCGATCAAGTTAGATTGCGATGGCGCGCTTGCGCCAAAAGCCCGCTTGGCTGTTGGAGGGATATTCCGGAATAGACCGGGTCATTCAAGGTCAGAGACCCTGCCTATGTCCAGGTCCGAAGTTCGGAGAAAAGCAATTCCAGCAGTTTTACAGTGGCTCGCATGCAATCGTGACCGCGCAAACCAAGAAATCTAGACAGGTATGAAGAGCGCGTTTTAAGCTAAATGTATCCAAGATGCAGAAGACCTGAGATCCGTATCGAACATGCCCACAATTCCATACCAGATTACATCCCTAGATTTGGGAAAGGTGGTAATTGCGCACGATGCAAGCGATCACTTAAGTTCAGATCGCCCATGCCATGAACGATAGCGAAAAGGCGAATCATCGACGGCGCTATGTTTGGCAGAAACTGATAGGAAAACTGGTGCTGGTGGACTAACGGAACAGATTGCTCCAGTAGAGCTTTGATCCGATTCTTCGTTCTATGCATCAGTGAACACGTAAAACTTTACAAGCTTACCAGAAGGAGTTATGAGGAGATCAAAAAAATGACTCGTGCCTGAGCAATTGAAGTCTTATACGTTTAGAATGGCGCTTTTGCCGAGTGTGAAAGAAGATTTAAGGTTCGATCGAAAGTGCATAAGCAGCTGATTTCACTTTTAATGACAAAAGACATCAATGGAGTACCGGAGAAGAATTCTTCCAAGACCAAGATCATGATGACCGTGATGGGTGGGTAAAGTGGTTCAGTATAAAAGTAATCTAAAGTTAGGAAAAGGTTTACCTCTTGAAGGTAGGCTAATTAAAAACGCTCGTAAAAAATAGTTAAAACCTGCCAATTAAGTTAAAATGTGCAAGGTTTTTTTGGCTTCCTAGAATTATGCGTCGTTGATTTTAAAAGGACATCCGCTCAAACGATCTCAAACTGCAAAGATTTCAAATGCCCACAATCAGGGCCAAAGCGCCCGACAACTTTGTAGGTTGTGAACCAAATAATTCTGAATGCCACAGCGGGTGAAAGCATTGTATTTCCATGAATCAGATCAATGTGTCGCTTCCCTATGGAACTTGGGTCGTTAATTTATTTGTGGATGCAGTGTCACAAAGATTTCCACTCCGATGGAGCTCGGAAAAATAAAACACACAATTAAATCAGGCCACCATAGAGCCAAAAGTTGTAGCTCCTACGTACCATATAAAATATTCCCAAGCCCCACCGGGACCTAACATTTATATCTTCCTTAAATCATTCAAATCTTGTCGCCTTTTACGGAGCTGGGCGTATTAATTTATGGGTGCGGTTTCATACAAAGATTTCGCTCGATTGAGCTTCGGAAATAAATAAAAACACCATTAATAGGCCCCAATAGGGCCGAAGTTTTGTAGCTCAATAGCAACCATATAAAATACTTCAAAAGCCCAACGGACTAACATTAATATTCCTTAATCATCAAATCCTGTCGCTCCACGGACCTTTTGCGTTATTAATTTATGGATGCGGTTCTAACAAGAGATATCGCTCCTAGGGAGCTCGGAAAATAATAAAAAACACACATTAATCAGGCCCTTAGGCCGAAAAGTTGTGTTGTGCTCTACCGAAGCCATATAAAAATATCAAAGCCGCCAACGGACCTAACATTATAGTTGTCCATTAATCATCAAATCTTCGCTCCTACGGAAGGCTTGGCGTTATTAATTTATGGAGTGCTGTTCTATCAAAGATATAGCGTGCATCCTAGGGTGCACGGAGCCTGAAATAAATAAATCCAACACAACATTAATCACGGCCCAGAATAGGGCCGATACCTTTGTAAGTTAGCGATCTGCCAAAAGTCAACCAACACTCCCAGAGGAGCGCACCTTACATTTCACTAGAATCCAAGTATTAAGATAAAATTGATGTGACAATTATCCCGCATTAAAGCATAGAATCATGGCAAATACATATACTCGATTTAATTGATTCAGCTTACTCGACAGATAAAACGGGGTCGCCCTAAAGAATCTTATTCTGGAACAGAATAAAGAATTCCCATCGAAAAATAACATCTGTGAATCATCTCTATACAGAAAACTCCAAAACCTTGGCCATATATTGTAATCCGAGGATCATTGCCATGTTTTAGTGGGATTGACCCAAATATATCCGTGTCAAAACTGACTGGAAGAGTATTAAAGCAAATTCTTTCGGACGGAGAAGATATGGAGACCGAGAAGAAATATCCCAAAAGATCGGAAATGAAGTCAAAGATGGTGTTTTAGGTGCATTTAGCTATTATCGAAATCTCAATTGATACAGTCGCAAATACTATGCTGAATCAAAAAGAACGTCATGCGAAAATAATACCTATTCAGGAAGATATACGCTACAGTTCTTGGAGAAGAAAATTCGACATTGATTTTTTAATGAGAAAAATACCTTTTTGAATATTATGATTGAAATGTCAAGGTTATCGCTTCCTAAACGGAGCTCGGTTGAACGTCACCACCTAGTCTAACAAAGATTCGCTCCGATTGGAGCTCATTATAACAAAAAAAACTTCGCACATACAGAGATAAGTCAGGCTTCCAGCCTTGCGAATAAATTTCTGCTGATAGTATTCGGCCATCACACGGGCCGACAGCTATTTAGCAGAGCATTGCAATCAACCGAAAAATAGTCCAAAAGCTCAGCACGCGACATCATCTCACGGAAAATCAAAATCTTACGAGGAATCCCCAACCAAATAGCAAATTCAAACCGCACCCAAGCTCCCGGGCGATTGGAGGGAAAACCATAACTGAATTTTCAAAAATAGGCGCTGAGTCAATTAATAGGTCATAACTCATCAAATTCGGAAAAAAATTCATTTCGGGACCGAGTCTA
>Ga0163217_1084094_pt1 | contig 12931 bp, 13 predicted proteins | sample SynspAceP_FD_185933 | JGI IMG/M metagenome (GOLD analysis project Ga0163217, IMG submission 185933) | Saline lake microbial communities from Ace Lake in Antarctica - Synechococcus sp. Ace-P (PacBio error correction) | ecosystem: Environmental > Aquatic > Non-marine Saline and Alkaline > Saline ...
CATCAGAAAAAAAAAAGAAAAAAGGGGGAAATTTGAAATTTTGTGTATTACAAATTTTCCAGCCGTGGCCGCTCGCATTGGGGTCCTCCCCCAGACCGGATAAACCGCCCCTTGCAGTCGCATAGGTAAAATTCACGCCCCAAACAAGAGTGCCCAAGTGGCATCCCAAATTTCTTTTATTTTGAGGGGGGGGCGGGGGGGGGGGGAAAAAAAAAAATTTTTTTTTTTTCCTAAAGAAAGAAAGAGATTGGGGGGCCGCAACCAAAAGCCATTTCCCAGCATTATCCTCTACTCGCCAAAAGACGATCCCGCGACAGTTTTGCGCGCGGTGGCAACAACAGTTTACCGGCCGTTTAATGTGGTTTTTTTGTTCCAAATCGATATAGACGCTTTTCTTCCGATTTTCGGTCCCATTCCCAGTCCCATTTTGCAATCGGACGATTTGCCCCCCACCTATTCGGCGAAGCGCAATGCAGGCCATTGTCGGTAAAATCCTATCCTCTCTGGGGCTAGCCGGCCGCTGGCCTTTGCCAGGGCTCTTGACGATCGGCTCGCGCGCGTTTCAATTAGCTCTGCGCTCATCAAAGACCTGGTTGCCGCCCCGCCGTCAGAGCCGGTTATGGAGAAGAGTCCTGTCCTTTCCACCTGATATCCGTAGACCGGCGCGGCCGAAATAAAAAGCTGACAATCGCCCCATGTAACGCACCTAGCGGCTCTTTTCTGGTATCAAGGGCACGCCCACAACAATGCGGTCTGGAAAACCGAACAACGGGTATCGGCCATGGCTGCCACAAGACAATCCCAGATCCCAGCGTTCCCGAAGCGCCCAGCGATCGGGCGGCGCGGCAAACGGTTCAGCCCGTTCGATTAAGCGCGGTCGAAAACACCAAGGGCCTCTCGCCTTTGGGAATTCTGCTTGCAAAGACTGGGCGGAGGCGCCGCTTGCTTTTCGTTTCGAGCTGCCCTGGCTGGCGCCGTTTTTCCGCTGTTTTTCGCGAAATGCTTCGAAAATCCGTCTGGCATACGAGGGTGCCACCGTACCCCGAAAAACCAGACCCCCAAACCTTGCCCATCATGCCCCATTGTATGCAACCACTCCCGCTCCGGTGTCTGCTGGAGCGTTCCGTCAGACGATAGCGCTCTGCCATGAATTTCCTCTGCCCGCGTGATCCATCCCCCTTTGGCCGCCATCCTTGCGCCGGCATAGCGCCGACTGCGGCGCCGCGTGTCCCGCAAGGCCGCGTAGTAATAGTTGCGGCCGCGCAATGCCGTCACGGCATCACACACAGACTGTGAAGGGGCCGCCGCAATCCGCCCTGCGCCGCAGCTGGGCCCGCTGCCGGCCCCGAGTCACGCCAATCCAACTGTAGCTTCGGATGCGCATCTGTTGAAAAGGCGCTGTTAAAATCATTGACGGCTTGAATTGCCGGCATTGACAACATGATTGTCGAACACGCTGGGCCCCTGCAAGACGGGCCGGGCAGAAGGCCGTGCGATATCTTTTTCAGCCGGCCCATGCCGAAAATGAATGTTGGATAAGAGATGCCCGCGCCTGCCGCGGATGGTTTAACTGCGGCGCACACTGGCATCAGTTCTCGGTATGTCCACCCGCCCCGTCCGCCGGTCAGATCAAGCCCCAACCGCGCATCGTATGGATTGTGACGCCATGGTGTTGTGGCCTCCGCCCGGATCATGCGGATTCGTTGACAGAAGGCCACCGTTCCGCGCCGCACGATGTCGGCGGCGAATCTGCTGTTATCGGGACACTTTTGCATGCGTTTCTCCAGACTGCTTTTTGATGCAAAGGGAAGCGTGCCCTTATCTGGGGTGTTGAAGTTGGGTCGCGGCGACGCCATCGATCCGGTGCCACATAAGATTACTTTGTTCCTTCAACGCATCCACGACCCCGGAATTATTGCGTCTTTGGCAATGTTTTAGGATGTGTCATGTTTCGGCAAGGATTTCATCAGCCGAAGGTGCCATTAATGTAAACGCCCTTGCCGAACCATAGGCCTTGCCTTCGGCAAATTAGGTCCGGCAAGATTCCCGGGGTATAGGCTGACGGGGATCGACGCGCCGCCGTCGGTGACTGGAACGTCACCTCTGTGCCACGCCGCGTATCATGGACCCTCGTCCTCGACCAGACCGCCGATCGCGGAACAGCTCTGTCCATCGCGCGGCGGATCAGCCGCGACGTTTTCAGAACGGTGATCGGCTGAGCGAAGAATGCGTGGGAACGACGTCGTGCCGGCACGCAAGGCCCAGCAGCCAGCACGACGGCGGAAATGCAGGACGCCGGCAGCGCCAATGCAAGCGCTGCACCCGCTGTCTTTTTTCTTTAGGCCCCTCACGGAAAGACGGGGGCCAACATGCAGCCCCGTCCGTCTTCTGGAGGCAGGCCCCAGCATCAAGGAGTTGGCGTTCTGCAACGCCTGCCCGCTGGATCCCTTTGGTCACGTTTATGCACAGCCGGTGCGGATCATCTGGGCAGCGGCCCGTCGATGCGAAATCTTGTGACCGCGCCGAATGTGGCAGAAGGTTTGCTGGGCACGGATGTGCTTGGATCGATCGGGTGCCTGGCCCATGGTGGCGCATTGATGAATAAAAGCTTCTCCCTGATAGGCCGCAACCAACGTGTCATAAACCACCTGGCGTCGCCTTTTGTACAATAGACCGTCGCAAGGAATACCTCAGGCGGTTGCGGGGATCAGGTGGGGTGTGAACTGGGACGTGGGACGGGGCGGCCAGCGAGTTGTGGAAGACTTCCTGAATCGAACTCGCCCAAGTGCCGGTGGTGCGCACCCCGGAATAAGGCGTGGCGGCGCCGTCGGACAGTTCGGCGTGCAGCAAGTTTTGCCTTCACGCGATACGCAGCGCGCGGACACAGCGGAAGCAAGGTCGATGATGTAATGTCATCAAGGTCCGATCACAATCAAATATGCCTTGGACGGCAAGTCACGGGCTCAGCGCGTATTGGCCGGTGGCTCGCGCGTGGCAGCCGGTACCCCGCGACAAAGTCCGCTGCGCCTTTAATGTTCGTCGCGATAAAATTCGGTCAGGCCGTGAGACGGCCTCTGCCAAGCGCGCATGGGGGTTTGGCCGTACCATTTTTCATAAAATCAGCCGGATCGGCGAAGGCGCGGGGAAGTCTGGCGCATAGATTCGATCTCTGATCTATGCAGGTGCTTGGGAGCAGGTAACCCTGGATGAAACACAGGATGTTGGTCGGCACAGTCGCATCGGGGCAAAGCGCGCAGAACACGCAAGATCGACGCGTCAGAAGTCCCATAATCCTCGATCGTGGTCCAGGACCGCAGAGGCAGATGGCGCGGCTGTGCGGTGCAGACACATCGGCCATGGCCATACCGGCCTTGGAATGCCGGACAGGACCCGACGATAAGACGGATGGGTGGCGATCCAAGACGTACAAGTTCAGCGCCAGTGTAAGCCACGAAGCGCCCAGAGATGGCGAAAACGTTATAAGGTCATTGTGGTCTGGTTTCCCGCCTTAGGGTCCAATATTTGAGGGCCGAGGCTGGGGCGTGTGCAACGCGCGCGCGCCATCTGGCCTGCGGCGAGAGAGGTGAGAGCTGAATATAGTTTGCTTGAGGGAGAGAGCGCGACGAGCACGGGATGGACGATTATCCCTTTTTTCGATCGCCCCACGTGGTCAGTGAACTGCGACTGGCTCGCGCGTGCCCTTGCCCAACCATCTTTCGGTCGTCGGTCAAGATAAATCGCGCAAGACTTTCCGCCACGAGGTTCGCTAAGCTGGAGAAGACTTTCACCTCCGCGGCCCAGCGCGTCCGAAAACACTCTGCCCAATCAGCCGATTAATGGGTGCAAGGCCCAGGCACGCTGTCGCGTCGGGTCGGGCTATCTTGCGTTTTCAGCCGCATCGACCTGGACCGCAAGCCATGGCTCGGCAAGGATGAATCATCCGTCCTCGAGCCGTCAAACAACGCCGTTATCGCCGTCAGCCTGCGCTCGACGTCCACAGCCGGACAGCGGCGGACGCAGCGTCTGCGCTGGACAGGCGCGGCCTTGCGCACGTGTGGCGGGGGGTCGCGAACAGGGCGACATGTTTCAATTCCGCGACTCTCGCGGGGCGGAGAGTTTGTCGCCCCATTCGCGTTCGGTCAGCGCCCCCTCGATCAGGGGGACAAAACGGCCACAAGTCACGCGCTTCTGCCGGGGGCACCCAAGCTTCTTGCATCCGGCGCAAGGCGGCGTGCGCCTGGCGGTGTTGGCAGGCTCAAGATTACCAGATGCAGCCCGCATCGAACAGCCGCTGCGTTATGGCGGCCGTCGTCAGATTGTTAGATGTCATCGGAATCGCTGCAACGCCATAAAGGCGGTCATTGCGCTGTTGTCGCCCAGAGTAGAACCAGCGCAAGTCCGGACATGCCGCTTGGCCACCTGCGTCATAGAACGGTCAAGAGCCGCCCAAACCGCTGTCGAAATCCCACCGCCATGGGCAACACCTATGCTTAGCCGTCGAATTCGTGACTCCAGCTTATTCGCGTCGGATGGGCCTTGGGGTACGAGATAAGTCTTGATGGCGCAGGAAATCCATGCATGCTTTGGAGTTGTGGGTAAAGCGTCCAGTTTTGCCGGATCGATGGGTTTTGCCGATCACGACCCGCACGGGGCGACAACCCACTTTTTGTGCGAAATTCGCGAATTCCAGGCAGACCCATAGGCGCAGATGAGGTGGTTCAAATGGCTGGCCACCTGAAAAACAAGCGGCTGTTCGCGTTCCGTCAAAGAATACCGGCACGACGGTTGGCCCCGGTGGCGGCGATCATCTTGGCGGTGAATGTTTGCGCCAGAAATCCGATCAAGCGTTGGGACAGCGGGCTGGCACTGGTCATCCACGGTTCCCGCCGGGAAAGACCAATTGCGCCCGCCCCCCGCCAGATAATTCCAATCGCGGGTTGCGGCGTGTGGCGATATTCCCTGCGCGCGGCGGCGGCTGCGGGTGGTCGTCAAGCTGAATCGCAGGATAAAGCGGTTTCTATATCCTCATGCGCGGTTTTAAAGACTGTTGGCCAGATATACGAAAATCACCGCCCCCGGCCGCTGGACAGGCAATCCGCCCAGAGGTCAGACCGTCTAGATGGCCGTACGGGGGTGTCGGCGACCTTCACCACAGTCGGGCGCGGATTGCGGGATATGGCCCAGCGCCCCGGCCGAATGACATCCACTGACAGGCAAATAGCGGTCCGACAGCACATCCCCAACAATCGCCGCCCTGCCCGACCTTGCGCGGTCATAGCCCTGCCACAAAACCGGCGGCAGCAGTTTGGGCGCCCGGTTTTTGCGTTTTCCAGCAAGCGCGGATCAGCGTTGCGCCCGCCCCGCCCCTTTGGCCAGAATCTGGCATAGTACTGATCCTTCTTCGTTGCCGTTTTATCCAGTGTGTCTGCCACGTCCGCGACCTGGTACTACCTCCATACCGGGGATTAGGATTGCAGTGGGGTAAGGTTTTATGAAGCCCCGCTTACTCTGTCCGGGCGATCTTGGATTGGCCATCGCGCAGCGGGACAGCAAAGACGTTCAGTTCTCTTTCGCCGCCTATGCGGCCGTTTCTGCAGCTCTTCACAGGCCCGAACGCCCCGGATCGTCCAGCGGCAAGGCGCCAGCGCTGACAGCAGCATATTCGGGGTTCCTGCGCCGCGTGTTGTGCCCAGCGGCCACCATGTTCATCTTTTCCGTTATTGCGTGATCAGGTGCGCGTTCCATACGGGCCGTTCAGCGGTATAGGAGCCGGAAAGGATCACACGGCGTGCCGCGTCACACCTTCAGCTTGGCCAGCCCGGGAACATCCGCCCATTCCCTCACCAAAAGGTGGCCGCTTTCATCGACGGACCATTTCCGCGCACTTTCCTTGGACAGCGATTGGCGGGTGCATAGGTGATAGGCTGAACTTGGAGATCTGGCCATCCAATAGGCCTCGCGGCTTTGCAGCGCTATCCTGCAACAGGCGGCGCAACCTCGTTATTCGTCTTATAGGCCAGCAGCTGTGATAGCCCTTGGCGACCAGCCTCCTCGTCAGGGCGGGTCATCGATTAGGCGGTCTGACCAATATGCAGCGGTAAGCCGTTTGGCGAGGCGCCTTGTTCTGGTAGGGCCGTTAAATGGGCTTCCGCGAAACGCGATCCTTTTCGTTTCAGTGCAGCTTTGCAAAGGCTCTATCATCGGTGGGGGTTTAACCAAGAGTCCTCTACCTGCGCAGGGGTGCAGCACGGCCCAGCGCCCCAATTCAAAGGCACGCAGGTTCCGGTCGACCGCCGCGCGCATTCAGCGCAATCGCGCTCGCGGATCGCGGCGCCGCATGATCTGAGATCGCGCCGATTACTTGCCAGCGCGGCACAAGACCTATCATGAGTTTGGAATAGATGACTGTCCCGCAGATGGTGGCCTTGCCAAGTGCGGGTCCGAATCGAACAGTCTGCACGTCATCGCGCAGGCGGGCGATAGCGACAGTTTTTTAGCTGCTCTTGTCGGAGCAGGTGGAATTTCCACGTGTCGCGGGTGAAATCTCGCCGGTGATGACCTCATGCGCGTTCACGACGCCCTGGTGCGGCCGTTTTCTAATCCAGACCGATGGTCTTGGCCCGCTGCCTCACCCAAGATCGCCCGCAATCAGCGCATCGCAATTCGCCCGTGGCAAACTGCGGATCGCGCTGATGTCGGGCCGGGCACGTTCTGCGATATCGGCATGGATATGCCTGCGCCGCCCTTCTGGGCCGAGGCCCGGCCTTTTCATCATGCCACGCCTTTGCGTCCAGATGGGCCCGCCATGGCAAGCACAGCACCCGATGTTCACAAACGCCCGTGCCGCCGACGCCCGTGATACGTACGTTTAATGCGTCCATGAGATGGTGAGGAGAAGTTGGTGTCCAGGCATTAGTTCCGCCAGTTCGACTCTGAGCAGGTGGCAGCGCTTTTTCAGCTTCGGCGCGCCTTCAACCGTGACCCAGGAGGACGGGCAAAAGCCCTTAAGACAGCTAAAAGTCTTTGTTGCCAGGACGACTGGTCAATCGCCCGCTTGCGGCCTGAGTTTTCTTTCCACCTGGCACGATGGAGCACGCAGGTTTGGGCACTGCACCCCGCAAAAGTCGCTCATGCACGCGCTTTCCGCAGTACGTCGTGGTTGATGAAGACGTCTTTGTTGCCTTTGTCCGGGTCAGGGAACGTGGCCCCCCTTAGAGCGGCGTCTGCGTTTTTTCTGCGGGCGCAAGTCTGGATAAGACCCAGCGCCCGACACGCTGGCAATGTCCCTGCACCTTTGGCAAGCTCTGCTCTGTTAGCGCGCGGCAGCTCTGCCCGCTCTGCATGCGGCACGCCCTTGGGGAACATGCCAGCGTCAATGTCTTCCTTCTCGTCAAAGACAACGCAGGAACGTCTTTCACGCTCCATGGCGACAAGCTCTCTGACCAATCTGGTCAGCGGTCAGCCCCGCTCGTCCATTGCCCTGCCCCCCCGTCATGCGACGGCGTCGTTGAACAGGCATCTTATAGGTTGACTCGTTATGGTCCCCTGCCATCAGCGCAAAGCGGATCGCTTGCACGCCAGAGTGGTTATAGGTGCCGTCCCTAGGTTTCTGGACTACATGGCCGGTCTTTGCTGAAACGGGGCTTTCCCTCACTCTGCTTCAGTTTCGCGCCTATCGCCGCCCATTCTGGGATAAAGCCGATAACCGTGGTCCCCGAGTCCATCCACTGCACCATGTACGTGCAGCCCGATCCCCGCGTAGGCGCGCGATCCTCTGGTACCTTTGTGCTAGAGTTGTGCGGTGCAGCCCGAGCAGAAGTCAGGGCAACGCGCGCGTCCCAAGTTCCGGCTACATTGTCTTGCGCGGCGTGCTTCGGCCAATTGCGCGCAGCGCCTGCGGTGACGCCGGACGATTCCCCGCAACCTTCTCGGTCAAGTATCTGCGCCCAGCTTTTCCGAACCAGAATCGGGTCTAGGGCATAGCGGGTCGGGAAACACGTCTTCGCGCCCGTCCCTTCATGAAGTGTTTCATCCCCCTTATGCCAGCCATAGACCGGGGTTTGGTAATCGTCGAACAGCGCCTCTTTGAAACTGCACTTCGATCAGCTTGCGCTTTTCCTCGACAATCGACGCACCAGGTCGAGTCCCTTTGCCCAAATCCATGAAAGCTGGCCATATTCCAGCGGCCAGACTTGTCCCACCTTAATGATGGTGGTGATCCTCGCCGCGCTGGCCTTCTGCCTGCGTGCGATCCCCAGAGGGATCAGGGCGTGCACCAGTCAAAGCCCAGTTTTCTTGCCCGCCGCAAGAGAGAGCACGACTCTTGGCCCCGTCGGCTTGCCCCCACTTTGCGCTGGGAGCTGTGTCCAGGGCGGCTAAACGCTTCTGCGGCAACCGCTTATGGGTCAATCATCGCCGCGCCTCGTTGCAGCACTGTGCGATTCTCACCAGATCGAAATGTGCCAAACCCGCTCCTATGGGCAGCGGGCTATGCGGGGTGACATAAATCGAGCCCGGTGCGGGTCGGCCGTCCACGACGATGTGACCTCGCGATCGTGTCCCGACATCGTCTTCAAGGCCCACCACCAGTGAATCACCCGCAAATTACCGCGAACAGCTGCCACGGCATATAGGCCGTAGTCCATCACCCTCTTGCAACACGGCCGCCCGGGCTGAAATAATCGGCATATAGGCATCGACCATCGCAGCCAGTCGGACTGGTGCAAGAGGTTGTGCTGAGCTTTCGCCTGTGTGTTCGTCCCCCTTGCCATGATGCACACCGCCAATTGGGAGCGACGTGCCCTGCCATGTTCGCGTGACCGCATCACGTTCGCCGACCGGATCCAGGCGCCCGGGGCCCGTATGCCGAAAGCCACAGACCAAAGGACGCCGTCGTATTTTTGCCCCTGCTCCGCGCACTCTGCCTGCTTGGCTGCCCATAATGGGCGGTCGCGCGAAGGTCTTCGTTTCAGAACCGGCTGGAACGTTACCCTGCCCGGGCTGGTCAGCGACTTTGGCGGCTTGTCATGGACTGATCTCAGTATCAGCCCCGCGCCCAGCGGACGAGCCGCGATACCGGTAAACATAGCCTGCGGTATTCAGCCCCGCCGCCGGCATCGCGGGCACTGCTGCAATCAGCATCAGGCGCCCAGCGCCTGCGTGGCCATTACAAAAACCACTGCGACTGACACCCCGCGCAGATCAAAACGGTCCATTTGAAGTGATGATCTTATCTCCGCTCATTCAGTGCGCACTCTTCCTATGTCGCAATTTTGCGATGAATGCAGCTTAGGAATTCATAAATTATGACCTACCAAGAGCGAATGATATTTCCCCCCCAGCCTTCATTGATGTTGTGAATGAATGTCAAAAAGTAATTGAAAAGTTGCATTGTCTATAGACACGCCTAACGATTTTTCGCTATGGGACACTTAGATGGCACCTGGGAAATTGCGAAATCTTGTCACCCGGCCGTCGCTGACGCAGGGTCTTACCCATGCGGGCGATGTGCTGAATGCTGTCGCAATCTCGGTCAGCGACTAGATATCCGCTCGAGCACATGCACGAGGTTAGTCGCTAAAATGACGCTAACCACCTTTATTTCCACCTGCCTGCGCGTGCTTAAGTATTACTAACACTGTTGGCGATTGGAGTCCTTTTGAAAACATTTATCCATCTAATGCCGGGACACCCTGTCCTGCCAAGCATAGATTGGCGGCAAAGTAAAGAGAGGGGCGGAGATCTGAATTACTCGCCTGAGAGCAAGCTTGGATCAGGTTCATCGCAGATTTCACAGTCGCCAAACCACGAGACAGGGCGATGTTGCTGTTTTCGACGGCGCACCAAATACGATAACCGCCGCCTTGAAACACCGCATCCGCCCGATCTTCGCGATAGCGAGAAGAAGCTGTTTCGGCGAATTGCGCGTCACGACGACGACGGCTTTGGCACGCTGTGGCCAGGCGCCCGCGTCCCTGCCAAAACCTGTACGAGTCTGTCTCCGACATCAAAATCGACCTGATGTCTAGAGGAACGCGTGCTTGACCTGCCCAATTTAGCGCGAAGCTGACCGTCGCCCATTCCCGCGATGATAGGAATCATCGCAGGCGCGATCTGATCCGCAATGCGTTTGATGAACATGCCGCCAATGCGGCTTTATGCGACGCAGGATATCTGGACAGACGCGCCCGACCGTGACCGCATCTGACGAAATTAAGGGCCACCGCCTGATCTGTCCAAGCGCTGACATCGACCCAAGTCCCAACCGCAGGGTCGAATTAATCCACCATCGCTTAGCCACGATGTGGCAGTCGGATCTTTGAAGCGTGGAAACAACTATTGTCGGCGTGCTGCAGGGCGGTGATCAAACCAACCGTTGGCGTTTGTGCGGTGCTGACCCGACTACGTGACCGAGAGATTTCCCGCACCCTTGTCCCTGCCTACCAGAGGATCGAGAGCGGCGAAGTCCCCGTCTATCTCGCTCTACCTCCGAGAGCCTACGTGCAATCCCGCGCCGTAGTCATTGGCGTTACCGCGACTTTGTTGCAGCAGACGAGATTTTTCGAGGCATCGCAAGAGCGTTCCGCGAACCTGACAGAGCCGCGCGCGCCGATATCCAAATAAACGCGCTAAGCCGGGCCCCTATCTCACGCTTAAAGTTGTGGGCGTCCAATGCGCACGAGTGGCATAGCCCGGATGTCAAATATGTTATTAAGATTTTTTCTTGATTGCTTAATGTTCGCGGGCTCTAATCTGAAATTTGGTGAGGCGACGCGAAACACTTGGTCCGTCTCCTCACCTCCCTGTTTGGAGGCTTCGCCGGGCCTTTGTGCCCGGCACTTTTTTGCCCGCGAGCCCTATTGCAGGCATAGATCACAGCCCACTGCAGACTTAATCAGCACCGCATTGCGCGCAGGCACGACCTTTCCTTAACGGCCCGTCTCGCCTAAAAGCAGCCCACGCTTATTGCCCGGGGAAACCGCCATGCCAGACTCCCGATATCACAGCCAGACCTGATTGCCGCCAACACGGGCTTAAGCTGACGAGTACGAATAAGCATCCTGTCGATCATCGGACGGCGCGCCGAATTTTAACCGAACTGGGCATCTTTTCGGCCATGTGGAACGAGGCATTGTTCCTACAAGTCCTCTAAGAAGTGGCTGCGCAACGCCTGTCCCACGACACTGGCCCGCAGGTCATCTGCGGGCCCCGGTGAAAACGCAGGCGTCTCGATATTGGCGCACGGTCAGGCTGTCGCTTAAGATGGAAAGCCACAACCAATCCCGTCCTACATCGCAACCCTACCAAGGGGACTGCCCACCGGCGTCGTCGGCATCCTGCGCGATTGTCTTTACCCATGGGCGCCGCGGCCTATCGCTGCGATGATTCGCTGTCCTTTTGCCCTGCCCAGCCACCCCAAGACCCGCCCAGCTTTGGTTAACGCGTTTGTCGCGGGCGTTGGCGGTTACGGCAAAATGCCTTTGGCGTGGCCAAGTTGGCGGCGAAGTGGCGCCTTTGCCCGTCCTACAACGGCAACTGCCTTGGAACAGCCTTTTGCCGCAGGCCTCGCGGAATGCGGACAAGATTTCTAACTCGCGCCGCTCCGGTGTCGGCATGCCCTGTCGTGTACCTTGGCGCGAAAACCGGACGCGACGGCGTCCAGGCGGCGCGACTTGGCCTCGGCCGAATTTGACGACACGATCGAGGGACAAGCGCACACCGTGCACGGTTCCGGCGATCCCTCACCGGAAAAAAACGCCTGATGGAAGCCACGCTGGAACTGATTGGCCACTGGCGCTGTTGATTTTCCATTCAGGACATGGGCGCCGCTGGCCTGAACCTGTTCTGCCGTGAAAGGCGACAAGGCGGTCCTTGGCATCCGCCTGAACCCTTGAAGACGTACCAGCAGCGCGAACTTGCCGATGACGGCGTATGAGATGAATGCGTTCCCGACAGTCAAGGGAACGCATGCCTTATGGTCTCAAGCCAGAGCTTAGGCCGAGGCGCGCGCTCGTCTTTGTTAAATGGGACCATCGATTTCGCCTCGTGGCGGACCAAACGCAGAAGACCGCTTCCTGAATCCTGCACAACGGCCGAAAGTCCAAATAGCCGACCTGACGCTGTCCCAAGCTTTGCCTCTTTTTCTGCCCCGAATAGAACCGCCCCGTGGAACCAACGCCGCTGCAGCCCCTGTGGGTGACAGTCCGCCTCGGACCCATCGCGCCTGCGGTCCCTAATCGGCAGCCCGAAGCTATGCGCAAAGTCCTGGTGTACGAGCAAATACGACAGCAGGTCATGGGCGACACCCTGCGCCCACAAATCCCCGGCGCGGGCGCGGGGCATCACCCGTATCCACGGCAACGATCGCAAGGCGCTGGCCTCTCACCTCTGACGTGACGCCGCGCTATGTCTTCGCCAACCCCGTCCGAAGGCGGCAAGTCAGGCCGTCGCCCGAATGCCTATCGCCAACCTACCGCCGTCGGGCCTAGCCGCTGGCCCACGAACCGACAACATGAAACTTCTTTGCGGCAATCTCTGAAAAAGCCCCGCATCATGGGCCCAGTTCGTCGGTGCCATCGACGGGAATCGGCCAAGCGGTCACCGGCGCTCATTCGACAATGCCATCGTGTCCGGCAACCGTGTCGCTTTACAACGAAACCGACGGTGCCGGCCATCCGCCCACCGCCCCACCCATCGGCGCGGTTGGCCTGATCGCGAACATCACCGCAGATCATCCGCGGCAACGCTGGCCGATGGCCACACCTGCTGCTGCTGGGCGATACGCCCGGGCCACATAGGGACAGTACCGCCCTGCTGGCCGAACACCTTGGCCGCAACGAAGGCGACGCGCCCCGTCGATCTGGTGGCAAGGCTGCCCACCGGCGACTTCATCCCGCGAACATCCGCACAATATCACCTGCTGCACCGACTC
>Ga0163217_1002068_pt1 | contig 12930 bp, 13 predicted proteins | sample SynspAceP_FD_185933 | JGI IMG/M metagenome (GOLD analysis project Ga0163217, IMG submission 185933) | Saline lake microbial communities from Ace Lake in Antarctica - Synechococcus sp. Ace-P (PacBio error correction) | ecosystem: Environmental > Aquatic > Non-marine Saline and Alkaline > Saline ...
GATTTGAAAGGCATCCAGACATCGCTTAAAAGACGGCGACTTGAGGGTCAGGGTCCGGTTTGGTTTGTGGAAGGCCGGCTCTTTCCGTTTGCGCTTCAGCATCCTGTGGGAATAGTTCTGACGCGACAGCGGTCGGCATTCTGGCAAGGCGCTGTGTGGCCTTGCGCGGTGACCCGGTCGTTGATCCGGTGGGCGTATCGCCGGAGCCCGTGTTGCCGCCGAGTCCACTGGTCGAAGGCGACATGGAAGGTTTACTTTCCGATGCTGGCAGTAGGATGATACCGTTTTCGATGCGTGAAACAGGTCGTCGGCGCCGATGACGAATCAAAGGTTTGAGGACGAAATAGACGAAGGTAGGCACGAACCATGGGCGTAGTCTTGCTGGGGCCCCTCGCCCCGTAACCGTCAGCAAAGTGGCGTGCCGCTGCGGACGCCTGGGTTGCACACTGCTCGATCGGCAGGACCGCGATGGCCTAAGAACTGAACGCGCAGATCGGTGTGCGGCGCGCGCGCTCATGGGCTTTGCGTTCGACCGACGCTCGGGCGGGGGCATGAGCCGCTGCCATCGGCTTCGATAGGAGAGAGTAGACACACAGATACATCATAGGTCGAAGCAGGCAATTGCCGACTTCTTGAAGCCATCCGCGCATGGCGGACCACGCTGCCGGCACACATGCCATTGGCTTGCGCAGGACGTGGGTCGGAAAATCGCCAGTTGATCCGGAATTAGAGATATAGATAATAGAGCGTTTTTTCGGCACATGTCGACAGCACTGACGAGAGAGACACACACCCCGAATTGAAGGGCATAGTCAGATCCTGCCGCTGACCTAGCAAGCAGCGTCAGGACTTCAAGATGGCGCAGTGGCGCTCAGGAGGCGTTACCCAGATTTTTTCCGCGAAAATCCGAAGGCTGGCACGCGGCCGCCGGCCGATCGCCGGTCGCCCACCAGCCCGCGTCGCGATAGTCACACGCGCTGGAGCGAAACCGCGCGATCGACAGAGTATCAAGGGGGAGATGTCGAAGCTGGCCTGATCAACGACCTCCAGCTACATTTGGGCAGCTCACACCGAGCGAAATATTCGACGACGCGCGCGAGATATCGATGCTTCGTCGATGGTGTGCTCGCGCTTGATGACCGAGATAGATTGAGGTGAATAAAGCAGCGTGAATTTCTCGAGCAATGTCGCGTGGCTATGGGCGCGGCTTTTTTTTATGGATCGGGGGAGGCGCGCGGCCTCGCGAGCCCGACCGCCTCGGCGAAGTAGGATAGAGGAAGATCACAATCCTTTCCTGAGATACGACGGACACTCTGAAGACGCCATCGATCTTAATATATAGATATAGAATCGATCCGAACGGAGAAGGCGAGTTCGAAGGAACGCAGTTGAAGGGCCAAGCGTTTCCACACCGCGGCCATCACTTCCTGAAAAACGCGAGTTGCAGTTCAAGCGGCGGGTGTTTGGCGCGATCGGCCTGGCAGGCTTGCAACACCTGAAGCGCGACGTATCGTTGAGGCGGCTGAGTGGAGCAGCAGGCGGGAGCCCAATGAAACGGCTTCTACTAGAAGAAGTCGAGGCCTACAACATTGAGGCGCCGAGTTCCATCATCTTGGAGGCGCGGCGTTGATATAAAAGGCTTCTCCAAAATGGTGCTGTGCTCGACGCATCCGCGTAGTGATACACAGAGTGGTTGCGGTCAGTCCGGCAGCTGCCAGAATTGATGTCGTCGATTCTGGTAAGCCCGCTCGTTGGTTAGCCCACCGTTGTGGATGATCTGGTGCGCAGCTATGGCTGGGAGACTGCGGCACGGGCGCTCGAGTCTGCACCCACGAATTTGCCACGTTAAACAGCGCTGAACTCCGAGCAGACGGACTTGCGGCTCGAAGCCACAGATACTGAGTTATGATTAAGAAAGCGATGGCGAGGGTGGTGCCAGCGAAGATCGATCGAAGTATGAGGACGGACTCGATTACTATTCTGAAACGACGGTGTCGAAAGCGCGGTCCGACCCGCTTTGCCGATATGATTTCTGGTTTCGCGCGTGACGAGGGGGTGTTCGTGTGCCGCCAATAACAGTTTGCGGCACGCCAACTTATTATATCTGGGATAGAATCGAGATCTGGCTGGAAGCTCGCAGACTCACTTTGCCAGCAAACGAGGGTTAACACGCACGTTCTCATCAATGTCGGTAAGCTTTGGAAGCCGCGTAATGGGCGCCGATCTTGGATGGCGCGCAACGCCGTCTCGGGTTTTGGTTGCTTCGTGTTGACACAGAGGCATACATATAGACACATGACCGGCGCGAAGCGAGTTCTCGACCAGTTCGGATCTATCGTGTTCAGACTCTGGACCCGTCACGGACAACAGGAAGGCGCGAGTTCTTGCGCCTGGCTCGCGAGCCGCGATGAATCCAAGCGGTGCGCTAGGTGCGGTGCCGTTCTCGATTAGTGGGGCCTCACGCTCGCTTACGAAAGTGAAGGAACCTGGACAAATATCGGCATCGAAGCGCTGTCTTGCGCTTGCTTACGAATCATCGACAGGACGGCCACGGGCTGGAAACCTATATCGCAAGAGACGGCGACACGCACCCCTGAGATGGACGAAGCGCCCTCGAGCGACGCGATGCTGCTCGACAATGGCATTCATTTTTTTTGTTTGCCGTGGGACCGAAGAATCCGTGAGGGCGGGGAAGCCAAGAACGCTTTTGTCAGCACAGAGCAGGCAGACGTTCGTATCTGATAATGCCCAAGGACGTTCATTGCGCGTAGGGACGCAGGGACACCCAAGACGATCTATCTCCCTTCTGCAAGTTGATGAGTTTCTTGGCGCCTTCGATCCGGCTCTGGTCTTTGGACATCGTTGGCTCACGCTGTCACTGTGCGGTGGAAAAGGCGCATTCCTTCCGATGGAGTCGCTGGCGGTCGCGCGGTTTGCGGTCCAAAGCTCGTTGGTAGTATGATCGTGACCACCGGTGATTTCGAAGAGCAGCAGCGGACGGTTTGAAGCTCGTCGAGAATACTGGAGCGTTTTGTGGAAGTCGCTGGCCGGATGCCCCGCCGCCTCCTTTACAAGATTGCCCGAGGCGCTGCGGTAACATCGAGCTTGCGCAAGGGCGAGGACGGCGCAAGGCCAGCCTTAACCCCTGAATTCGAAGCCGCCGCTCCCACCCCGGCATCGGGGACTTTATCGACCTCGCCGTAGTTGGGCGCTGCCTCGACTCGGTTGAGGACGGCAAATGTCAGCGCAAGCACTCAGACCCATGCTCTTACTCGTACTTTGGCGACCGATTTCTACCGTGCGGACCCGAGCCGAGGCGGATTTTCTCGTAGGCGGGGCCACGGAAGTTTAGGAAGAGGCCGACTATCTCCCTAGCTGTGCCGTTCATGCAACGGAAAAGTGCATTGCGGCGATGTCCTGCTTTTCTGGACGCGGCCGCCGCCAAACTCAATGACCAGAATTGAGGGCGCAAAGCCGCCCTTTATAGGATCCGCTATCGAACGGCGGATGCCGGTCTGTCAAACAGTGCAAGCGGCATAGCCAACTTCGATCCGAAGGTTCGGATTTGGCCCAGCCGTGAACTTATGCCTTCTTGCAAGTAGCCACGCGTCCCGCCCCAATAACCGCCGTGTCACGCAAGAGCGCGTTGATTGATGCGATTGGTCTGGTCTGCGGCTGGGGGCACAAAAGTGATATCGAACGAGCGACACGCGACGTCGGCAAAGTGCTGTTCTTGACTGTTGACCAGACTGTCCTGTACCGCCGAATATTTAGTTGATTCTGATTTTCGCAGCCTTAACAAAGGCTTTGATAAAGGTGGAATCCTTAGCTGGGACTACCAGGCGCCCCAGCCACATCTGCTTTTCCGGCACGATGAATAGTGGTTTCTCGCAAGCCCAAGCTGGCTGCACGTACACGGCCATGTCTTGTCTGACCGGATTACACTCACCTGAAGTCAGTAAAATTCTGCTCTCAAGCTTCGTTATATTGACCGATTTGCTGTCTGCGGGATGCCCTGAAAGAAGCTGGCCGATTGGCGGCTTCGATGATCGGCTAGTGCCGAGAGATTTTCAGAACTTGCAAAAGACAATGGAAGATTCGAATAGTACTCGAATCAATCGGCGTTTCGGTTTTGATTGCAAGATCGAATTGAATTTGATTTGCCAGGCGCGAAAAGTGATCTCCTCAGAAATAAGGGACGGCGGATGTGTTGAATTTCATCAAAGCTATTTCGATAGATCAGATTGACGAAACAAGATCAGCTTGCGGTCAATGTTTAAAAACAAGCTCCTTGCTAGGCTTTTGCGTGAGCCGCCTGATGAGTCTCTCGTGCTATCTACCTAGATACGGGCGACGATTCCGAGCTCGGTCCAGGCGATTACGGATCTTGGCCGAATGCGCCTGCCGCAACAAGCCTGGTTTGCCATCGCGATGAAATACAACGGTTTTTTGTTCATTGGTCTGGGCCGGGGATCCTGACCCCTTTCGGCTCCTATTATCTACCGATTTCATGCCCACGAAAGCCGCCTGGCCCGTTTGCGCCGACGATATGTGTCCGCTCGCATGCCGCAGTGATGAACGTCATGGATCCGGAAGATCACGTTGCCGCGCTTGTATGGAAATGATGGCAGAGCTTGGTCGACTGGCAGCTTTGGCGCCGTGCGCCTGCCTCAGCGCAAAAGGCGTTCTTCGACAGCATGTGGCAGTTGGACACCGCATTTCTTCAAGGATCTGAGGCTTTGCGCATCGGCGCAGTTTTACAAACTGTCGGCGCGCATTCGGACGTCTGTTCATGACGATCGAGCAGGGTGCATTCGAGATGTAAACCGCAATAAGAGCGGTGAGTGGTTTGTGTGAGCGCGTATTGCCAGTTCGGCGGAAAACGCCGGCCAGACTGCCGCAGACGGTTAAGGCGTCGAGAAGTGGGAGACCAAATGAAGGCAAAGACAGAAGATGCCAAACCGACGCGTCGCGGTTTTCTGGAAGTTCCGCCGGCTTGGGCACGATTGCCAGCGGGGGCGGCTCTGGTGCAGGCGGCGAAAGCAAGGCAGTTCGAGATCCGCCGAACTGCAGGGTGACGCCTGGATACAGGGAGACGTGATCACATCAAGGCCTACTACGCCATGCAACCGTTCTACAGGCTTAGAATGCGCAACTACGGGTTTCTGAGGAGAACTCTTTGCTGTCGTCATGGAGACGGAATTTACCCCACGGAGGGAATAATATGCTCAGGAGAAGACAAAGGGGTTGCGGCGAGGGCCCTGGACTGTCCTCCGACGGTAAAGCAGAAGCTCGGAGTGACGGCGATTGACCGCCGGACATTCTGAAACGTTCGGGGTCTCACCCTTGGTGGGGCTGCAGCCATATTCCACGCTTTATCGGGCGGATGGTGCCAAACGGGCAGAAAGCTCAGACAGCCGCAGGCACGGGAAATTCCGAAACCAGGAAATCGATCTCGCACACATTGTTCGGTCGGTTGGCACGGTAAAATTGCCGAGTCGAAAAACGGTGTCTGGACAACGTCAGGCTCCTGGCTAATATTCTCGTTTAACTGGGGCCCTTGGCGCCAAGGGCGCTTCGTCCGCGAGCATCGCGCATCGGCGGATCGCCGGTTGAAAATATCCGATGAAGCGGTCGGCGGCAATGGCAGCGTGTCTTCCCTGGGATGACGCATCAACGAGATCGGCGACAAGATGATGGGGTCCGCGAAAGCTTCTGGCCCCGGATTCGGTCTACTGGCTCGCTCGGCCACAAGCAATTCAAACGAACAGGCCTATCTGTTTCCGCAAATTTCGCGCCTATTGGGGGACGAACAACGTCGACCACCAGGCCCGCATTTGCCATTCGACCCACGGTTTTCCGGTGTGCAATTCACCTGGGGCTATGGCGCGATGACCCAACTCCTACAACGACATCCACAAGGCCAGTCGATGAATCCTTAATCGGATCTTACCCGGCCGAAGCGCATCCGGTGTCGCTGTTGCATCTTCTTCAAGTGCCAGGAAGAAACAACGCGCGCGCTGATCGTTTGCATCCGCGTTTTTACCCCGCCACGGCAGCTCATGCGATGAATTTGTCCGGGTTCCGGCCTGATCCGGACGTGGCGCTGATCTGGGGCATTCTCTACCATATTTTCGAAAATGGCTGGGAAGACAAGAATACATCCGTACCCATAGCGTCTGGGGCAAGGATCAGATCCGTGAACAAGTTAAAAGTGGCATCCGACGGAAGCTCGGAAACGGTGACGCGGAAGTTCCCGGCTTCGCAGCTTCGAGCGGGTGGCCCGAAACACTGGCGCGCAAACCGGCCGGCACGCTGATCTGGTCGCATGGTGGCACGCAGCACTCGAACGGTCGTCCACACACGTGCTATTCGATCTGCAGTTGGCCTTGGCAATATCGGCACGTCGGGCGCGGCGCCACAACTTCCGCGGCCATGACAACGTGCAGGCGCGACGATCTGGGCGTGATTGCCGACACTTTGCGGGCTATTTGCCTGACGGCTGGAGCTACGCACACTGGCGCGCGGTATGGGTGGAAGATCTGACTGCTCAAGGGACGCTTTGCCACCATGCCAAGGCAGACGGCAAGAACAAAGCCATGATTGAAACGAGACCGGCAAATTCCAGTGTCGCGTGGATCGACGGTGTTCTGGAAGCCAAGGAAAATCTCGAACAGCCTGACAACACGCAAGGTCATGGTGGTTCTGGGCCTGCACCGACTCGCAAACCCGCCTGCCTGTGAAATGCAGAAGGCGATGGGAATGCTGGACCTTTTTGCGGTCGTTGTTGACCCTTATCCGAACAATGAACTGCGGTGCTTCAGGACGCGTTCAGGATGGCGTGTACTGCTGCCGGCTTTCCGACCCAGTTTCGAGCCTACGGTTCGGTGACGGCATCAAACCCGGTCCTCCAATGGCGTGAGACAGTGGTTGATCCACTGTTTGAAATCACTGCTTAAACCACAAGCCATCAATGTACAAGTTCGCCAAGAAATTTCGTTTTGAGGATCGTCTGTTTTCCCGCACATCGAAGTCAATGGCGAGGAGCCCGCGGTGGAGGACATCAAACCGGCGAGTGGAACGCGGCATGTGAACGATCGCATGACCGGGCAATCGCTGAGCGGCTGAAATCGCCCTGGAGCAGCAGTACAACCTTCGACAAGACCAGCTTGCGGTGGTGTTGCGGGCCGCATGACGGTGAATTCTACGGATTGCCCTGGCCTTGCTGGGGAAACACCCGAGAATGAAACACACCGGATCGGCGAACCTCTACGACGTGTCGGTTCCGGTGCTATGGGCGGGGATGGGTTTTTCCGTGCCCGCTTTGGCGTCGAACGCACGGCGACAACCTGCTTGGCAAGAAGACAGCTGGCCTGTTGGCTCCGAGACGAAGACGGCTTCCCCGAGTCACGATGGCAATAGCCAAAGGTCTTGGCTGGGACAGTGATCTGCCGCCTAGACGGCGCATGTCGAATAATGTCGCCGTATTCTCAAAGACCGGCAAATGAAAGAAGAGGTGGCGAGACGTCTGATCAGGGCGATATTCATCAGACTATGACGACAAGAAACTTGGTGGCGTGAACTGGAAAGTCGACCTTTCCGGAGGCATCCAACGTGTTGCGATCAAGCATGGTTGCGCGCCATACGGCAACGCAGCACGCGCCGTGGTCTGGACCCTTCCCGGAATCCGGTGCCGCGCTGCATCGCGAACCGCTCTAATCGCCCAATTCGCGAACAATCGTCGCCGATTACCGACGATTGCGACAACGACACAGTGTGCCGAAAGGCCTTCAAGTCGATCCAGGATGTCGATCACTCAAAGGACTATCCGATGATCATGACCTCGGGGCGTCCTGGTCGAATATGGAAGGGGTGGCCGACGAAAGGCCGCTCCAATCCTTGCTGGCCCGAATTGCAACAGGACAATGTTCGTCGAGATCAACACATTCGACGCCAACAACCTGGGCATCAGCAGATGTGAACGGTCTGGCTGTACAGCCCGTCCGGCGCAAGATCAAGATCATGGCCATGGTCACCCGAACGGTGGGCATTGGGTGTTCCGTCCTTCTGTCCCTTTCCACTTTTGGGCCAGTTCCAAGGGCGTCGATCAAAGGCACAAATATCCTGAAGGTGCCGATCCAATCGTGCTTGGGGGAGGCCGTCCAACACGGCGCAAACCTACGGCCTAACGACATGGTCATCGCAAATGCAAGAAACAAAACTACGCTTTGCGGCGTCGAGCGGCATAGGGAGGACACACAATGGCTAGAATGAAAATTCCTCTGCGACGCTGAACGCCTGTATCGAATGCAACGCCTTGCGTTATCGCCTGCAGAACAGAGAAACGAGGTGCCTTGGGGCGTCAACCCGCGTCGTGTCCGTCACAATCAAATGACGGCAAGCCTGGTGAACGGTCGATTTCGGTGGCCTGCATGCTCACTGCTCGGAATGCGCCGTGCATGGGGTCTGCCCTGTCGATTGCTTCTAACAGACTGCAGATGGCATCGTGTTTGCACGACAAGGATCGTGCATCGGTTTGCGGGCTATTGCTTCTATGCGTGCCCGTTCGGCGCGCCGACCAATATCGCAGCTTCCAACTTTTGGCTCCCGTGGCAAGATGGCACAAGTGCAATTCTGTGCCGTCCCGGGCGAGGAGACAACTCCCGGGCGAGTTCCAGAATAGGCCGCAACCGATCGCCGAAGCAAGTTGCCGCTTTGCGCAGAGATGTGCTGACAAGGCACTGCTGGCCGGGTGACGGGACACGGTATAGCAGCTCTAACTCGCGGAGCGTATCGTGCCCCGTGTGGCTTCGGCGGCCGGTGCTGGGGCTGGGGTACACGGCCTAACGAGCAAAAAGGGCGGTTGATAGACTTCTTCTGCCAATCGCAGCCAGATTGGCAAGCGGGACTGTTCGCCTGCCGGTCATCGCTAGATCTTATCCGACACACCGGAGTTACCGATGAAACATCACAAGGCGCGCCGCGGCGTCTGCCGCGATACCTTTCCTACCGGCATAGCCTTTGGCCATATTCGCTCTTGTCCGGGCTGTGCCTGCCGCTTCAGGCCAATGCACAGGAGTACAGTTCCGTCCTCCAGAGAATGCGACGACAGCCATTGCACCTCCAGGAACCGCCCATGCAGGGCGGTGGTCCAGGGCAACGGCATCTGACGCCGAGAATCTGGCATGACATCCCGGCTTGGCGAGACCTGGCATCCGTGTCGATCCCCGACAGTCGGCGGGCAAAATGATCCAGTCGCCGGCGAAGACTGGCGGCTCTACAGAGATGGCGCCGATGAATGCTATTGGCTACGCATCGCTTGCCACGATCTGCTGCTGGCAGTGTTTTTCTTGACATCGCGCCGTAATCAGGTCGGCACGGCATGCGTCCGGTATGCCGGATCAAGCGTTTTTCCACTCTGGAGCGGAATGAGCACTGGCTGAATGGCCTTGTCGTTCATCACGCTGGGGACAGCGGGCTGAATTTCAGCTTCGGCGATCATTGTGCTGCACGTTACGGCAAGGACTGTTCGGGCCATGTTCCGGCTTCCCTCAAAAGCCAACGCACAACTACACCGCTTTGCCTTCATCGGTCGGGTTGGTTCTCGCCTTCGTGCTCTGGAATTGTTCACAATATCCTGAACCGGCCGATCTAACTGGTTGACCAATGGGCGGCGGATTGCTGGCAAACGAGCCATCCGCCGGCAAAAAAATTCAATGCGGCCAGAACTCATCTTCTGGGGTGTGATGGTGCTCGGGCTTCGCTTTCTGTGTCGGGCTGGGCTTGCTGTTTTCCCCTTTGAACATCACCTGTTTGGGTCCACATTCGCGCTCTCGGCATATCGGCATCGAGTTTCCAGCCATTCTGGGGTTTGGCCGGAACCGCCCTAATCAAGCGCATTCAGGAGCAGCAGTTCAACAGTGCCTGGCATGGATCATCTCGTGGTGATGATTTTGCCCTGATTTGGCTCATAATCTATATCGGTACGCGGGATGCAGGGCGCCTAATGATGCCATGGGGCTCGGGCGAAAGTTGACCTGGACTGGGCGGGAACACCATTCCTTTGGGTCCGAGGCAAGTAATGGCCGAAAAACAGAGCGGGCTGCACCCGCCGCCAGGCCGAGTGATGAACGGGAAGGAATAGCATGAAGCATTTCCTTCTCAGCGTCGCAGTTTCTGCTGGCTGATTGTCGCCGGGCCGGTTTGGCCTCAAGCGTTGTTTGGGAAACCCGTCGGCAGAGGCCTATTCCAACCAGTCCAACTGGAACAATGTGGCGCCTGGAATGAACCAGGACGAAAATGAAAGTGACATGATGAGTGACGAAGCTTTAACCTGTCGATGGCGCAATTTCTCAAGCAAGTCGGCGTGCCATCGCAGCAGAGATTGGAAAGACTTGGTGCGGTCCCCGGCGCTTGCGGGCAGCGGACGCACTGAGCTCAAGATGGTGCTGACAGCGAAGGTCGATTGGAGCCGTCGTCACCGGCCCGAAGTCGAGTTGCCCTGACGCCAGCATGCTGCCACCTCCGAATTCCCGTTCTGAAGGCAGAGGTGGCCCTGCGGGGAACGATCCGTTTTGCGCATGGCAACTGCCACGGTGCTCACCTGGCAGGGCAAATTCGGTGGCTGGTGATCTGTTTTATGGTCCGCAGGCCGAAACCATGCACGCGTGGGCGGATTGGTTTCTCCGACCCGAGTGCCCGTTGCCAAGGCGTTTGCAGATGGCACACGGTTTGCTGATGGTTTGCCATTGGCGAAGCACTGGGGCAATTCGGTCCGGCCAAATCTTTGGCCCTGATGTATCGCTGGCCTCGACGCTGCTGTCAATGGCGGCGAAGTTGGCAGGTGTTTTCTCAACGCAATCCGAGGCGTGGGACTTGAAGACATACCGGAGTTTATTGTCCTGGGCTTTTTCGTGCGATGAGCCTGCCGCCGGCATATCCCACCGCGCCGGGCCTCGCCAGTCATGCACGGCGTTGTTCGAGGAGGGATGTCGGCGGATCTCGAACGGACCCAGGTGATCGAGGCCGGTTTTCGCGGCATTTTCTGTCCTGGGTGATGCTTGGAACATGACGGCTTGCCGCTGCTCACCCGGACTTTCGCGGCGCATGCAGCCGAGACCCAAGCTTGTGGTGCAAAATCGACCGGTATCAGGAAGGCGGATGATCGGCATGATTGAAGATGGCGGTGTTGCTGCTCGAATGGCACCGGAGGTGTCCGCGGGCTGTCGCTTGGCTCGGGATTGGGATGGCCGGGTGAATTTCGAGAAAGACTAAGTGGCAAGGGCGTGATCCCTGGAAATCCCGCCGGACAGCATCTCACACACAGGCTGGACAATGGTTGGGGCTTGCCGTCAGCCGAGGATTTCCTGCGCGCCCTATTACACGCGTCGGAAATTCTCCTGTCGAGGAAGTTGCGCGTCGAGCAACGCGCTTTGTTGAGCGGCCTGAATGGTGGATCCGTTCGACCGATCAGCGCCGACGAACTCGCCACGATTGCTGATCGGATGCCGCCGATAATACGCCTGGTTATGCGCTTCGCGCGATTCATCTGGTCGCCAAGGATCGATCGAAGCAGCCTACATTCTTTGTTTCGGCACGTCCGGTGGTCCGTGCCGCCGGTGTTTCATCAGCCAGAATGGCTCTTGATTCATGGGCACATTTTGATGGGCGAACGACGCAATGGTGGCGCGGGCGGCAGAGTTGTTTTTTTCCGCGAGCAGACCGCGACGACCCACGAAAACGAACGAATGATGCTGGCGCTGCCGAGGTGGTGGAACCGCGCGCAGCAAACGGCGCTTCTGGCCTCTGAGCGATCCGCGCAAACCGAAGTTTGACCTCGCGAATTCTCAAATGCCGAAGGCGGGAAGCTATGGGATCGGCGACATTTTCGATTGGCTCTGGATTTTGCTTCTCCGAGCGGGGCAGGATGCCTTTGCCAGATTGATTGAACGCTGGATAAACATTTCCTGATATGCGGTCGGGTGCAACCGCTGGCGTCGTCAAGGATCAGCGCTGGGTCCTGGCCATATAGGGCTCGATGCCGAAGCAAACCGCATCATGAATTGCGCTCTATGAAGGGAATCTCTTGCCCGAACAGGGACAGGGCAGCCTTGTCGCAATGTTTCGGTGGAGTTTTTCGATTAACGACGGTGGTCGAAGAATGGCGCAAGCGCTTTCTCGGCTGGCGTGAGCGCCCGACCCGCATTCGCATGAAGCCGCAATCTGCTGATCAACCTGCCGCTCAACCGGTGCTGAAGTAGCCCCCCCCCAAATGGTTTCGCATAGCAGATAGTGGCAAAGAGCTACCCTCATGCCGGAGGATGCTCCCGCTGTGGTTTGGTCTGCAATCCTTCGCATGGCGAAGGGCGCTTGCGGAGTTTACTTGGCGTCGATCGAGATTGCGGTGGATTTTTTCCAACGCCGGAACCGCTGTCTCCGGCGGAGTCGTACTCGATGGTGGAACATTATCACCAGCATCAGCCGTCCGGAAAAGTTCACGCCGGCCGGTGTCAGATCCCAGACGGTCTTGTCATCCAGAACGAGGACATGATCGACCCGGTCATAGGCGACAATAACGCCCCCCGGTGGTGTCAGCAGTTTAAAAAAAAAAAAAAAAAGGCGTGACAGCATTGAAATCGAGAATTTGCGATGCAGAAATCAGGGCGCATGAGTCTCCATACAATTTGGTTGAATCTAGCTATGCGCTGTCCCCTGGTTTTCCCGCAGAGATTTGACAACGTGGCCGAAAAAATGATCATTCACGCTGTCTGACCCTGGTTCCAATGGCGGTGCCGCTATTCCTCATTGAGGAAATCAATCAACCGTGAGCCCTGACGGCCAGCTTCCAGATAATCGTCGGTTGTGCGGGTTCGGGTCGGCGGATGGGGGCAATGGCGAAACGGATCGGCGCCGTCGCGTGACAGGGTTCAG
>Ga0163217_1090175_pt1 | contig 12930 bp, 5 predicted proteins | sample SynspAceP_FD_185933 | JGI IMG/M metagenome (GOLD analysis project Ga0163217, IMG submission 185933) | Saline lake microbial communities from Ace Lake in Antarctica - Synechococcus sp. Ace-P (PacBio error correction) | ecosystem: Environmental > Aquatic > Non-marine Saline and Alkaline > Saline ...
CAAAAGAAGAAAGACGAAAATGATAATTGGGGCCCAACGAAAATGGGGGGCGGAAAAAAAAAACTTAAAAACAAAAAAAAAAAAAAAGGGTTTTTAAAAAAAAAAACACCCCCTGCCCTTTGGGTTAAAAGTCACAAAAGTCCCCAAAATGGGAGGGGAATTTTTTTTTCTGGATTTTCCCCCCCTCCCCCCAAGAAAATTGGTTCACAAGAAACCCCGGAAAAAACACAACAAAACTTCCATGTAAATTTAATATGAAGATGGCAAGAGAGAAATGTTGAGAAAAGCATTTTGGAAACCCCCGTGGGCCAAAGTATAATTCCAACCAGTTGAGCCCAAAATTATTGCGGCATCCAAATTGAGCAACTAAATGTACTTTCTGATGTACATGAAGGATGGCATGGAAGTAAATGGTATCTAAACTTGAAGGGCAATACAAAGGTAAGGAAAACCAGAACCCTTTTTGCAGGGATTTCTAAATGGCTGACGGCGCTTGCAAGTTGAGCAGATACTCAAATTTTTTGACCGCACCAGATGCCAACGACATTATGGGAAACTTATTGACGGATCCCGCTTCTTGAAATCGACATGCATTTAAATTGCGAGTTGAAAAAGGACACATGTCCCCACTGTGCCGCCACTAATAGCAAATAATTGCCCTACAAAGATTTTGGAGACACCAAAATTTAATGGGGAGTTTGAACTAGTTTTAATAGTAATGTAAGAAAGCAGATTAATGCTTACCAGAAAATATAGATATCCATATATAGTTTCCGGAAAACGTATAATATACCTACCCGTGAATAAGTGCTTTGGAATTTAAAATTTCCATTCAATGGGAAAGTAGATTATAAAAATTATAAAAAACCCCGATTGTTAGCTGAATTGGCCAACATCGGGTTTTTAGTTTTGTACACTTTTTTTGTTAATTAGCTATATCTTATTCTAAAAACTAATAGTTTGGCCCCAAGGGGAGGACATTGATTTCCGGATGAAGGGTTCAGTAAAACCAGCAACCTGTCAAATGGTAGTCAACCGTATCTGCACCAGAATGTCCATCCAATCAAAAGTATAAAAAGTATCCGGTTTGACAACATTACAATGAATCCAAAACTAATTATTGACCAATCCAGAAAAGCACAATACCCTCTTGATAAAGCTATTGGTATTTATTTCATATTGCCACCGTTAAAATCGGTTGGGAATATGAATCCAACTTAGAGCCTTCGGAATCAATATTGCCCCATGTTATATTGCTCTCCAACAATTTGGTCAAACAGACTAAAATTGCACATTTTCCTTTTAGGTTGGTAGGTAGAAAACATCCCCACCAATAATAGCACTGGCGAAAAAGAATATGTTCAACCAAGTTTCTTGCCAAATCACCATCACGCCTGGAACACAAAACCTTTATTCTATTATCACCAATGCAATATGGCCGAACTTTAATTTGATTTCCAAAGCTAATAGTGGGCAATCTACTTCAAGACCTAAGCGATAACTATCACCTTCACATTACGCGCCCAAGGAGCGCCAAATCGTTTAGTTCCCCCGTGAGTACCAGTTGATCTTTATAGCGCATAATAACACGTTTTGGTATTCAAGCTGTATTACTCCCGCAGAGACGTATACCCGCCACCCCACTCTGTCCCCGTTCAACTTCTCCGGCCTTGGGGTTCCACTTTTCATAACGTTTCTATTGGGCTTCTCGAGTTAACTCTGGCATAAGACCAGATAAAAATTATTATTGGGTTATAAATATAGGTAAACCCCAACCTTGGGTTGAAAATTAAGGTATCATCTACCCAACCAGTGTCTTCCGCCGTTGGCCTTATATAACCTATGGCCCCGGTACTGGTAAATCTCCTAAGCGCTCCATTGGTCGCTTGACTGATCAGTTGCCTTGAGCAAAGACATTGAGGTCCGTTTTGTGGAAACTGTTTATCATAATATCTGTCTTTCGTAATCCCTTTGTTGAAAAACGGCCCAAAAATTTCTCCAAAATGGCTTCCTTTTCATATTTGTTCCAAGCCTCCTCCAGAAATTAAATTTAAATTATCAGACATAGTTTACGGAAAAAAGTGTGCCCTAAAAAATCATTGTCCAACCCAGCGTCTTCTTATAAAGATCGTCTATCCACTTCTTTCCCCATCTACATTATGGCTTCAATACCATAGTACCTAAAGTCATCGTCTTCCTTATACTGCTCAAAAACCCCCTTCCTGGTATATCAAAGCCAAATTCTTATTCCAAATATCGGCTATTTGCTCGTTCCAAGTGTAATTGAAAGTGATTTTTGCTTATAATTATCCACCTCGTTATCGTAGAACTGGGTATTTTTCCATCTTTCATCGGTATAGATTCCTGCAGAATTAAAAGGTTTTCTAATCAGATTCCAAGGTTCCCAGCATCTAGTAACCGTTCCACGCCGTGGGTAAGTAACCTCATGCCACCAAACAACAATGCTTTATCAAGCGTATTGTCATCAACATATGAATCCTTGCAAAAAATAAAATCCAAGGCTGAAAGAGTATGCCCTGTCAATATAGACGCATCAAAATTATTCTAGACAATCGTCCCGCTATTTCTACATGATCGTTAGAGCAACGCCCAGGTGCTAACATTTCAAAATTGTTCCCTAAGTTACCAACAAGCTACACGACTTCGACATCTGGCAGAATGAAATTTAAGAACGCCGTGCAGGCCTATCGTGGAAAATGAAACATCGGGTCAATTACAAATTTAGCCTGAAGCCCAAAAGCTCCAAGATCACACTGAACTTCGTTGAACGTGTAGCCAACCCCTCGTTGTATTGTAAAACTCTCTGTGAAGAAGCGGAAGCTCGGCATATTTACCCAAAAAGAACATGAGATTCCGAACCTCGTTGTAGAAACAGGGATACCATTAAATGCTGACGTTTACTCTTGATCCGTCACTTACCTCTAACACGAATACCCGTGTAACCCCAACACCTGCCCCCGGCATCGGAATTAGTTACCACTGAAGTAAAAAAATTCATTAAGAATAAGGAATTCCTGTCCTAAATTCCCTAGCTTTGATCTGCTCTCTGGTCAAGTTTGAGAAGGTTACCGCGTGACCTGCTTGTTACCTAACAGCGGATACCAATTACTTCTATCCCAAGGCAAATTTCTTTAACCTTCCAAAGCAATCTTTGGGTTTCTTCTTGGCCAAAAGGCCCGAAAGTGCAGTCGCAAATAAAGCCGACCGTGGTGAACATAAGTTTCATTCCGTACATAGCAATTGTTACGAAAATAAAGGGCTATCTATTCCTTGTTAAAATTTGAATTTTCTGTTTTTTCCCGATAACATAATTGTAATCGCAAATAAAACGTTGGAAATTCCAAAACGCGATCTTCGCATCCCTCTGCAGCATACCTGCCGCATGGTCTCTTTGGGTATATATCTCAAAGCCTGGACTTAACAAGCACCCCTATTTGAGAGCTGGCGCAAATTTACATAACCGACAAATCTAAATTTCATAGTAAAAGTGCTAAAATAAGTTACACGTTTTATTTGTAGGCCATTAGAAACCTGAAATACGTTACTTTCAGGAATAGTACCTGCTAATACTGGAACTATTTGATGAACAATAAACCAAAAACAATTCACCATTAAAATAATTATTCAGCTACTTAATGCTGGGGATCTTGAACCCTAGTGGTGGCTTATTTATATTTACCGAAATAAAAAGTTTTGGTGTCTACCGATTACGGCTTCTGATAAACGATACTTAAACTACTTTAGAGGAGAGCAGTTCCTTACTTACAGATTGTATGAGGCAGAAAGTCCTTTCCCAAATTAGCGCTTCAGAAAAAAGAACTCCTCCAAAAATTTTACTGCCTATGCCCAAAAAATGTGATTCCATTTTTTACATTGATTCCCTTAAATTACTTACCAATATTGAACTAACCATAAAAATAATGTTGGAACTAGTGTGCAACGACTTCTTAAAAAAAAGGTGTTCAACAGCAACGAGCTTCCTGAGATTAAAAAGAAAAAAACGGAAATCCAATAGTTCCATAGACAATGCCAATTAAAAAGAATTAGTAGAATAGAGGAATCTCTTGGAAAATAAACTCCGAAAGCTTAAATCCAAATTTATCCAACCTAACCTTCCGATACACAGAATACCTATAGAAAAAATGGGCCGAATATCTGAGGTGAAAATGGTGCCAAAGACAACTAGTACATTCCAGTTTACAACAAAGGGTAGATTCGGTGTTAACCGTGTCCAATATCACTTTGCCGAGGCCAAACAGATTTGAGGTAGAGCGAGACAAAAACCCTCCGTTCTGTAGCGCAGAAGGAATTACAATTAAGCTTAGGGCCGATTTGGAAATCTTCCCAACAATTGCGCAGTATTTCATTTCCGGCCCTTTGAGCAGGAGGTTAACTCACAAAATGCCTAACAATGAACACCTCAAAACACAAAACCGCTCTAAGAGAAGCATTCGCCTTTGCTGGTTTTGCACACACTGGCCCTTGCTATAAGTGGGCTTATTTACTTTTTCTTTGATTACCAAAGATTATTGAATCTCAACTAGTAACAGGCAACAATTAAGAAAGGAAAAAAATTTTCTGAATCACTTTTAAAAAAAGTAGGAACAGTTAATTTCTACGTAAGCCATGACCTGCGCAACTCCCATTGAAATACTATGTACCTGGTTATTCCGAACCTTTGAAAACTACTGGACTTACGGGTAAACAGGTTCCTATTTAAAAAATGTAAAATCTACATCTAAATATGTGGATAGCTTGGTCAAACGATTCTATTGGATCTTTCTAAACTAGAAGCTTGGGAAATTAAAAAGTAGACAAGACCGCTATTAGTCTCTCTGACCTAATTAGGGAAACTGCGGGAAAAACTTAAGGAAACTAAAATTCCAAAACCTTATAAACTTATTGTAAAATTGGAACGACTACCAATTTGAAGAACGACTATTTTAGAGATCCATTAGGTAAGACAAAATTTTTTGACCAACCTTAATCGCCAATGCCTATAAATTAAACAAAGAAGTTTTATAGAAAAGTAGAAGCTGTTGTAGTAAGTAAGCACCAACCGAAACGTATCAAAACGCTTATTTAAAGTCCACGGATTCGGGAATTGGTCATTATAAAAAGGAAAAAAACAAGAACACATTTTTAATGGAGTTTTACTCCACGCGCGAGGACAATACCGATTAAAAAATCGGCGGTATGGGCTTAGGACTTAACCATTTCGAAAAATACTCGGCACACCAGAACTTATAATGCGGCGGACAGATCGAGTGCCACTCCGAGTGACGAAAATAAAGGTAAGCTTCGTTTGACGATAGAAATTACCTTTCGAAAATATAAAGAAAGCACATTTGATCGTCTCCCAAGGAAAATTGAAATTCCGCACCAAAAATGGAAACTTCACTTTCCTCATCATAGATGATGATACCGGCCATGCTCCATACATTATAAGAGAAGTTGTCAACATTTGGCCTTGCAGCAACATACCTATAATACTTCATGATATTTAAAAAAGGAAGAGCTTATTTACGATATTGGCTGACCGATATACAAATTGCCAAATATTACAGGGTTTTGAGGTATTAAAGTCCAAATTACAAGAACCGGCAAAGTACATCACATTATACTCGGTCACCAATAGTAGCCCATGACCGTAGAAAAAGACTTAAAACCAGGAACATTATTTTGAGACAGGTTTTTTCAGATATCCTCAGAAGCCTTTTCACCAAAGAAATGTTCATGCAAGTATGAACCCCAATACTGTTCCCGAAGCCTGTACACAGAAAAACACGAAAAAAAAAATCAAAACAGATATCTCTTCTGTCTCCACTTATTTAATTTGGGAGTCATCTCCTCATTTTTAAGGCGAATGATGAGGCAGGTAGCCCTGAAGTTTTAAACAGACCTTTTGTCCGAACTGCCGCTAACAATTGAAAAACTAAATAAGTCAGCATAATGATTTGGGATCTAAGACAATCAACCTCTTGTGCCCAAGAATGCCTACCTAAATGTTCACGACCAATTAAATTTAGTAACAGAATAGTGCCCATTTTTGGATGAATGAAATCTTGAAAATTGGGCAAATAGACCTAAGATTTAAAGCAAACCTATAGGAATCTTGAAGTAATAAATCTACCGTTTTATTTGGCTATTAAATCCCGTAGTTTGGCTACAAGTCCAAACTTATAGTGATTGATTTGCTTATACAAAGAGTTTTCCCTAAGTACATCCTAAGCCATTTCGCGCTTTGGGATCTTATTAAAATTTGATTGCTTACCAGGGCTCTTACTATGGTTTCCTGTTTCATAGTCGAGCCTTCGAAAAAAAACTTGGTCGATTTTCTCACTATTTACCATTGCTTTTATAAGACCTCCTTGGGCAGGGCCTCTTTTTCAACAAAATCGCCGTGTACAACAAAAGCAGCCCTTTTTTAATCACGTCTTCTGTAATCCGGCCCGTAAATTCCCCGGCCAAATGGTATTGCTTAAAGTAAGTCTCCTCACCATCTTCAGAAAAACCTTACCCACTAACCTAAAGAAGATTGCCTTCCTTAAAAGAAAATCCGCAAATCAGTGGCAAATCTTCAAGCGTCCTCCAGAAGACCGGAATTTCAACAGAAAACAAATTCATTTGATTCTATGAAACAAATCTTCCTAAAAAGTTCATTTTCAACGCCGCCTCGTCAGGGTCTCAATTGGTTGCCGTAAACATATACGGGGTGACACTACAATCTTTCTTGGTACTGAACCTACCCTTATCTTTCCTTTCCTGTCAGTGCCCTTAAAATAATTGAATTGGTTTTCCAATAAGAAAAGGTTCCCTAATTTCATCCCCAAAACAAGTACCTTTATTGGCAGCCTTCAAATGTCCCCTATTTTACTCCTCCCACGGCTTCCTGTGAACACTACCTTGATATGTCCAAAAGAATTCGCTAGTCGCAATTTCTTTGGGAATAGCCCCGACAATCTACAGCTACAAATGAAAGTCCACCTATCTCGCTTTTGCTCGTTGTCGTTATGCGCGTCAGCAGTGCTACTTCCTTTCGTACCAAACTTTCTCCCGGTAATTAATAACGGACATGTCGTTGACTACTAAGTTTAATAATCTCGTTTAATTTTCTAGAGGCCTCATTATACCCGCTACCACTTATTTTCTTGAGTTTGCCGCTTCGGAACTTACCATATTTATTGTTTCGTTTGGCGATATTGGATTTTGGTGCTTTACTCTCTTGACTCAATGCACTTTTGATCTGCATTAAAAATCTCCTCTGGGAGTAAAAGGCTTGGAATTTTAGTCACAGAGCAGCCTTTTTCAATAGCCTCGTTAGCAGCGCCCTCAGCCTACCTCAAGCAATAACGGTCATCACAATTACCTGGTTTTAGGATTTATGCCCTTTATATCGGATAGAAAGCTGTAGGTCCATCTAATTGGGATCCCTCAAATATCCGTTAAATACTCAGGTTTATAAATGGTATTCCTTTAACTTTTAAGTTGGCATCTGGGCCGTACAAACCTAACATCTAACCTCAATCGTTCTAATCAAAAACTTTTGAAGCATCTACAGAAGCGGCGTCATCTTCAATGATAAGGAACTGGGCATACAATTCTTATTACCAATTTTACAATGAATATAAAATACATAAGAAAGTTATTTGCCCTAATAAATTATCAAATAAAAAAGAAGGGGATTGCTAACGAATCCCCTTTCTACCAAAGCCAATTGTACCAAAACAAAAATAACTCAACGTATACTATGTTCCTATCCAATTGCCAATCCTTGTCAGCCAAATATAATGTTCCAGTTGTTCCATCTTCCAATTTTTACTTCCACTTATTTGCTTCCTGCCCTTAGTTTACATCAGCCTACTGATGAGTCCCCTGAAGGATAATCAGTCGAAACCGCTGTGCAACGGCTTCTGGTAAATTACTAGTTTCTAACTTCAGACCAGTCGTCCTGAGCTACAACCAATTTGAGTAGCTTCTCCTGCTCCCTCCGCATCTTGGGCAAATGCTGTTTAGACTTCCTAATGATAAATCGCGCTAAAAAAATAATTTTTTCATCAGATTTTTCATTTTAATAGTTAAACTTGCCTAATAGGTATACGAAAATTATGATACGCACACAAAAAAAAAAAAAAAAAAAAAAAAAAAAAAAATAATTTTCTTTTAATCAATAAGCACAAACACACAATTTAATAAGCTATTTATAGAATCAAAATTAAATTTCGAACTGTGGTATTTTGGGTATCAACCCACATTTATAATCGGGTAAAAAACTAAACACATCTCGTATATAATCTCTTTCCAACCTACTTGTTACGACCGCTAATACTTGTACGCTGAACTTCTAAAGTAAACTGACTCAGGTAATCTCAATTTTCATGAATGTGAACAAGCAATTCTTATAAAGACTATAAAAAAAATGGGGATCGCTATAGAAATCGATCCATACCCGTACGCTGTACTTAACAATATAACAAATAAATAGCACTTGCTATCTCTTCAATCCAATCTCCATCCCTATCGCATAAACATACCCCTTTACCTCCCCAAAATAGTTCCCAACCCTAATGCTGGAGTTTGTTTCACAAATGCCTTATGATTTACCGCTGAAAGGCATAATAGGTCCCGATGGCTTTGTTTACTGGCCCCTTGCAAACTCTGTAGTCTGTACTTCGGCAAAATTTTATCATGGGCCAATAGCTCCATTTCTGTAACATCCACCTTACTATTTATTTCCTCTTGGGCACAAGCTCCAAGACTAGTCAACGATAAGGCCAAATCAAAAAATAACCTTTCTCATGATTCTAATTTTCTAAATATTATTACCGCGATAAACTATGGAAAAACAATTCCAAAAATCAAAAATAAAGTAATAATTAATATTATTATCAGTTATTTACATTAGCCGGGTAAGCCAATGAATAATTGGGTAATACGGTATACAGACATGAACTGTGTTAAATTACATCATCCCTTTTCATTAGGCGAGCATATTTAATAATGATTCCCAAAAACGCTTAAAGGGTAACCAAGCCTTAAATAATATCCAATACAAGGAACATTATTATTTGATCGATAAGGAGTTAACCTTAGAATACTTTTCTTGTAGTAACAAAAGTAAGCCAGCGCATTAACAGTTCACAAAAAAAAAGGGCTGCCCAAAACGGCAGCCTACTCAAAATTCAAATAACTAAAGTAAACTACATACCTTTAATGCATTAAACATATCGATCCATGTTGCCTTCGGAATCACATAGCAATTCAGAATTGGGTTCCATCGAAAAGTAACTCCAATTTGGTTTTAAGTCTTCCTCGTCACATATGCTTTGTTTTATTACGGCCCCAGCATGGTCTTTCCTCCCAACGCTTTGGTAATTGTATCCGGTAATATTATCTACAATCTATTTCTGTGAAATCTTGGCCATTAAATTACATTCCAATAATTCCATCGTGAAAAATTGGAGGAGCTGCACAATACAGGGCTTAACTTCCCCATATGCCTAACGCTTGTGCGAAAACAAAACTTTTCATATCATTTTTTCATATCTCTTATATTTTGTGTGAATATTAAATTTTTGTGAAAGGAATAGAAGGAAATTTGTGCCAATATTAAATTAAAGATATATTAATATGTAAGAACCTTACAATCAAATGTTAAGAATATTGTTCAATGATTTGGAATGTGTAAAAATGTATAGGTACCCAAAACAAAAGTGTATAATCTTTATACACTTTTGTTGGTACAATACATTCCTAAACTTTTAATCAGCCGAAACAAGTGTATCTCCTTGACAAAAAATGGTCGGGACACAAACTATATTCTGCTTACAACCAATTTTTTTATAACCTTGAAAAACAAAAAAATGTTTTTTTTTCGGTGGCGAAAAGGGTTTTTAGCAAATCGTTTACCGTTTTAACTGGGTTGAAGGTAACCTAATGGAACTACACACAAATATGGTATTCAAAAGGCCAATGGCCCCATTCCATAGTCGGGCAATTCAGAGGCTTTTAAAATCCTTACCTTCTTGGTTTTTTGGGGTTAATAAAAACCTGTTTGGCATCCACAAAATTTAATAGATTAAACTTCTCTCCTTTATAATTTTCTTAACGCCGCATACCAAATCTACCGGAATTAAACATGAGTAGAATCTTAAAATCACTTTACCTGCTCCGGGTTGGAAACATGTAACTTGGGCAGACTCAAATTATTTGAAGTGAAATATGATCATGGTGTCTTCTTTATCCAAATGACCTCCCTCCAGGCTCACCTTCATCTTTACCATACCACATATCGCGAATGGGCCGGTTAATCTTAATCCCTTTAAGATTGTCTATTTTTGGACCAATACTAAACCCATTTGTATTTACCAAAAAACGCAACATTGAGGTCCTTTTTCCCAAGAATAATTTTATAGTTCCGAGTTTTTCGGAAGCAGATTATCCTCGGTCCAATGCCTTGGCGTATTCAAAAGTCTTTGGGCTTGCAATCCAAGAGTAAATCCAGCAATATTTTTTTTACTTTTTGCTACCACTCCGGAAACAATCTGGGGCAACAAACATTATCTATATTCTTTATAAAAATAATATCCGCATCCTGATATTACATTTCTCAATCAATGACCCCAATGCCCGCCGGCGAAACAATCAAGGTGTCGTCCGAACATTTCCGGAACGGCTTTATGTCCAAGGTCACGGCAAGGTATCAGTAGAAGGGTTTTTGAAAGAAATAATTTAACGGTAAATGAGGTTGAAGAGATCCTTTGCCACTCGCTTCCCTGCCAGTTTTTAAATTCCTTATTGAAGAACATTTTCCTCCGTGCTTTCCGAAATGGTAAAAATGCAGATTAGCTTGGTTTATTTACCTGTGCATAGGCAACTGCCTCCTTTAAATGTTCCTCGAAAGGCAGATTGCACTATAACTTAACCATAATATATGAAATACAAAAGACCTTTTGGGTAAAATCCCGAAATTCAACCCTTCCGGCATCAACATCTGCCTTTACGAAAAAGGTATTTTTCTTTCAATCCGTAGAAACTTTTGTTCTGGCCAGCTTACCGCTTTTAGGATAAGGTCCGTAAAAACAAATTTCTCGTAACCTTCAAAAAATAAGTTTTAACGTCTTTATCCTTGTCCAATCCAAATATGACCTCGAATTTTTCGGTCTTTTGGGTCGTAAGTATCCAAAAATTGAACATCGCCCTTAAACATTCCGTGATGCAAGCTCCAGAAGCTGGTAAACGAATTTTAATCATGAAATTTTATTCTTGGAATCTGTTCAAGTTTTTAATAAAGTTTCCTTCCTGGCTTCAGAAATTTAAAATTCCATTAGAGATCACTAATTGCCTGCCTTCTCCAACCTACAAAAGGGATACCCTCTTAATGTGTCTATTTGGTCTAGGACTTTTTCTTTGAAATTTACCCTTCTTTTTCTAATTGATTTTTTGTCCATGCTTCCCCGTTAATATCCATTACTTTTCTCAGTAAGTTGGTTAATATGGTTCGTGGCGCGTTGTAAGCTTGTTTTTTTTATCAATAACCTTTAAGATAATAAAATTCCTGTTATAATTTTTCCAAAGTATCCTTGAAATAAGAAACATTCGTTCACGTCGTCTTGGCTTATCCCTTAAGGTCATCCCTTCCCCAACGCATATACAATTTGGTCAAAAAATAGATATACGAAGTATCACCGTAGTGCATAGGGTTTTCCAATATTGGATCGCAATACCACTAATATAATAAGCCTTCGAATAAACTTTTGGTTTCAAAAGGTCTGGTATGCAGATTAAACTTCTTTTAGCTTTTTTGGTCAGGGAAATATTTCCGAAAATTATCTGTCCCTCGCAATGACAAATATCTTTGGCTCACAGTTTTCTTTTCCTTGTCCCATTTTATCTTGAAGAAATCTCTTATGCATATTCGGGTACCCACCGTATTGAATTGGTCGCCAATTCCGAGCCAAGGTTGTTTTTACCGGTAGATTCAGGAACCAAAAGAGGAACTACTTTAATAATATTGTGAGGGCTCTTGTTTAACTTTTCTTCCATCAAAGGTATCCGAAAATGCAATTGGTAAACAATAATACTGCCAGAGAGACTAAAGATAAGCCTTCTATATAAATATAGCGGCACCGATATACATCACCAATAACCCAATATACCCAATTTTCCTAGTTTTTTCTTTGCCATAACCACACTTCCCACAACAGAAAATCGCCGTTGTTAAAGTACAAAACATAAGACTGTCCGACTATCAAACTTATCAAAAAAACAAAGTACAACCAGGCAAAAACGAATAAGATCGTAGACGGCCGAATAGAAAATTAAGCGACCATATTTTTTTCTTTTGCAGTTGTAAAACGGTAATTGGTATAAAATGGGTCTCACACTTTTCTAGCGCATCATACCAAACCATATAAGACTCATAACAAAATAGTAGGCAATTGATCAGCATTCTCCCAATAGCCCCAAAAATCAAACCCAGTATAAGTACCACGAATAATCCCCGGTTACTTGAGAATTCCAGTACGGAATACCAAAGTGTTTTCGCGCATCGGAATACCAAACACTTAAAACCCAAAAAACCACCCCTAAATCATGATTCTAAATTATTTAAATGCGTGGGCGTATCTTGATACTGGTTGCCAAAAATCCAATCAAAAATGAGGTTCATTATCGCTTCTGTCCAGATTTTATAATTTTCATCTTTAACAATCCCCTACCCATTAATCAAAAGGAAGTTTTAATCTCAGCAAATTATAGCACCCGCATCACCCAGAATCAAATATCTTCGTAAATCTGCGTGCTTAAAGGTTTTCAAAGACGTAAGGCCAGAGGTCCTCAGATTTTTTAATGAAATTAATAATTGCTCTCGAAGCCGTCTTGCAAGAGAAGATAGGGTAAAGCTTCTAC
>Ga0163217_1111510_pt1 | contig 12929 bp, 12 predicted proteins | sample SynspAceP_FD_185933 | JGI IMG/M metagenome (GOLD analysis project Ga0163217, IMG submission 185933) | Saline lake microbial communities from Ace Lake in Antarctica - Synechococcus sp. Ace-P (PacBio error correction) | ecosystem: Environmental > Aquatic > Non-marine Saline and Alkaline > Saline ...
TTTATTGAACGTTAATGGACGATAAAATAGAAAAAGGCCAATTGCTCTATACGCTCTTGCAAGAATCTGAAGGCGAATTTGAATTAATGCCTTGGAAATATGTATGAAGAATCACGATGATAATTAATCACAATCATATTAAAAAGAGACACATGAAAACAATACTATTTAGCCTTGCCCCGGTAATCAGAACTTAACAGAAGCTTTGGCAAAGAAAATGGATGCCGAATCGGGGAGTGTAGTTAAACGGAAATTTCCGATGGGAATCTATACGCGTATCCATATCAAGACGTTAAGGGTAAATGCGTGGTTATGGCTGCCACCTTGCACAAACCAGACGAACAAATTATTGCTTTATATTTTTTGGAAGCCATAACGGCCAATCATTGGGAAGCCACGGTACCTGCTTAAGTTGGCCCTCCTATTTTTGCTTACATGCGGCAGAGATAAGGTGTTTCACGTAAGGAGAAGGGAACCTCCTGCAGCGTGTTTTTTTGGAAAATTGATATCTGGATTTGCGATAGCATTACACACCATTGACCCTCATTTTGCCACAGAATAGGTTCTTTGGGCGAGGTCTAATGATATTCCCGAATAGGGTCATCCATGCATCGAACGAAATAGCCAAATACATTAATGAAAAATATACATAATCCGAGTTGTTTAATCGGGTCCAGACGCTGAAAAGTGAGCAATGGGGTTTCCGATGTGGCGAAAAAAGGCAGGCTCCTTTTAATCGTAATTAGAAAAAGTTCGCCATGGCGCCGCGATGTTTGAAGGTGTCTGTACCTGAATGTTGATAAAAGTAACAAGAGTCCACCCCTGTATTGGTGAAATGATATTTATCTACAGCCAGAACCATGATAGAGAACCACAGAGCATTTAAAGGATGCGGGGATGAAACCTCCATATGCATTGGTATTCATGCCGTTTTTTCAGGAAATGCCTAATCAAGTTGTGGGATGCGGATGTTTAAAGATATCGGTTACTTGTAACACATACCCCATCAATCAAACGGCATATGATCTTAGCGATATCATTGTCCCCCCCCCCCCGCCCCCCAAGGAGTAACAGAACTGATGCACCAACAATATGAAAAAAAAAGTATAGTCCATATTAATCCCTTTATTCATTTTCCCTTGCGGTAAATGGCCCAAAAAAAAGAAATGCTTATCGCCAATTGGGTAAATAGAATCAGTTGTTCGAGAAAATTTTGATGAGAAACTGGAATGTTTTTTCTAAATATGGCAATCCTTTAAGGCAGGGAGGCTAAAAAGAATTGAAAGATATTATGAGATTGAAGGGAACCGAATTTTGAATGGAAAAGTGGTCACCTCCACCAATAAATAACCACCACTTACCGATGTAAAACCCGAAGAATCTAGTATTATGATGTGGCCCTTTCCTTTTCAAATCCGAAATCAGGGAAACAGAAATCAACACAGTATCCAAAAATTTCAAAGGAACTCTATGACTTGACGAACTTGGAGATGTTGAACTCGAAATGAGTTTCGATTCGGGAATTGCTGAATTTTTTTGGTTCCAAATAGCAATAAAAATTTAAATGACTCGAGTGTTGGAACTCCAATGGAAATCGGAAAAACAATTAGATCTAAAATCAATATTAAGAGCCTCTACGCCCATTGGAAATAAGGCGAATCTAAACATTAATCCTATGTTGCAAGTGAAAAATTGAACGGACAAGGTTTTTGACCTTTTCAGAAATTACCGAGGAAAGACGGTAGCTCATTTTACATGACCTATAAATAAGAAACTATGAAAATTATGACACGCTTTCGGAAGCAATAAAAGACCTCACAAGGGGTATACCTATGATTTTACATTGAAACCCACTTGTCTGGAATGCCCTTCATTAAAAATTGGAAATACTCCAAGAAGATTTTTGAAGTATTGAAATGTAACCGGTTTTGAAGGAATGAGCAGCACAGATGACAATAGTAATTCTATATGCCATTCTTCTCTAAATGGAATCAAGGGAACTTGGTTGAGATGCCCTACGGAGTAAAATATGCCGAAAAAATCTCGGAAGAATGTCGAAAAACAAATTACGTTAACCCTTAAATAGAACAAGTATGGAAATAAAAAAGATCACAGGACAAAAAAATTGGACCATCCGAACATGCCTGCCGCAAAGGCAAGGGCTGGACCATTCTAAAATGAATCACGACAAAGATGACATTCAAATATGGATCATTCAAAGAATGGACCACTCGAAATGGAGAGACCCAAAATCGGACGACCATGTATAAGAGCACGACAGTAAAAATGGATCACTTAGTAAGATAAACACGGTGATATTATCATGCGGCAGCCATCCCATGGGTATGGGCGGGCCACGACCACCATAAAATGAAGATTGCCCGACTTTTAAAAAACGTTTTGGATTACATTGAGTATTTGTCGGTAGCCTATCCATTTTCTTTTCCCAATGATCAAGATTTTTTTGGATATAGTTTACTGCTCCCCGGCAACCCAATATTTTTGTTTGCACTTTCTAGGCATTGTGTATTTCTATGGAGGTGGCCTTTCCTGAAGGGGTTTCTGTGGTCTGAGTAAAAAAAAGCGGCCCCCAGGAAATGATGACCGCTATATAGCCATGGCTTATCAAGCGTGCTTATTTTTTAATAGCTCTGCAAAACGGTTTCGGCTTAGAAGGGTTCGATTTCTTTTGGAGTTTGGCCACACCTTATAGCCATTATGTTTGGTACGGCCATTGGATCGAAAATGAAAGTGTTTTGGGAGCCTCAAAAGCATTGCAATTATTGGTAAGTTGAATGCCTGCGGAAGCTCACATCTGGAGTGATCTACGGTAAGGCGAAGACTATTGAAGATAGTCAAATTTGGAGGATGTATATTGAAAGTAAATGTCATCCTAGTGAAACCTGGAGAGAAGTCCCTGCAGATGAATCATACAGGAAGGCACGAGTTAACCTGAACGAATCTATGCTTACCGGGAGAATCCAAGCCCGGGTCAAGAAGGAGTTGAACGTATAAGGTAATCGGAAGGTTTCCGATATAACGGAAACAGTACCTTAAAAGTCAAAAGTGGAACTACCGGAACAAGATAGCTATCTCAACAAGGTATATTACCCATGGTTCCGAGGAAGCGCAGAAAACCAAATCTAAAATGCAGAACCTTTTCCTTACAGGGCTGCCAATGGCTTACTTATATCGCTTTTGGAACCATGTGGATTTGGCACGTTGGCGGTATGGCTAATTTTAGGATTTTCCTTTTGTATATGCCTTGGAGCAGAATGGTTACCGGTAATGGTCATTTGCGTGTCCACATGCCCTAGATTCTTTGCCATTCCGATTAGTTGTGTCCCATATCCACCATGGGTTTCTGCACAAGAATGGTTTGTGATTTCGTAACAGAACTGCTTTTTTGAGGAATCACGAAAATATATCGTATTGGCTCTCTTTGATAAAACAGAACATTGACCAAAGGTATTTTTGGGGTAACGACGTATTATATTCCAATGAAGTCTTGCGACTGGCAAGTGCCTTGGAACCAAAGCTCCGAACATCCCATTGTCGCACAAGTTGGAATCATTCAGAAGGTCACAGAGAGCGGATATAGCAAAATTGTCGTACATATCCGGGACCTAAAACTGAAAATTTCAAAGCCATTACAGGTAAAGGGGTCGAGGCGAACGTGGAGGGCAAAAAAAGTAAAAGTGGTAAGTCCATGGTTTTTTTTGAGGGAATGAAAAAACTAGCTATTCCCAAAGATGCCTGAACAGCGATGCTGCCGAAACAGTAGTATTATCGTTTTTTAATCGAGGAAAACTGGCACGGATAAACATCGCCCTTGCAGGATGAGATTTAGACCTGAATCGCAGAGGCCAATTAAAATATTCAAAAAGATACAATATAATAGTGTTGATGGCCACTGTGAGATAAATTGAAAAAACTGCCAAAGGCCGTAAAGTTGATAAATTGGGGATTTGGACGGTTATTCATGCAGAGGTACTACCCTCATCAAATAGGTTGAAATGTTAAAGAACTCAAAGGGAAAAATTGAATTTTGGTCGCGATGACTGGAGCTGGGGTGAATGATGCTCCTGCTTTTGGCACACAGGCCAAATGTTTGGTATACGCCGTAGGCTCCGGTACCGATGTAGCCGATTGAAACAGCTGAATATATTTTGGTGAACAGTAACCCACAGGACAATTGCGAACTTAATTTTATTTTGGGAAGGCACCTTACAACAAGATGATCCAGAACTTGATATGGGCTACTGGCTATAACGTAGTGGGCCCATACCTCTGGCGCCGGGGGTGTTGTACTCCCTGGCTTTGGTTTCTAGTCCTGACTGCCGTGGTGCGGTAAGTTTATGAGTTGAGCACCATTATGTTGCCATTAATGCACAATTGTTTGAAAAAGGAAAATATGGAAAAAAAATAAATAATAAAAAGGAAAAAGACTCAACAGGATATTTTTTAGTCCTGTTGGCCCCTATTTGGGTAATGCTGGGGCGACGGTTAATATTAATTACTACCCTAGCCTTATTACACTGAAAAGATTAGCGCTAAAGGAACAATCTGATACGAGATCTAAATCAACTTCATATTGGGAATGTTGACAAGTAATATCCATTTATTTCAGCTCTTGTTTGTGATTGTTTGGGGCCAAGCTTTTCCGATAAAATAGGTCGTAAGCCCCTATGGTAATCGGTTTTATTCGGTTGGTAGTGATGAACTTGTTGACGGGTCTGGCCACGTCACTTACAATGCCTTATTTGCCCAGTTCGTAGGTGCCAATAATTTTACATCATCTGTCCTTCCGGTCGTAATGCTTATTTTAAAGTGATGATTACTTCAGCAAGGCGGACGTAACAAAAATAATGGCATGGTCCGGGGTGGCTTATCATTCCGGGCCTTATTTTGGCCGTTGTTTTTGGGAGGGTTTCTGTCGCAAACGAACCTTGCACTTTAAAAAATTTCCCTTTGGAGTATTTTCATTTAGAAGATCGTTTTTCGGTTCCTTTTATTTTTGCTGCTCTTTATGGGCTTTATTGTAGTACTTGATCATAGTAAACATGGTTGAAGAATACTGAAATAAAAAGTCGTATTTCTTTGAAGGTAGTAAATTCCATTTTCGCTAAAGTAAATATTTTATCATTTGTTGCTCTATCCTATGTGATGCAATTTGTGTGGTTACTTTAATTTGAAACGTGTTTTTCCTATTTATGGGAAGGATGAGTTGGCATTACAAGCAATCAAGTCGGTATTGGTTTTTTATGCTTTGTGGTTCAGTTATGGCCAGTTTTACAGCCTGTATTCGCGACCTATTGGCGAAAGAAATATTGACCTCCAAAACAAGCAAATTACACTAGTCTATTAAATCCGGAGTCTCGTTAATTTGTATTCCCTTACGTGAGAGTAACGACCTATACGTATATTTTAACGATAGTAACATTTGCGGCCGGAGGAAGCTATGGTTAACACATAATCTGCTTTCAGCAGTTGTTCCTTAATTCCAAGCGAACAACGGAAGAAAATATATCCATACAAAGTTCCACTAACAGTATCGGTCAATATATTTGGGTATCGGTTTATTGGTAAGTTGGCTGATTGCAGCGTTGGGATTTATTATCCTTCATCATTGCGGGGCAACCCGGTTTTGGCTGCGTATGTGGTACTTGGAATTTACATGTTTCTTTTTGTAAAGAAGATGTAACATTGTGAGGTAGTGAGGTTCGTGGTTTTTAGTATTATGGCTCGAGTCCCATTCGAACCATAAAAAGAAATATATTTATGGACCATAAATCAACCAACAAAAAGACAGTAGCAAACACGACATTTTTAAATTCCGTCGACAGATATTAAAATATATTGAAGTTTGTCCAATTCGGCGAGACTGATTTTGAGCGGTTAAAAAGAAATTATGATAAGACGGAAAGGAAATCCATTTACAACTTATATTTTTGAAAACGATGAAACTGGAAAGACAGGATAGCCCGCCTGTTTGAAAGAAGATGCCAAACGAAAGAATATAGGTATACGTCTTATGGAAGGCCATTGTAGTGCTTCACTTCGCAAGGTAGTTTTAATCATTGATTTAACAGTCATGAACTCCACTTCGGTTTTTTTCTCCATTGTTTTTTCCTTAAACCAATTTTTATCTTGGAAGGCGACTAACTTTATAGCGCGCACTGTTGGACAGTTATATTTTTCAACCTAACACACCGAATCTTTTTGAAACGCTTACAGGATTACAAATCACGTATCAAGAAAGTTGCAAATCTTTAAGAGGGAATACGTAGTCATATTGCAAAACACGAAAATACTATGGCAGTATGCTAGAGGTGTACCGCTAGTGCAATTTGATTTGAGCTATTACTGCAAGCATGAACAAGCTGCAAAAAATGGTTGACCCTTGTTTTTCAAATTCCAAGGAATTAAAATCCGAAATTTTGAACTACACGGGCGGTATTTTAAAAAGGCGTAAACCTTGAGAACCAAACATTCCATTACTAGGCACTTTAATTTAAAAACTGATTATTGTCATTTTTATTCTATTTTTTTTTTTTTTTTTTTTTTTTTTTTTTTTTTTTTTTTTTTTTTTTTTTTTTTTTTTTTTTTTTTTTTTTTTTTTTTTTTTTTTTGTGGTCCGTTACGGTACTTAAGAATAGATAACGATTCACTATTTTAAAGCATCCGAAATGAGTGTCAGATAACAACATATAATTACATGAAACTGGTTCAGTGCCGATGAAATGCATGAACATTCCAAAGTGGTTGTCAGAGCTTTTCCTTATAAGAGATGAACAGGGAATTCTTAGATAACTTGATTAAATCTTTTGCAATCAAACCATCGCAGCAAGGAAGAAATTGGTAGAATCAACGATTTCAAAAAATGCAATCGCTGGAAAAATGACGAAGGTGAATCCCTATTTTTAAGCCAGTACAAAAACATACATGAACGCAGTTTTGGGAATTATGTGGACGGGGTAAAACCAGCTAGAAATGGAAAAAGGTTATAAAAAGACTCATGAAACTTTATCAAAGATGAACATCTATCTTTTGGATTATAGAACGGTCAAAGAAGCGCTTTTTCACACTACTTGTCTATCCTTAAAAAAGAAAAACAACAAGTAGGATTGAGCACCCCCTACTATAAAGGTTTAAGACAATTCAAATAAGAATACGATAACCCTAAAACTTTCATAGGTTCTCACGAGTTAAAAATCGTTCAACAGATTTTTAATGGGGAATCGATTTTTAAAAAAATAATTGATATGCCCAATCAAAGTTCAATTAAATTAACTTGAAGAATAAAGATTCATAGTTTCTTTAAAAAGAGATAAAATCTTATGAATAATTTTTGTAATTGTTATGCCCCCTGAATAATTATTATTTGAATAACCTTAACCAGAGTTCCAATAATTTTAATCATCCCTCTCTTCCTTTAATAATGCTTGATTCATAACCAATGTATAGGCTGTTATGCGAGACCTTTTTGAGATTCTCCGCCTCCTCCCAATTGGCAAAAACCCCAAATTCCAACAACACACCTGGACAGATAGTATTGGGTTTTTCTCGGAGAACCTGAAAATTGGCAATATTTTCTTCCCCTAATCCCCTAAACCCCAAAGCATTATCGAATTCAAAAAGGATTGCTCCGACAATTTTTCGGAAATTGACTTGTAGTCAGAATTCATGGTAACATTTGTGCTGCAAAGTATACCTCAATGCTTGTGCAGCATTCCTTGCTGCTGATTACAATGAATAGAATAAAACATCAGGGTGCAAAAATTTTCAGCAACTTGGTCGTAAGTACCCAAAGAAATTAAAGTGTCATGTACATCTGGTCAAATAGATACCAAGGTATTTCCAAATAATCCTTGTTCAAAACGGATGCTTCTTTGCAACGCTCCAGAGGAATTACCTTTCCATTTATTCAGATCACACATTGAATGCGATTTGAAAATCTAATCAGCGACATTCCCCTGCATTTCACTGAAAATCTACATTTCGTAAATGAGCTTCATTAAAAAGGTCTTGGACCACAACTTCAAAGATTCCGATTTCCATTTACGCTTCACTACCCTAAAAAAAAGCAAGAAAACATTCACCTTCCAAATCTCCAACTTTATACATCAAAGTCCACCTTAGTTCCTACCTCAAAAGAAATAATCCCCTTCCATAGCCCGTCGCACATTGCCACTGTCTTTGCGTTGCACTTCATTCCGGCAAAAGAGCTTCGTCTACCAATGTCCTTGACACAATCCACCATTTCGACTGTTCCATTCCCGTTAATCCTTCCCGCTAGCTGGGAAGGAACACTTCATTACCTAGCCAAAATAGTGAATGCGTTCGCCCTATCGGAATGTATTTTGCATTTGGTCCCCCGCTTCCATAAGTTTTCTTTATCACAAAGGACCATTTAGACCTCCTTCCCAGAACCGCGACGTCCCTACCTTTTATTTGACAGCAAAACACAAACATTCATTTTTGAGACGCGGCAATAAACCGTTTCGTTTCGAGCCCACTATTTTATATCGCCTTACAAGCTTGAATATTGTTACCACTAAAGCAACAAAAAAGTAACAGCTGCGGCAATAATATGGGAGTAAATCTAATTTAACGAATCTTATGAAATCTTTACGAAAAAACAATCGAAAAGGATCGGGAACAAAGTTAAAAAAACTAAAAAAGGAAAACGACTCTGGATATAATAAGTAAATCAATTTGAAAAAATGTCTGAGGGTCGGGCAGCCAATTTAATCTTTAAATCTTGTATTAATGAGTACTATCAGAAATACATTCAGTTGATCGAACGGAAGGATCCCAAAATAACCGTTTTAGAAAGTGGGAAAAAGTAGCCCCGTTTTTTCTCTCGCCACCAATGAGTATAACAAAATGAAAAAGCGAGAAACAACCCAAGAGCCACGGAATGGCATAGGGTCGTAGCTTGGGGAAGCGATATGCGATTATCGAGAAATATGCCCGTAAAGGGCAATGAAATCGTGTAGTGGGAATTAAAGACCCGTCTTACAACAACAGACGATGAAACCAAGGTTTATGTTACCGGAAGTGGAAGCCAAAGAGATCCTTTGTTGGGAACCAAGAAACGGCAAATGATGGCGAGTAAACATTTAAACAAAAGAGGGCGTTTCCCGAAATATAAACGATGATCTTTTCATTGATTAACTTCAAAACGAAATTACAATGAGAGCACAAATTAATGAAATATATTGGGGATTGCAACATGTTTCAACGGTTCGGAAAATGCTCTACAAAATCTTTTGACGGGAACAGATATACGGAGGGAATTAAATATTTGGCAAAATGCCGGGAATGCTATTGCTGATACCGTTTATCTTTCGATCATGGCAAAATTGCCTGATAGCGAAAAGCAGTTTTCATAACCGTAGAACTTTAAAAGGCTATTCGCAGGAAAAGCAGGTCATTCTGGATATGAGGCAGAATAATACAGTGATGCAACGACAACATAATTCTTGAATCGGCACCGGTACCGCATTACGGGATTTTCCACTGGAACGAATGCGGTTTGTACTTTGTAGACAATACATTGATGCTCCGAGCGAATAATTAAATTTTCCATGCTATGGTCTATCTTAATTTTACCGATTTAAGCAAGGAAACCCAGGAGCGTTTGCTTGTTTATCTTCCAAAGAAGAGATAAAGAAAAATATGGATAGGACATTATCCAAAATGCATCCCTGAACATATCAACTTGGACAGCGATTTCTCGAAAGAAGCGGATACGAATTTAATATTCTGTATCAATACACTTCCAGTAATTTAATTCAATTGTTCAATTTTCAACGTTGAAATAGAAGACCCTTGAAAATCGAAGTCTTTCTATTATTTGTTTCAGCCTTGAGGTATTCGTATAAAGGTTTTGCCCAATTTTATTATGGATATCAGGTATCTAATTTTTTAAATCTAAAAAACCCTACTGTTTTCAAGTTACCATAAGAGCCATTAAATTACCATTGAATGGTTCGAAAGTTTTGTCCGCGCAGCGGACAAAAAGGAGAAAGCAAGAGGGTAACGGGCAAAGCACGCGTTACATTTTTATTTTCTGCGAACTTAAATAATTGAATTATTAATTACTTTCTGGAATATGACGTTTTCAAGATTTTTACCCTAATTTACGTCCAAATGGCTGAATAGCCTGTAGAACGGGATATAATTGCGTCAAATGGCTTTTGAAAATTTTATAAATGCGATTCTTTTAATCACAATCCGGTTCAAGCGAAAAACAGCCACCAGCGGTTTCCAGACGTTTTCACGCACCCATTTTTAAAGATCCGATACGGAAGCCCATGACCACTATGCTCGATTTTTTTTCTTTTATAACGAAATCTCCCCTAAGAGAAAATTTTTGGACCGACCGGGAAGGAAACCATTTGGAACAGTCCTTTGAAGAAACCGCAATCAAATGCGGGCTATCAGCTATTATGAAAAAGATATGGAAACAACCCCGGACCATAACCCACCGTGGCAAATCGATCCAATCCTTATTCGAAATGGCAGAGCCATAAAAAAGAAAATTTTTGATTTTTGGAAGAAGAAAAAGAAAAGGAAATCAACCAAAATTCACAAACGTAAAAAATAAAATCATATAATAAAGAACACTATGTACATCACTAACGTCAAAAAACTCGGGGTTCAGCTATTCCCCCAAGATTCGGCAGGCTTCGTCGATTATCTGGTAAGGAAAACAAGGGGTGAGCAGGAGGAACATGGAACATTTTTTTCAATCAACACGCGAAGAAATTCCGCTGAGGAAGTAGTAAGGAAATCGACCGGCAACACCGCTAAATTGGAAAAGACGGAACCAGGTTTTATTCCATACCGTGAGCCCATCCAAATATGAACTTAAAACATTACAAAATCCAAGTGAAGACCTTAAGATATATACCCGGGGGCTGATGAAAGATTATGTGGCATCCTTCAACCGGGAAATAAATGGACCGGTCAGTTATCTGTCGATGATATAGAAATACTATCAAGATCGAGCCATCAACGGACATTTAAAAGGAACGGATAAGCAGATTCGGGAAAATCAACCTTATGCCACAAAAAATACTTCAGGATAAAGAAATAACATGGAAAGGTGGAAAACGGACCATGAAGGGGAACATCAAAAAAAATGAAAAGGCAGAATCAATAGATTGGAACGGGAGGCCCCGCACCAACAAAATGGCAACAAAGCGGATCGGTACAGGGAATGCTTAAGGCGGGGAGCCCCAAAGCCATGTCCATATCGTCATGAGCCGAAGAACGTTTTCCCAATTCCTTAGTTTGTCAACAGGGAGCAAATACAAGGGTCATCCGAAGTCGGGTTGAAACGGAAAGATGGTCAAAAGAGGATTTGATAGGGACCAATTTTTTGAATAGGGCAGAAAAAGACTTTTGTAATAAGACTTTGATTACCAAGAAGCTTTTCGAAAAATACAGTGCCAGAAAGGAGATTTATCAATAAATCCGAAAAATGTACTTAATTCTTGTTGACGGTTTGCCCCTAACGAAAGGCTATTGCCTTTAAAATAATTACGGAGACCGGCCTACCTATAATGGGCAGGCATCCGATCATAAGGCTCAAATGGCATTAAAAGTTTTCAATAAACTTAGGCAAGGGTGAAGGTGGCCTTCAAATCAGTTCCATAGGAATCTAAAAGAAGGTTATGGAAAGTATTGTTTTTTTTTTTTTGTTGTACCATCCTTTTATGAAAATCATACCATCATCGGCTTGGTCAGCATTGTAATTCTATTTGCTGTTTAAGATAAACAGATTTGCCTTTGGCCTAAATAACCTTACTCGTTTTTGATTTTTGGGCAGAAGTTAACCCAATTTATGCCATTTATCCTGGGATACTATTATTTAGCATGTCCCTTGTTACTGATCAATACAATGATGGTATGTATTTCTACATAAAACGGATATTACCTGTCCTCCCATATAATGATAAATATCAAAGTCAGTTTCAAAACGACCAAGAAGTTTTTATAATTAATAATAAAAAACGGGGCGTTTCCATTATAGGATCTGCCGGAAGTGGTAAGACGAAAAGTGTGGTCTATGGCTTCCTTACAACATTTTCAAAAGACAATGGTTTCTGTGGAATCATTCATGATTATAAGGATTTTGAGATACCGAAGATGGCGTATCCAATTTTCAAGGATTCCGATATCCCGTTCAAGTAATCTCCTTTGATAAAATCATCCATCGGGTGAAGTCCCATAGCACCCCGATATTTGGAAGAATCCGGAAAGTGTAAACAGGTTTCCAGGGTATTGATAGAAAACCTTAATTGGAACAGAAGAATCCGTTTCGATTGGGGCGCTACAAAGTTTTTCCACGATGCCGCGGAAGGCTGTAGGTGGATTGATCTGGAGATCTCAAATCTTCCTATCCCGATATTGCACTTTGCCCACATGTCATCGCCATTTTAGCATTACCTGGAATACTGAGAGCCTAAATTTACATTTTTTGGAAGTCCAATGTAGATCTCAAAGGAATGGCCGATGCCTTTTATCAAGCGGTATGGGATCGGACAGCAGACGCAGGGGTGAAAGGGTACGTTGGCAATGCATTAAAAAGGTAAGACCCCACGAATATTTATGGCCTGTCAGCGGATGAAGTGCGCTCAATATCAATCATCATGATTAATCCTGCGTTTTTCCGTGGGTGACAATCCTAGGTTTTGAAACTCGTATTCCCATAATTGCCAACTATTATCCACACCAAAACTAAAACAAATGAGCGTTCGAAATCAAGAACCCTCTTTTTTGTTGATTGGAGGAAGCCCCTACAATCAACTTCTAACATGCACCGTAATTCCGGCAACGCGAAGGTTTAGTTAAGACATAACAACAATAATATGTAATGCGGACAAGATTCAAATGATATTATTACGGTGATAAGG
>Ga0163217_1000660_pt1 | contig 12927 bp, 13 predicted proteins | sample SynspAceP_FD_185933 | JGI IMG/M metagenome (GOLD analysis project Ga0163217, IMG submission 185933) | Saline lake microbial communities from Ace Lake in Antarctica - Synechococcus sp. Ace-P (PacBio error correction) | ecosystem: Environmental > Aquatic > Non-marine Saline and Alkaline > Saline ...
GGAAAAAAAGGCCCTTCTTTTCGTTAGCTGAAAGGGAGGTGTTCAATTAGCTGAGTTACTAAGAGGTTTCAAAAGCCTTATGATCTGTTTAAGTACATAATGAAGATGACGTGTTGGATTCAGCTGAAGCATCTTAGATGTAAAGATTACAGAAAACTTATGTTGGCGGATGATGGAGTGGTCCGACAGAGCTAGCATGTGACAATTGTCAACTACATTAAGCATGGTAGAAAGGCTAATTTATGCAAAAATTATAAATCAAGCTCGGGAGCCTTTTAGGTGGTTGGATGCTGTGTCTTGTTTTTTCCTGCTGGATGTAAGGTCCAAAAAGTTAAAATCGAAAAGATGGTTTTACGTGGAGACTTTAAATGAGTTTCCTATGGTAAAGAATATAGAACCTAAGGCAAGGGTTTTCAATCGGCACACAATTACGTTGGCTTTTTGTTCGTGCCTCACTTAAATTTAGCCAACTGCAATTTGCCGCTTAAACGACGTTAGGCCCGCAAAGGACGGGCAATAGAGAAAATTTTGACAATATCATTCTTACTTTTACTAACTTACGTCATATGGACTATTGCGGAAGCCCCGTGACAAGTGGAATACGCAGTTTATTATGGAACAGGCGTCCGAAGGTGAAATTGACGGGAAGTGGCCCAGCCTTTGGGAGTTGCATGTGAAATTGTCGCTATAATGGATCGCAGGCGACAGCTACTGATGTTGGGCAAAACTAGAACAACCGCGTCTGATAATCTGCCAACGGGGCTGAAAAAGAGCTTGCTGAAATAATTATCGGTGGATTAGCACTACCTGTTCCATCCTTATATACAATCACTCTTAATGACACTGGACTAAGGGTTGGGAGCGTATGGATATCAATCCATAGGCCACATACAAAGAAATCCTCGCGAATGTCTGGCAATCAAGAAGTGTGTACCGTTGGAGTTCGCGCTAACAAACATAATGCGCGCGATTTTAATTCGTCGGCATGAAATAAGAGCGCCTTTCCTAAAAATCCCATATGTTTTAAAAGGCGGTTATATCCGGCAAAGGTGGGCTTTTTCGAAATATGGATGCCAATGAGTTATTGGAAATCCTTATTTCAGTTCGTGATGGGAAAAGATGAGTTCTCTCTGCTATTATGCCAGGCAATCTTCTCTGTCATAATGCAAATTTTGAGATATATACTCAGGGTTTCAGATTAGCTCATAGGGAGATGTTTATCTAAAAAATTTTCAGTCCAGCAATTGGATGCTAGAGGCCGGAAAGAAACCAGACGAAGAATTAGGGTCGACCTCCTGATAGAAGAAAGGCAATTTTTGAAAAGCTGTTAAGTATTAATATGATGCTTGCCACAGGAATTAGAAGGCCACAAATCAGGCCCTATATGGATCATTCTCCTCAACGGCAATACCCGATTTGTTCCTCTAAGACGCACGCTGGTCTAAAGCAAGGATGTATTTACCAGACTATCTCCTATAAGAGGTTCTCGTATAATTGGAAAAAGATTGGAAGAAAGATTTCACAAGCAAGTTGAGCAAATGAAAAAGTGATAGATAATAAGAGGACTCCTATGGCGATGCTAATTTTTAAAGTTAAATCATCTCAGAGAAAGCACCCTCGCTTGCGCTCGCCGTTTTCCGGGCTTGGGAAAAGCGTATATAACTACTCGAGGGCATAAGAACATACTTACATCTAGGCTGCAATACAAGATGCCAGCTCATGCCCACAATCTAAAGCCATATTTTATATCCACATCAGCTAAACAGTTGGTGCTTGTTGGTTTGTTTGCTTGGTTTATATTTTTTGCTATAGACTTGTTTTTTGCTATTTGCTTGGCTTTCATTTGGAAATTAGAACTTCTCGTATGTCCCCTTATAAGAGAATAATGATAATGTTTCTGGTTTTATGGAAGTTGTGCAAATCTACAGCTTGTAAAAGTGACACTATTTACACTGTTATTTTCTTTTATATATTTTTTGTCTTTTGTCAGAAGGCGGCAGTTTCACTTTGGCTGTGAAAGAACAAAGAAGAATCCACATACATTTGAGTAACATCGATAAGTTTTATAAATATTTGATGTCTCAAAAAGGTATGCTGCTATCCTCAACGCGAGCTTGAGCAAAAAAGGGTTTTGTTAACTGTCTACTGGTGATACGAGCAGAGTTTATTAAATTTCGTTACGGCCAAAAAACGGCCCTTCAACTGACGCGAAAAAGCGCGCCATTTCTATATATAAAAGCGTTATTCCATTGATGAAAGCTATTTTGATGGCTTTTAGGGAAATAAGATTTTCATTCAAAGATGTTTACGACCAAACTTTAAGTAAAGAACTGAATTTAGAAAATTGGTCAGTTCCTCGTTTTAGGGTGGATCGATGATAGTATTATGAGAAGGCAACTTTAAGCTTTTATTCTGATGAAGTTATCATACGGAGTGGAAACCCGCGTAACTCTAGTTTGTTCCCAGGTGCACAGCCCTGGTCAGTTAGCTAAAAACTTGTAGACGGAACTCTCAAGCTGGATAACACTCTGAGCAAAGGCAAGCTCTGGGTAATACTTAGCTGTATCTGCAGGCATAGTTTGTGCCAAAGCACTCATAATATTTTCTCACCGGAAATAGAGGCAAATAAAGGTAACTCAAGGTTCGGAGATACACTCGCTGGGTGACATATAACCAGCCATTAGGGCTATCTGATTTACCAACACTTGATACCCTCATATACAGGCCCTGGCACGCTTAATTGAAAAATTGAATGCTCTTTAATCGAAAAGGCCTCGTCAAAGCCGACTAAAGAGTGGAAAGCACATTACTTGAGAAAATGCTGGAAATACTGAGAAAATTAATTGAGAAGCCAACGAAAAAGACAATAACAAGCCGTTTAACGAAAAACGCACACAAAACGCTGGAAATGGATACGCAAACTTCCGCTCGCCCGTTACGGAGCGTTATAAGCACATAGGAAAGGTTAGTGGAGAAAAAGTCACTACATCCGGAAAGTTTAGATGTTTGAGTGTGTTTTGTTGCTTGGGCAATCACCTATTAGTTTTTTTCTTTTGGTAAACTGGTTTTATAGTCATTTTTCTCCAGATATTGATACAATATTAACTCTTTATAATCTACATTTTTTGGTGCTTTTTTTTGCGCATTATGTCATTTACCATTGTCGTATTTTAATCGCTGCCCTCATTGCAGAAAAATGATATTGACACTGTCAGGGTTTTAAACCACCTCAAATCCTGCTTAAGTGGTAAAAGTTGGAACAAAGTAGTGTGGCTTGGGTTTTAGTTGCAATTGCTTGTAAATTGCGGGCAAAAGGTTTGATACAAATGGCTTATAACAGCCAAGTCAGCGGGTAATTTTTACTCGCTGGAACCAAACGCTCATAAAATCCCTGCTTTGGGCGTTAGCATTTGCGGGAAGGCATTATCGACAATTGGATTTTTTGATGATTGGTTTTCGTACTGTTTCTTTGTAATTGTTTATAAAGTTGGAATCTATGATCCCTATTAACTTTCTGGATAAAGTAGAAAGAACGTAAACGATTTTAAGGGACAAACGTGCAGGTAAGAAAGAAAATTCTTACTCCGTTTTTATAAGCACCAAGGGCGATTGAATGAAAAAAAAGTCGATATATCAAAAATCAATAGCTGGTTGTCTACACTTTTACGTGTATCAGGATAACGGCAGATAGATAGTTACAATTCACCCCAGCTAATAGAGATACATCGTGTTTGAAAAAAGCAAAAGTTATTCTACAGAAGGCTCCAAATTGATTGAAATTGATATACAAAGCTAAAAGCCAAGCCAGCTGGTTAAATTGTTACTCGCTGAAAACACTCTACAAAAGTTCCCCTGCTTTGGGGCGTTATACGCGCTTTAGCCTTACAACTTATTGGTCCAGTATCGGTAGTAAGTTATAGGTTTTAAAAGGTTGTGGTTGGCTAGTGGCGGCCTTTTTGGTAGTCGTCCTTTCATTTCTTAACTCCAACAAACTTTATGAAACTTCCAGCGCTTTAGCCAAACTGTCAACTAACATGCAAAATAACTTGTTGATTTGTTCAAGCGTGGTTTAGTCTCCGGGGTAATTTTTTAATCGTGTTGTTGTCAAACGAGGCGCAAGGCGGCAAAGCCCGCGATATGTTCAGCTTGGTTGGCGCAATAACAAAAACATTCAACTGGAAATCGCTCGCTGGGCTTCGCCAAAAGCGCTCGCGTTATTTCCAGTTATAATTAAGCGTTTGTTTTTTTTTTAACAGGAGTAAGAAAGTGCAGATAATGATTGCAAAATATCTTCACAATGATTCAAAAAATGAATCAAACTTTATTTGGTATTAGTGCTATTATTTAATGCTTTTGTTTTAGTTTTTAGGCCTCGGTGTAATTATTGAGCATCAGGTGGAAGCAATTTACAATGTCTTTAGTTAACATTACTTTGGACAGTGCGGTTCTTTGATTTTTATTAGGTTACGTAGTTGCCATAAATACTTTCAAAAAATTGATTTGCGCCTTTAAAGTCTGTTCAAAACATACAACAAATTAGGGCGACGCGCAAACGCGCGGCGGCCGGCCTATTGAAAGCGTTAGGTGCATCAACTGGTGTTTTGAATGGAAAAATAAATTAGCCGTCCTATTTTATTGGTCGGTTGTATGCCGTTTACCGCAGTCTTTTATCAAGCGAATTAGGCAAAACTGGAGAGGAAACAGGTATAAAACTGGAGCAGACTTCTACCTTGGCTTTGGGCTCTTTTTTACACATGGAGCTTCGCTTTTGTTATACTATTTTGTGTATATAAACTCCTTTCGAATCCTTCATCCTCAAGCTTATTATCGCTGTAATACCAATGTTGTTCCTTTTTTTATATTTTGAAAGGGCTAATTCTCAGTGGATGTGGCAAAACACAATGCTGTTTGAAGTAGGAAATGCAACCTACACAAAATTATGCAGGGACGCGAACAAAGTCCGGCCCCATATTTGGAAGAGATTTTAGGGTTTCTATGAGTAATTGCAAAATTGTGGAGGTTTTGAAACCGGAGTTAAAAAGATATGGTTTGGTTTTCATCTGGTGTTAACTATTACTTTAAACAATGTTTTGTTTGTTATTTTACTTTGGAAACATGAACTCATTCGCAGATATCGCTGTCTCGATAGTAATGTTCTTTGTGGTTTTCTCTTTGATTATGGCTTCGCTACTGATTTTCAGCCTTTTTCAATAGCATTAATACATATTACAAAGTGAGTGGTATTCACAATTGAATTTTTCACACCTCAATTGGGTCCCTGTGAAATTCCAAACTATACAGGGTCAAATCATTTCTCATTAGACGGCAAGTATTGGCCGTGGTAGAATTTCTGGTAGTGAAATACCATTAAAGGTATGAATTTGTTATTGTACCAATACAAAAGTACATCAGAATAGAAAATTCATTCGGATGCCCGTTGAAGAAATGCGGTTAAAATCATCTTGATGTGAATGCCGAATCTTGAGGTTGAGCAACTAATGAGGCTAGGCTTGAGGGCAGTATTCGCTGGTGGCGGGCAGATCGTTTCGAAATAGGGTCAGGAACAAGCTCTCAAAGTAAGTGGCATTGGAGTGTGGGGACACGTGTGAGTCAAGATACTCTGCATCAGGGCCCGACAGAGGTCCTATCAACGACCGGGAGCTGCCGCGCTTGCGCGACGATTTCGGGCTCCAAGCGACCTCAATTCGGGGCATGGCCTTGGCGGCTGAGACCATGCCTAATGAATATCTCTCGAGCGGTCAGGATGGAAGTTCCTCCAAGGAGGGGACAGAGCGCAGTGCGGCGAGCAGAATTCGAATCGGGCTGGCCTGAACTCCAAAGCCCCTGAGAATCCTATTCGTGCAAGACAAGATAACAACCATTCCGAGCTCTGCCACTTCAAAAGCCAAGGCTTGCGGGCCCAGCAGGGCATCCGCATCAGAGGCCCCGCCAGCAGTTGCTCATCGCGGGGGTTTGAGCGGCCCCTGCAGCAGGATCGGCACTCTCCAGCTCCGCCCCCGCTGGCAGGTGCCGCTTGATCTGGATTCGAAGCAGTTGGGAATGGGTGGACGCTTGCTCCGAGAAGCACGGAAGATCAAGTCACTCGGAAGGGTCTTCTTGCCCCCGATGGGTCCTGCGCTGCTGGGATCCTGTTGTGCTGGCAGTTGGCAGCGTGCCCCGCAGCCTCAACACCCGGTCCGGCCCGGCCGCGGCTGGATTCGCTTCGAGCTGGCCAAACCAGATCGCTGTCATCAGAATTCTCCAGCCACTCCGGCTTGCCGGGGAAGCGCACCAGCAGCCACTGCAAGCAGACCCACCGCATAGGCCCCACCAGAGCCACATAGCCGATGAACGCCGTGAGGGTCGCAGTGAGATCTGCCCCGAAGACGAAGTCGAACAACCTGGCCGACCAGGAATGGAGCCTATGGGTGCCTCCACCAGACCTGGCAGACGGACCGATCCAGTTGCCCCCACAGCCAATGAGGGCCGGAGGCCGCTCAGGGCCGCCCAGCAGGCCCGAGCACGCTGAGCGCCCAGCGCCAGGTGCGCACCGGTCCAGCGGCAGGGCGCCAGGAGCGGCAGGTCGGCGAGCTCCCGTCGTTGAGACCACCCAGAACCAGACTGAGGCCACCAATCAGCAGGCTGGGCCAGCACGCCGAGCGCGTAACCCAGGGCCTGGCGTCGACCAGCAGCAAGACACCCGTGATCGCCAGCAGGCCCTGGCCCACCTTCCAGTAGAGGTCATCAGGCGCAAACCATCGCCCCCTCCCGTCGCAGCGACCGCCCATACCAGCAAACACCAAGGGCAGGCCACGGTGCACACCACCGTGCCAGTCGATTAAGTCCCGAGCCACACCGAGGGTGCGGTAGAGCGGATCTTGGCAGCAGACGGGGTACGGAAGCGCCAATTTATCCGTAGTCGTGCATCGGCAAGTAGGGGTCCGAGCCATGGTCTCCGCTCTCACTGCCTTCCTGGATTGGAATCTTCCTGGCTTGGATCTTCCTGCTTGGGTCGTCCTGGGTTAAGCCCTCCGGTTTCCAGGGAGCGACGAACGGCCTCCGCCCAGACGGCTTCCTTTCCGCAACGCCTCAAATTGAGGGCGCTGTCGACGAGTGGTGCAAAACCTCGACAGGCGGTCTTCCGCAGACCTGCCCTGGTGTTTTGTGCCTCCAGTTATGCCAGCGACCTGCCGCGCCCTGCTGCGTTGCTGCGCGCCAAAATCAATGGCATGCCAACTGGATCGGCTGCGCCGGTGGTGGTGTGGTCGACAGCGATGCCCAAGGGGCTGCCCATGAAGTGGAGTCAGCAACCGGCGTTCTTGAGCGTGTCCGCTCCGTCCTGCCGGGCGCCGAGCTGCAGCTGTTTCGAGCTCGCACCAAAAGTCCTGCCTCGGATCTCGACGGCGACAGCCAGGACTGGGTGACATTGGGTCGGTGCCGATCCCCGCCCTCTGCGCGCCTCGATGTTGCTTGTTCGTCGATCCCCCCAGTGAGCATCAATGATCTGAATCAGCGGCATCGACTACGGCTCCCGGCGTCGACAAAATCGGTTGGATCGCTGCCACAACAGTTTCCAACCACGGTCGCTGTTTGATCAACGACCGGGTCGTGCGTGGTGCGGTGGGCTGCCTTTGAATCGGAGGCGCCTGGCGGATTGACCCGGTGGTGGCACAGGGCTGCCGGCCGAATGGCCCGGTCTTTGACATGAGAAGGCCGAGCGCAACGTTGTTCTGCATACTCAGTGCAGGACAGGAACGCAACACGGCCGGTGAACTGCCTGCAGGGAATCTCTCCAGTCGCTTGACTCCGTTAACGGGAAGCAGTCGGCACTCCTTGTTTTTCTGGGCGTGGGTCGCAGCAGTTCAGCCTTGCAGGCCCAAGGCAACCCTCCAGAGCCCACCGGCCTTTCTTGTACGCAACCTGCCTGGCGTCCGATCCCCGCAAAATGGCGCCGTGGGCCGTGGCCGAGTCGCCTGCGGGTCGGCCAGCAGGTGCAGTTTCAGCTCCGTGATGCCGCCAGCCTCACGCCAGGAGCTACGGCCTGTTTGCTCGCCGCCAGGCCCACACAACGAAAGCACCCGCTTCGCCAGCCCTGGTGTTTTGCCTGCCTGGTCGGGGCCAGGGGCTCTATTGGCCAGCGGATGGCGACGTGACGCTCTGCCATGAGCAGTTCCCCGCCCTGCCCATCGCCGGCGCCTTCCTTTGGCAATGGGCGAAATCGCCCCATGGCGGCACACCTATCTGCATGGCTACACCGCCGCTGGGCCTTTCCTGGTGCCCAACATCCCGCCGACCAGGCGGGCGGACCGGGGGAGTGAGGGATGGTGCGTCCACGTCAATCCGCTCAGCAGCGGTCCCACCAGCAGCCGCGGACCCTGCAACCCGCCAACAAGGCCCTCTTCAGCCATCCGCGGCCAACCCCTTCACCTCGACATCGGCAGCGCCAGGGCCCGCTTCCTGCTGGCGCTGGCTCCCCAGCAGCCGCTTGGAACTTCTTTCGAGTCGAATATTCGCCGAGGCCTCGTTGACGCCGCCAGCGCCGACCGCGAGCATCTGGGGCTACGGCCAATGTTGCTTTCCGTCTGCAACGCCAATTGTGAGCCTCCAGGACTGGCTTCACCGCTCTGCGCCCGGCCCAGCTGCAAACGGGTGACGATCCAGTTTCCCGATCCTGGTTCAAGCGGAACACCCAGAGCGCGTGTGCTGCATACCAGGCTTTCTCCATGCATCAAGCCAGCGCCCCGCCCCGGGAGGCGAGCTGTTTCCTGCAGAGCGATGTTCGCCGCTGTGATCGAGCCGATGGTGGCGCTTCAGCGAAAGCCTGCGGCGCCTTCGATAAGCCCAGAACTACCCACGGCCCTGGCCGAACGACCCAATCCGCGCCGGTGGCCAGCGAGCGGGAGCAACGTGCTCACAGCCAAGGCCAACCCCGTCCTACCGTTCTCTACCAGCGCACAACGGCAGCGTTGCGACCTCCTCCCAGGCTGGAGGCGGTTGCCCGTTAGGCCACCCATAATCGCGCCATCACGCTGCGTAAGGCCCCATCCAGCACCTTCCCGCAGCGATTATCCCAACCCGCTGATGCCGGCCCAGCCGCTCCGCCCCGACCCAATTCCCCCGCCATCCTGCGCCGATCCCCGCGCCGGTTCCCTGGTTTGCTGCGGCTCCCGGCAGGGCCTGCTGGCTGACGCCCCAACCGGTTTGTTGTCACGGCAGCCTGCCGCCTCTCGGGGCTGGGTGCTCTGCATCTTGATGGGCCGGCCCTGCGTTTTACTGACCCGGGCGGGCCCCTGGCCTGCTGTTCTGGCCTCGGCTGCTCTGGATGCTCTGGGCGCTGCGGACCGCCAGCGGGGGCGGATCGGACCGATCAGCGGCTGGTTTTGCTGCTGCTGCTGGGGGTGGCGGTGCTGGCCACAGGCTCTCGCCGGTTCCACCGCCGCCCCGCCAAGGGCCTGCTGAAGCTGCTCAGCTACCTCGGCGGTCTATGCCCCTGATGCGGCCAGTTGCTGGCGAACTGCTCCGGCTTGGTGGGGGACGGATTCGTGGCCGCCCTGCTTGGCCTGGTCAGTTGCTGGCGTGTGTACAGGCATCCGCCAGCTTTACGTCATTCCCTCTGCCTGGCCCGCTGGTCCGATCCGAATTCAGTCGCCCGCGGCACTGTGCGGATTCTCAGACCCCTGGGAACCCCAAACCTGCTGCGGCTATCCCTGCGCCGATCCTGCGCTGGCGTGGTGGCCCTGCTGCGTTGCGGGGCGTAGGTGCCGCCTTTCGCCGCTCACCTCGCTGACCTATTGGCAGTACGGCCCTCTAACTTTCACTACAGCCGCCGGAGGCTGGCTGGGCCTGGTGGCAGCCCTGGGCAGCCTGGACTGTTGCTGGTCTGGCGCTTGATCGGACACTGGCCCGTGCTTCTGGCAACGCCTGTTTCTCGTTTGTTGCCTGCTGCTGCTCGGAGCTGCGGCCCTGGCGGTAGCGATCGCCCCTGGTGGAAGCCGCTGCAGGTCGGCTGATGAGTTTTGCCTGGCCAGGTCGGGAAAACAGCTCCAACCTTTCCGCATCAACGTCTGGATGGGCGGTTCCTGCAGAAATGAATTCAGGACCGCCCCTGGCTGGCCATCGCCCGGGGGAACAAACGCCTTCAACCTGATCTACCCCCTCTACCAACAGCCAAAGTTCCAATGCCCTCAGCGCCTCTTCTTCCCCTGGAACTGGCCGTCGAGGGGGGGCTGCCCGGGGCTGCTCGCCGGACTTGGCTGTTTCTGGAGCAGTGTCCCGCTGCGGCCTGACCAGTTGCGCAGCCCCGGCAGGCCTGGCCCCTGCCGGCGGATCGGCCCTGGCGGCCATTCGTCGGCCTCGGGGTGCAGGGACCTCACGACACGACTCTTTTTCCGGCCGGAAGTTTCAACTGACCGCTTGGCTCTGCTGGCCACCCTGGCGTCCTGCCCCCGTCAGATGACCAGGCACACCACTGGAAGCGAGCGATCGGCAGGTCCCCTGCTGGCTGGCTTCGATGCCGCCAGACCACAACCAACCTGCCGACTGCCCGCCTGCGCGGCGATGGACGCCTGTTCACCGTGGCCGAGGGCAGAAGGTCCGGGGGTCAGCCAATCTGGCGGCGAGCGGTGGGGCCGAAGCGTTTTGCGCTGGCGCTGACAACAAACAGCCTTGGCCAGGCCCTCGCCCGAAACGCACCCCCGATTCTCAGCAGCGGCCCGCCGTCGGTGCCAGCGGCATCGAGCAGGGGCACCGCCATCCAAGAACAAGGCAGGGGCCCTGGCGGCCGCCCGCGCTGGCCTGCCCTTGGCCCAGGTTTTGGTCACCGGGCGATGAGCGCATCGGCCCTCGCGGGGCCCCATGGGCGACCTCCAGGGCAACAAGCGCCGGCCATCGTGGTGATCAGCGCAAACCGGCAGCATCGCCTTGGGCAAGGATTCGGCCGGCGGGAAACAACCGCTGCGGAGGCTGGGGCTGGCTGCTGGATCGCTCCGGCTCCGCCTGCGACATCGGCGCGACGCCTTGAGCCTCTCCTGGAGATGGCCGAATGGACGCCGCGGCGAATCCCCTTGCGGCAGCGATCTGGCAGCCTTAGCCCAACACCAGCCTCTGCCGACGCATCAAAAGGCCCTGGCGGTGGACCCGCAAACTTCGGCGCGGCAGGCTTTTGCCCGGCTCGCGCCGCGGTGAGACGCTCTGGACGCCAGGCGGAGCACGCCGAAGCCCAGGCCGTGCTCGAACGCCTCGGCCCTCGGTCTGGCGGCCTGGTGCACGTGTGTCGCCCGCGCCCCTGGCCATGGAGCGGCGCAGGTCTGCGGACTCGGGGCGCCCTGACGCACCTGCCCCGCTCGCCCGCCGCCTTCACCGCCGCCCTGGGCCATGGGCTCCTGCCAGGATGCCAGCAAGCGTGACTGCCCGCGTGATGCTGTCAAGGGAGCCCTGTGGCTGGCCGCCGACAGCCTGCCGATCAAGCCTGCGGAATCAGGCCGGGTTGAGCTCGGACTGGGCCAGGGCCGCAGATTGGACGACGCAGTGATCCACCTGGTCACTGCTCGGCCGCCTCGACCATCACAGCAGGAGTGGTTCGTGCCGCTGGGCCCGCACCAGCACCCCCGGCCGAGCGGCCATGCGAAGGCTTCCGCCTGCTCCACTGCCCGGCCGGTAATGGCTCACTCTCTGCCAGTTGCTGGCAGGCGTTCCAGGGGGGGACCGATGAACATTGACCAGCCGCTGGGTAGGGGACGAAACTGCACTTCTCCATCCACTCAGCAGGGACCCGCCCCGGCCATGGATCAGGCCTTGGCACCTGCAAGGGCTGGAGCAAGTGCCATCGCCGCTCATATAGCCGTGGGCTGCAGCGAAAGGATGTGGCCGGATTGTTCACCGCCCAGTGGCCGCCACCGAGCTGGCCTCCATGGCGGCGTGGACATGCTGGTCGCCGACGGCGGTGGCGATCGAGTAGGCCGCCACGGCCCTGCCCAGGCCCGCTCGAAAAGACGGAGGTTGGACATCAACCGTGGCCACAGGCGGTTGTCCCGGAGCTGGCGGCACTTTCCTGCAGGGCCCCACCCCAGAGCAAGAGAATCTGATCGCCCGTCCACCACCGGCCGCGCCATCGACGGGCCACATGCGATCCGGCATCGCCATCTAAAGGCAAAGCCCAATCTGGGCCCCCTGAACGCCAGCACAGCCTGGCGTAATGGCTCCAGTGGGTGCTGCCCGCACCCCACATTGATGCGGCGTCCCATCGGGCTCGCCATGCAGCAAACCTGGAGGTCGGCGCCCCCAGGGCCCGGACACCTCAACGCCACAGGCGGTGGCCGATCCCCAGCAGGAATCGAGAACCGATTTTGCAGCCCTGCCAGACGCTTTCCCGCCAAAAACGCTCTTCTCAGCAACGCGGTGCTGTAGTCACCAGCAAGTCGGTGCGTTGGTGGGACCGGGCCGCAGCGGGTAGGACCCCATCTTCCCCCCCCGGTTCGTTGGGCGGTGCCCCAGGCTCCACCGCGCAGACCGCTTCGATGGCCTGCTGCACCTCTCCCTGAGTTTGGCGCCGGAGGAGGCCGAACAACTTGATGCCGTTGTCTTATAACCAATCAACCCCTCCGGCCGCTCCCAGGCGGCGGATGCTGCCGGGAACCGCCGGGTAGGACAAAAGCCCGAGGTTTCCAACACTTCACGGCCCGCAGCGGTTCAGGCCCCGCCCGTCAGCGAGCGCCGGCAGCCAGCATCGGACTGCTGGTGCGGAGTCCATGGCCGATCAGCACGGGGCCCCTTTGGCCGGCAGCACATGGCCGCACAGTAGCCCACCTGCAGGGCCAGCGCTGGGGTGATCAGGGTGCCGACCGGCCCAACGGATCGCCATCGGTGCAAACCGGGGGTGGAGGAACCCTGGGGGTGGACCGACGGGAAGGGACGCAGCCGTCATCCGGG
>Ga0163217_1035631_pt1 | contig 12927 bp, 15 predicted proteins | sample SynspAceP_FD_185933 | JGI IMG/M metagenome (GOLD analysis project Ga0163217, IMG submission 185933) | Saline lake microbial communities from Ace Lake in Antarctica - Synechococcus sp. Ace-P (PacBio error correction) | ecosystem: Environmental > Aquatic > Non-marine Saline and Alkaline > Saline ...
GGGGTAGAGATCATAGCGTTTCGCCCTGGCTTTTGGGGAGTTTGGCCTTCAATTGCCACGCTGCGCGCCTCCTATTCAAGCGGCAAGAGTGTCCCCCTACGTCAAGCTTGCTGATCGTCTAATCGCTTCAATCTACGTGGTCCAATTATCGAGGAGATATATGATCGAAAAAGACGATTTTTGCGGTCAATCGCGAGCCTTGGGATTTGCCGGGGTCGCGATGGCAGCGATCCCGCGGTAGCGTTTGGGCAGACGCAACCGATGATGGGGCTATGCACATGTCAAAATGGGGCCCTTGTGGTGCCGCGGTGTGTGGACGATCAGCGGACGTCATGCGTCTGGCGAGTACAAATCCGGAAATATGGTAAGCAGCTGTTATCGACATGAAGCCTGAACGGTACCGGTAAATAAACGCCGGGTAAAAGTCCTGGCGGCCTTCGAATAAAACTTAACTACGGCAAAGATACGGTTCGGGGCAACAGCCTAAAGCTTTCTGGTTGCTGTGGCTGGCGATTGGCTGTGCTTCTAAAGCAGGACTGGCAGCGGGTTAAATAAACCTCTGAGCGTACGTAAATCTGGCTAAATTTGCACGAATCGGGGCGCGGGTGGTAGGAATGCATCGCGCTTGGGTTTTTGGTGCGTTGCTAAAAAGCTGGTAAGGCATGTGTCGCTTGGGGATGATACGATTTTTTATAAATATATTTAAGCTGTGCTTGGCGCTATTTTTGCAGTTTCCTTCGACCACTGTATTTCTGATGTCGGTCGAAGGTGTTTGGAAATACTACCCGGATGTGTAATGGGTTAGTTGTTCATGTACGCGCAAAGCCCTGTGGGCCAGCGCTGTGTGGGACAGTTTGAACGTGCAAAGACCGGGCGTGGATATGAACAAAGCGCTCACCGCGGTTGGTAAGGCGGGTATTCTGGGATATGAAACCGCACCGGGTGATGCAGCTATTAGGCAACATTGCTTGGGGGACTTCTCCTCGGAAATGCGCAAGGCGACAATGTTTTAGTCCAGGCAATGCGATGGCGGCTACGACCTGTATCGGCGATGCTTGCAAACGAGATGTCTGGAACGCGCCTTCCGATAGAGGCATCCCGTTGTTAGGCGCCAACGTTCAAGAAAATTGCGATCATGCGAAGACGTCCGTCTGCTCTTTTCAGGAATGGAATTGCAGTGCCGATCATGGTGTGCGACCAAATGACCGCGGTGACTCGCCTGCGTAATCTACATGGGCCAGACGTTCTGAATTATTGACGTCACGTCCATAATGAATAACTATGTACAAAATAGGTTATGATCGCCAGTCTTTGATACATCAAAAACAGGGTGAGGGTGGTCCGATGATCAAATCATTCAGCCCAATGTGCGGCACCTTCAAAGAGGAGGTCCTCGCGGCGTGATTTTGGTCACTTCACCTTCCATCCAATCGAGCCCTGCACGTATCCTCATATCGCGGCCCATGGATGCCAATCAACCTGCATGCGACACAAATGCCGAGGAAAGGGCGCCCCTTCCTCTATGGCTGCTTCGAACATAGCGGCATAGATCCGCTTTGACCCTTTAAAGCTGCCTGCAAACGAACGGAAACGCACCATCACCCGCAGCACAATACGCGTCAGGGCGCGGCTACAATAATCGCCAATCCGCGGTACACGATGAACATCACCTGCATCAACATCCTGCGCCATCGTTGGAACGCTTTTGTGGCCGAGTGAAGGTTACCCGACTCGTAGTCGATTATCGCTGTCAACAGTCGTCAAGCGCACTTTGGTAGATGGTATATCCGGACGCTTTACGCGATCCGTTCAACTGCGTCGCGGCAGAGCGCGGGGCAACGGACTTGAATACAGCCTCTGCGTGTGATTGGCTATTAATGCCGTGCAGGCATGTCGATGCTGGAAGCGTGATGCGCCATGGGTGCTGGAGTGCCTGGAAGAAGCCTCAACGTTACCAGGTCTCGTATCAAAATTACAATTTTCGCGGTGGGCAGATCGACGTTCCAAGATCAGAAAAGGGACGCCTGAAAGGTCCAGCGCCGTGCGGATTAACGCGTCATCCATTGGCACAGACTAGGCAGCCGTAAAACGACGAATCACGCTTTATCGCCAAGGGCAGTGCTTAGGGCCTGCCAAGTTTGGATCCCCTACATCTTCCACTGTGTGGTGGTCATCAATATGCAATCACCTTTCGGCGGAGATTTTCATGTCGATTAACGAATGGCGTGCCAGTTTGGTCGAGCAATATGGTCCAAAGAAACCGATTACCGGTTTCAATTGGCCATAGGAACCTGGTTCCGTCTAGGTTGATTTCCGACACTGATTTCGTTTCCAGCCTGGAGCGGTATTGAATGGTGGGTCTTGCCACGTGAGTATCCTGTGTCTTTCGTATCTGTTATAGCGAGTGCAAACCGTCGCGCCACGTCCAAGCGTCTTTAGTCCAGGTCTGGGTTAATCAGCGATTGCGGGCGATACTGCCGCCTTAAATGTCAGCTTGGGCCCTGTCGCAACTGTCGAACATTTAGTCTCCATGTCCACCTGCGTGTTTAATTCGATTTCGGTGGTCGCCCGGGCACAACTAGTCGCGTTGCCGAAAGAGTCGCTCTGCGGGGAAATACACTCCGAACTGTTTTCACATCTGGCGATTTTGATCTTTTTGATGAAAGCTGTACATCCCCGTCGCGCAAAGACATCGCGTCTAATATCAATGATAACCTCCTGGAACATCCGACGGCAATTGAGAGCTCGCTAACACGACGATGAACGTTCAAGCGTTTTGAAGCTTCTGATCCTCGACTGCTTATCGTCTGGTCTGTCACTCGTCCGGTACCGCTGCTGGCCCCTTACTCATGAGGGCGAGGAACGCCTGCAGCTTCTCGCGTGCGCAAATATGATCGCCCTACGGCCGGATCACATTGGCTCGGGCAGAAACTGATTGGTGCCGTGACGAAAAGACGGTTATGCTCGCGGTTACTGCCTTATTCCTAGAAACGGCAATGTGAGCGGAAAGCGCGGGCAGAAAAAGCGGCCATCGACCATTTTCTGGCGCGACCGTCGCACGATCGATCGCAGACGCTTGAAAGAACTATGCAGATGCCGCCGCATTGTTTTTGGTTCGTTTCCCGATCAACTGAACCTTAAGCCGCTGCGCATTTCGTTGCATACGCGATTTCGGCGCGCGACAGCGCCCGTTCAAAAGTCTTTTAATCTCGCTTGAGTTCGGTTTCGCAATCGGTGGGATGGGTGCCCGACTGACAGGCTGATGATTTGCCGTTTTGACGGTCGCTTGGGTAAATTCAATACGTCCCATTTTCGCCTGTAAAACCTCTGTTTCCCCATCGCGTCCATTCGGCAGGTTTGGATCGCGCGTGATACTCAGAAATGCAACCATTGCCTTTCGTACGAACCATAAGCAGGTGGGGGCAGGTATAAGGTCCGACAACGTATCGCCAAGCTGGTCAGAAGTGGGGACGTAGCCGTGATGGGATATTTGATCGAACAGACTGTTCTCACCGTCATTAGAAACGCAAAATACCTGATATTTACCAATTCGCTGCGTTTTCAACGCTGGGGTGAATGTAATTCCCCAAGTGAGAACATAGAAATCAGCCGGCCCACATTCGCCAAATATAGTTTATCGGGCGAGGTTGAATATCCGGGGTATCAGTGTACCATCTTCTGATAGTCGCTGGTATCAAATGCGTTTTTATCGTTTTTGAGGAGACAGAAACGCTCGGCAACGGCCGATTCTGTTATAATATCTTTAAGATGAAAGGCTTTGCGATGATAGTCATTTTGCAACCTGCGGCAAAGCTTTTTCGATCGAGATGGAAATCAGTCTTCGCTTGTCAGCATCAAGGAATCGGCTTGTTTTCATACCCCTGGAAGCGTAAAGAATCCTGCCCGCAAAGCTCGATGCCGTCATTCAGGCATACTCAACGTCTAACAAAAAAAGGCAGTCAAGGGCACTGTTTTGCTGCCGGCCGATCATCTCGAGTGCTGCGGGGCCTGAAGGGCTGTGGTGCAGGTCGTCAATCCGCCTGTTCGAACATTGCAAAGGAGAAGCTCCAAGGATGAACGGATCGGTCATCAACGGCTAAAATTTCACATTGGGTCTCCTCCGAGAATTGCAAATCGAACGTTCGAGCAACCTAACGTCAAACTCCCTTAACGTTGTAACAAAACGGCAACAATAGAAACTTTTTGCAAGTTTCGCCCTGTGCGGCCGGAAATATGCGCTTTTTGGTTCAGGGAAGGTGAATAGGTTAACTTTGGCTTATCGAAAAGAACAGCGCATGACATTGCCCGTCAAATCGGCTTATTTTTTAATTCAATTAGGGGAAAGTGCCTAGCCCATCGATACATCTCATGAAAAAATTAACCGCCCTGCCAATATTCCATGTTGCAATCGTCGTTCTGGGTTTCCAGGGTGTGGCTTTCGTTCCACCGTGGGTTCTCCGGGCAAAACGGCTCCCCCAATTGCCGGGCCCTGAGGTTTCAAAGAAACTCATGAGAGCGACGCTGAATGCTTCGAACAAACCGCGGGGCTCTGAACGCGTTGATGCGCGATATGTGCGCAGCCTCGAACGGTGGAAAGCATGCCTTCGTTGGTGCCGCGCTTTGGGTGCGGCATTTCGGTACTTGCACGGCCAAACGCGTCAGGTTGCTACGGTCAGCGCGGCGGGAGGCGTTTGTCCCGGTGCAAGTCAGCGGTAAAACTTGGCGGTCAGCGCGCGAAGTCGCTCGGGCGAATGCAGCTGGTGTCGGCAAATGATCCTGGTGCGGAGCATTCGTAAATCGAAGAGAAAGCCTGGATCATATCATGAACCGATCTACACCGCAGATGCTCTCCACGCCAAGAAAATATCGTCGCGACACCTGGGGCATTCGCAAAGCCTTCAGGCGACTCCTCACAGGATGAGTATGAATCCCAAGTGGCACATATCTCGCGCCAGCTAAGAAAGCAAAGTCCGCTGAGGCGCTTATCCTTGTCCTCCAAGCAAGCTACACTGGCCGCCAGCACAACCTTGCCGGATCGCGGCAAGCGCAAGGGCCAAACCAGGTCTAGAGTGGCACATTCGTGCCATTGAGCAGTTGGAGCGCGACAACAACTGTCCGGCACGGTCCAAACGAATCTCTTTACTGTGAATAAATTCGCTAAAGGTTCGTCCGGCGGGAAGCGATCCAAACTGCGTACCTTTGGTGGGCGTTGCAGCCAAGGTACCGGAAAATGTCGACGCGCGTAGTAACCTTATATGCTGTTCACCAGGCATCCTCCCACGCCTTAGCTGGCAACGCCTCCGAGCGCTTCAAAAACCCAATTTCATCTCTCTTTCAGATGGGCCGATGCCGCATGTTTGGAAAATCAGTTCATGAGTAGCTTCAGGATTATACAACTTAACAACACGCCTTTAGGCATCCCATTTTCTAAAAGCCTTTGACTAAGGCATTTTTGCACTTCTATCGAGTGCTTCAAAATTCTCGGTGATAATGGTTGAACAACCTTTACCCCTACACTGCGCAAAGTTGCTCGGTCTAATGCGCCTCATCGTTCAACCTCGGATGGGGGGGGAGGTGAGCCGTGTACTCAAACCTCCCTTCGCCGTTTGCGATTGAATTGTTGCGTTCTGTCACCGTCTGGAATGCCGGTTGATGAGCAAAGCCAAAGCCACAGTGCAGTTGATCCGATGCTGCGCGCCGGCATTTTTTTATCGCCGCATTCAGGCGCACGCGTTTCTTTGGCTGACGTTGAATAGACTGGCTAAATAATGAGAAATCTAGCCGTCGAATTGCCCTCTAGTTGAGGCATTTGACCGACGTGCCCACGATGCTGCCTCAAAGGAAAGATTCCTGCAGGATACCGAATAGCAAAGCCACCCGAAGGTGGCCTTGCTGTACTGCTGGTAGGCAGTAATCCAGATGGAGGCGGGCGAGGCGATGTCGAACGCACCGACCCTAACCTTGGCCAGGTTATGCTCTACCCCTGAGCTACGCCCGCCATCATCTGGTAAGGCTGGAATACCTATAGCAAGCCGGTGAGCCGCAAAGCAGAAAATAAGTTTTTCAAAATTAATTTAGCGAAGCTTTTCACACATATATCTACGAGCATTTTTTCGCGAGCTCCGGGGCGTAACTACAATCTGATGAATTGCCTTTTTTACGCTGAGTGTGCCATGCCGCAGACAAAACAAAAAGGCCCCACCTGCCCGTTGGACCCTTTCGCTTTTTATGGTGCCAATTAATGACTGGTGCTCTGTCCCATTCTTCCTGTTTTGGAAGAATTTCGGGTAATGCTCCGTGGTGGCGGGCTTGGTAGCGTCCATTCAAGCGGTAATCGCATACCTCATTCCCATGGGTTTTGGCAAGCTGGGCTGCGCGCGCCACGGGGTCAGTGTATGAACATCAACACCGAAGAAGAATATAAAGGATGCAAAGCTTGAGGAACGCGCCGATCGAGGACCAAGGTTCCAGTAGCGAATTGCTTCACAAGGATAATCGATGTACGACGCGGCAATACCTTTGACGACCACAAAGTGCTTGGAGGGAAGAAGGGTAAGGTTCGCACCGATAAACATCGCCCAAAAGTGCAGTTTCCCCCAGCCACATTCAGGATACATGCGGCCCAGCTAACTTGGGCAGGTAGAAATAGATTACCTGCGAAGATGCAAAGTACGCATCCAAGGCTCATTACGTAGTGGAAAGTGTGCACACGACATAGTATCGTGTCGTGGTAATGCGGTCGACCGCTGCTTGGGAGAGAACGATACCTTCCACAGACGCCAACGGTGAAAAGGAAAGGAACCCGAAACGCCAAAGCATAGGTGTCTTGAACTCGACCGAATCCGACCCACATGGTTGCGCATCCAGCTGAACACTTTAAACGCCAGTTGGCACGGCGATAACCATTGTCGCCCACACATGAAGATAGGCCTTGTTGTTTCAGGGATCAGGCCAACGGTGTAACATGTGGTGTGCCAAGACAACGAAGCCGAGCGCACCAAATTGCGATGATCGCCCAGACCATTGAAGATAGCCGAAAAATAAGGCCTTGGGCGGCTGAAGGGTCGCAATGACGTGGCTGAATAATGCCAAACCCTGGAGGATGATGATGTACACTTCGGGGTGATCCGAAAAACCACAGGATGTGTTGGTAACAGAACCGATTCGCCACCGCCCGCAGGGTCAAAGACGCGAATCAAAGTTGCCGTCCATGAGAAGCATGGTGATGGCACCAGCCAGCACGGGCAAAAGGGATAGCAGGATGAGCAGCTTGTTACAAAGATCGACCAAGCTGAAACAGCGGCACCTATGAACAACGTCAATGCCGGGGGCACCATGTTCAGGAAGGTTTGTGATGCAATGTTAATGGGCGCCAAGGACGAAGACGCCCCCGATAACGTGTAACAGCGAAAGATTGCGAAAAAATCATGCGCATACCGCCTTCACGACGACAGCGTGGTGTAACAAACCCAACCCACGCCAGACCCAAGCTGGCGCTGCCGCTGGCGTCAACACCGAACACACGGCGAGTGGTTGTGCCGGCCGACGTAGAGCAGCAAAGACAAGGTTGTACATCCGCGGGAACGCCATGTCCGGCGCGCCAATTTGGCAATGGCATCAGGTAGTTACCGAAACCACCGACAAAGCTGGAATGAGGCAACAAAAAAACATCAATCCAAGCTGCCGTGTGCGGCCGTGATCAACCGTTCCAAGGTGCCCGTTTTGGGCGTACAGGTCGCAGCGCTATCAGCGATAAACCGCGCGCCTCCATACACATATATGCACGCCTGGGTGGCATAAGCTCCAAACGCAAATATATAATTTGTGTGAAGCAAATGATATAAAGCCAACGAAGGCCTGAAACGATCAGGTACAAAAGCCGATGCTCTTTGTGGTTTGTGGAAACATGAACCAGCGCGTGAAAAGCCGCGCTCGTCGTGATGGTCTTGCCCGTGGAATGGCTGCGTCTCCATGCGGTGCCTCCTGAGATTGGGTTGTCAACTCACGCTCCCGGCAGGGAAACGCGCATTGAATTAAGATCGTTCTAGTTGCGGCTTGCCAGTATGGGCAATTGGCGTTGACGCAGGGCAGGAAAAAAGAACACCGATGTACGACCGGTAGCACCGGGCAATATGGACCTGTGAAGTGGCCCCGGGGAGTGAGCATTGTCGCTAAGTTAGGTAGTATGAGTAGAGGCCTAGTAATGTATATGGAAAAAGCATGAACTTTCATGATTTCACGCCTCCCGCCTGGCGTGGAGCGGGGCCAAGAAGAGAGCCAGTATTTTTCAGGGGCAGGTCAAAGATAGATTAGGGAAGATGTTAGCGATTGATTTTTTCAGCGCGATTCACGTCTCCATCGTAACCGGCAGGCCAAGAATCGGACGAAGGCGATGTCAACACTCCGTGGTTGCTGAATGCAGCAATGACACGATTCCGGAAACATGTTCCAGATTTGGATCAAATATTTATACTTATTCCGTGGAAGCCTGATCCACTTTCGTAGCCGAATGCCAAACGCTGGCAATTTTGTCTTCAACGAATATCCCCGGTTCGAACTCAAGCGGTTTGTTTCCGCGCGCGCTCCACCCCAGACGCCCACGCGACCTTCTTTGGATCTCCGCTGACGTAAAAGCTTGCTAGCGTTGCGAACTACCGCAGTGTTTCAAGGTTTGCACAAAACGTCTCACGTCTCGGCCGCGCCTTACCTAAACATCTAGCAATTACGTAGACAACGCTTGGCCTGGTCCGTGGTAGGTGGTAATTGGTCCACCGCGCCTTGTTTTCAAATACCGGAACCGCGTTGGATCGGTCAAGGTCTCAATCTGGCAGAAGTGCCGGCTGAATATACGGGGTGCTCTACGAGCCAGATGCACTCGTCACGCAGTTCGAAGCGATAAGGGAGGCGCGTTGTTCCTCATCCACGCTTCAGCTTCGCGGAAATCAACAAGCTCTTTGGACTGAAATTCCATTCAACCATACTAATGCAGCCGGCTAGGAGGGAATGGCAGAGCCGCCCATCAATGCGGTCACTCATTTCTTTAGATCGACCTTTCTAGATTTGCACATAAGTTATCGACCTACTGCGCACCGGTTAACCAGGTAATTTTTCCGGCCGAAAACGATCGACGGAAACGCCTGCGATTTCCCTGTGATGTTTCCAGACCGAATTGCGTCGCCGAACGCGTTCACGTGCTTTTTTGCGTCCAGAAACCTGCCGCCGCTTCATCCACCGGTCCAGTCCAACCTGAGCTGCAACGTCCGACAAGACTTTAGGGTCAGAGACATCCAAGGCCCGCGGTGAAATGTGCTTCGAACAGAGCCATCTTTCAGTGGAATGCTGAAGGTTTTGATCTTGTGCCCCAATCCAGCAATTGGTGGGCTGCAAGCCTGTTTGACAATGCGGCTCTCCGCATCAAATTGAAATCAATACCCAAGTTGAAGCCGATTTGAGTAAAGATGGGCACGATTCTGAGCGACTGCTCGGGCGATGCGCGATATTTTTTCGGCAATATGCTCCACTAAGGCTTTTGAACCCTCTGGGCCATTTGGGTAGCTCGAACGGATGCCAGCGAATGAAAGCACCGACTGTTCAAGGCAGCTCACGCCTGTTTTCTACTAAAGCTGGCGATACCGACAATCACCAAGGACACATGACATCAGAGACAATATCGCATCTGAAGGGCAGGGTGGTTGGCGCGTCGCTTGGGTCCATATCTCTTCCTTGATTCATATCCTCCCTTAAAGTTTACGTCCTTAGCGCTGATTTTCCAAGTCATGCTGCCTATTGAAGTGGTAAATCACATGAATCTGAACAAGCCTTAAGCCAGCGCCTTTTAGCTCTTCACTTTGCGAAAAACTTTGTCTAAAGAGCCTCACAAAACCCATGGGTGCGGTAGTGGCGAATGGTAGACGCGCAGCGTTTGAGGTCGCGTGGGTAACCCGTGAGAGTTCGAGTCTCTCCGACCGCACCACCTGGTTGACTTTTCCATCATATTTCACCACAGACAAGACTTCCGGACGCGGACGCCCCGAATTGGTCGTTTTATGTGGTCAAAGCTTGTATCAAGTCGTTTTCCTTTCTAGGTCTCAATGCGCTTCGATACCGACCGACAGTCCGTAGCAACCCCTCTGGTAAATCCCGGTATGGTGGCTCGATTGTGTGGCGATGCTCGACCAGAGCTTTCTACACCACCGAGCGAGGTTGCCGGTGGAAGATAGCTAGCTTTTGCTAACGACCGTTAGCCGGCGGCTCTGCACCACCTTTGACCACACACCATAAAAGCGAACACCAAATCCGCCGGTCATTGTGCTTGCGCCACTCATAGCCGGGATGGGATGGAAGGCCTGGACATAGAATACGGTTTCGATTTTCGGTGATCCTGGGCAAGGAACGCGCTAATTTCCGTCGCATTGGAAGGACATCCTCTCTAACGCGAAGTGGCAGCGTACGCATCCCGGACCGAAAGCCATGCTTCGCAATGGGCGATGACCCGCGCCGAGCATCATGACGGTCAATCTTAATAATCCTCCCAAACGCGCCGGTCAACGTCCGTTTTGGTTGACATACCCCAAGCCAATACGTCCGAGTGTCCGTTGATCCTTTGGTGGCCGAGTGCATTACATACTCAGCGCCGTGGCCGCAGGGCCTGTTGCAATACCGGCGTTGCGCGGTGCTATCGACCTCACAAAGCAACCCGCCGACGGCGTGACCGCAATCAAAGGCGGCCTGGCTGTCAACCACATCGAAGCCAAGGATTCGACGGTGGTCTCAACAATGCGAGTGTTTGGCGAAGCTCGCGCATTCTCTTTAATGCATCAGTATCCGAGGCTTCGACCTCGCGTCTTCAATGTCACGCGCGGGTGCAGAAGGTCCCGTATCCATTTTTTGTTGTGCCCAATAGATCTGCTTTGTACCAAGTACGAGGCCACCATTAGCACCTCCGAAACGCAGCTGCCAGCGCTGCCATGTCTGATGGAAACAAAAGCCGTTTCCTTTGACAGCCTTCTAACCTGTGGGCAGTACGTTCTCCGCCGACGCGCACAAAATCAACTTTGATCGCGCGGGTAGAATATTGTCTGGACCGTAGCGGCTGTATGGCTAGCGTCCCGCAGGTATGTCGTGGCCATTGGCAATGCTGGGACACACGCCGGTTTGAACATCAATGGCACCCGCCGCTTGGGCCGCGATTGTAAGCGGGGCTTAAACGAAGACGTATCAAGACATTTTTCTCTTAACGATTCCCTATGGTACAGTTCTTCTCATCTATGGCACCTTTGCCCGCCGCGACAAAAACTGCGCGAGCCGGAAGCGATATCTTGACCGCTTCTTCATTTTGCGGTAACTCCGCCGGAGCCGCTATGATCAAGGCGCGCTTCTTGATCTAAGAAATGGCGTTTAGGGGTTACAGACTTGGTTCTTTACGCCCCCGCGGTCTATCCGCGGCTACAATCACAACACCCCAAACCCAAGGTATCACAACATGATCTCCCCGTTATTCCCGCCCGAGATGTTGCGAAATCTGTCCCCTGAAACCAAGTTCCGCATCTGGTACGAGATCGAGGCGCTGCCTGTTGACGCAATGGCCGACCTGGGTGATCCCGCGCGAAAACGCTGAAGCATTTGGAAAGCCAAAGTGTCGAGTTTGATGTGGCCGCGGATTGACGAAATTCGAAGCCGTTACAAAACATGATGTTATCGCCATTCTTGACTCCACCGCTGGCAGAGCCATGTAGGCCAGTGACGAGCCCGGTTCGTGCACGCAGGGAATGACCTCTTCTGACGTTTTAAGACATTGCTTTACGTACAATTAACCCGTGCCAGCGATATTCTGATTGGATGACAATGGGCTTGCTGCTGGCCGCGGGCTGAAAACGACCGTGCCATGGAACATAAGAATACGCCGCGCGTCGGCGTAGCCACGGCAATCATCACGGCGAAACCAACGAACGATGGCCTTAACCTTTGCGCGCTTCTATGCAGAAGATGGACCGCAACCTGACACGCCCTGAAAACGGCCCCGAATCCGAAATCGCGACCGGTGCCATCTCGGGCGCGGGTAGGCACGTTGGCGAATATCGATTCCGCGCGTTGAAGAGCACGTGTGCGAAAAGCTCGGCCCTGTCGCCCGAGCCGGTGAGCCATCGCAGACTCATCCCTCGCCGACCGCCATGCCGCGTCTTTTGCCGCCCTCGGCGTGATCGCCAGCTCGATTGAGACGTCGCGACCGAAGTACGCCATATGCAGCGTACGAAGTGCCTTGAAGGGGCGGAGTTCTTTTCGGCGGGCCAGAAGGGCTCTTCGGCAATGCGCATAAAAGAACCTGTGTTGAACTGGACGAACCTGCCCGGGCTGGCCCGCACGATCCGGCATGCCGTAATCCTGGCGATGGAAAACGTTTACCACGTGGCACGAGCGCGATATTTCGCCATTTCCAGCGTAGAGCGGGCGATCGGGCCGGACACTACGATAACACTCGACTCGCACTTCAAGACCGTTTGACCGCGTGAATCCGACAATACTGCTGAATCTATCCAGATAACATGCGGCCAACATGACAATTCAGCGGTTTTGGTGATAGTCTCAGCGTGTTTTGCTTGCTCTGACAACAGGCCGGGTCAGCCGCGAAGACAGCTATAGACTCGTGCAACGTAACGCGATGAAAGGTTGGAGGACGGCAAGGACTTCAAACGAGTTGTTGCTGATGACGAAGTCTTGGCTTCGCTAAGTGCTGAAGAGATCGAAGAAAAGTTCGACCTGGCTACCATACGATAGCAATGTAGATACGACATCTTCAAGCGCGTTTTCAAAGATTGATCTGGCGCTGACATCCAGGCCTGCATCGTTGCGACGGTGCAGCCTTTTATTGATTAAAGGGTGCGCATTTTAGCCTATCGCTCTCGCTTAATGTGACGCTACGCTTTAACT
>Ga0163217_1035694_pt1 | contig 12927 bp, 6 predicted proteins | sample SynspAceP_FD_185933 | JGI IMG/M metagenome (GOLD analysis project Ga0163217, IMG submission 185933) | Saline lake microbial communities from Ace Lake in Antarctica - Synechococcus sp. Ace-P (PacBio error correction) | ecosystem: Environmental > Aquatic > Non-marine Saline and Alkaline > Saline ...
CAAAAAGGGGTCTAAAAGACGCACGAGCGCACCACTCAACGTCCATACACGCAGTGTCAATAAAAAATCAACAATAACCACGTTCTGTTTTTTGGCTTTCCTAATTTTTTAACGATAGAGAATCCCGTACTTGCTTGAATAAATTTTGTTTTTTTTTCCTGAGGCGGGTTTATTAATTATCTGTTGGCACGACTAATAAAAGAGACTAGCGGATTAACCTCAATTGCTTGAGTGATTAAACATAGGGAGTGCCCTATCTTTTTTGGCACCCGCAATACATTTATCAACCTTTCCGTTTGGAGTCCCGATCTCTCTCAGGTTCTTCTAAGATGAAATGTAAGTCATACAGTAAGGGTTGGTTTGTTAACTTTTTACCCGAAGGCGTGTTTTTCTTCTTTGGGTTAAATTCTTGAATACCCCTGGGACGTTGGAAGTAAGTTTTTTTGTCTGTGAATATAATGCTTCAAGAATAGAAAGTGTTTTTAAAGGTGTGGCAACGATCAAGTAATCAAATTCCGCCTTCTTTGGAACCCCCTTCTTACATCATTCATTTCCATGTTCAATGGTGTTTTGTTAAAAATTGAATTTAATCAGGTCAGCATCTCGAACGATTGAGTGATTTTGGGCATCTCTTGAATTTACGGTAAAGGTTTCCAGCCTTAAAACTTTTTTGCCAAAACCTTTGAAAATCCATAAGATTAAAACCTTTTAGGCCAAACGCGTAGGGAGTCCTGCTCCAAAATACCAAGCAATGTTCCGAGAAAGGTTTGGTGTAACGTCAACTGTAAGTCAAAGGCATAAGGAGCAAGGAAATTTCGTCAAGCTTCCATAGCCCATAAGTGTAATGGGGATTTTCAAATAATTTAACGGCAGGGCAGTTAATTTTTTTATCAACAAGCCATTCTCGAATGTACAGGTTAATTTCAGGGTTTGTTGCTCACTCCTTTCAAATCCTGCAGGCGGAAGATGTTTTGCTTACTTTTTTACGCTCGATGAAGAGCGAATAGCTTGAATCTAAATTTTCCAAAGGGAACCGCCTTTCGTAACGCCTGAAGGATACTACTATATTGGTTTGGTGCAGGATCCATAACAAGTAGCCTTGGTCTCGGTATAAAGCTCTGTTCTACTTCTTGCTATAGCTACGTCTTTTTATAGGCCGGAGTCAAGTAATTTGCTCCTAAATCAAAGATCTATTTTCAAAGGTCAATGCTATTACATGAGGCCGCCCAACTTCCGAACGCTTTTTCTAAATAGTAATACATGGGTAATATCCGGCTTTTTGGCAAAAATATCCCACGGACAAACCTCCTGGACCGGCCACGATAATGCAGAATTCGACTTTTTTTTGTTTTAGTATTCACTTTTATTTTGGTTAGGGTAAAAATTATTTTGATTTGTCCTCTACTTTGCTTTTAGGATTGAATTGCTGCAAATACCTAGTCTAATTCGAAAAGCCTTTCGCCATTCATCTTCGCCGGAGTTTTTTGACTGTTGTTGCTTCAGATTTTTGATATTTTTTCATCTTGCAAAGCCTGATGCTCGTGCACAAATTTCTCTAGTTTTGAATTTCCTTCCGGTTAAGCCTCAATCTCCGCATTTATCAAAAACTCAAATCCTTTTTTACAGAACAAATTCCATTGATTGGAAACCAATAGGTGATCAGACAATAGGAACAGTTTAATATAGATAACTCTTCTTTGATCTTATCTTATAGAAATAGCGCGGTGCCAGGATGATTCATTTAGGAAGCATTCAGCAAGCTTTAAAATAATTCAGATCAGAACCTTTTGTTTTGACAATTAATGCTCCTGCAAATCCTCTCCAAAACTTTAGTGGTCATTGCTACTATAATTAAATAACATTTGCTAGCTCAATTCACTATACTGCTTAAAATTATTAGATAAATTATACTAGAATTTTAAATAGTTTCTATTGTTTCAATTTAAATGACTAATGAGAAAAGCTTTTTTATTTAAACAGTCATTTGAGGTAGTTAATAATCTAACTTTTCGATATTTAGAAATCTAATTTGTTTCAATATACTGAAAATACACTGAATAAGACTAATAATTTTTCCTTTCGAAAACATTGTGTTTGAAGGAGGAAGGCGTCTTAGGAGTTTTGCCTATTGCAGGGTGCATGGGAGGCATGAAGAACACGGGATTTTCTTCTCAAATTATAAGCGCGCTTGTGGCACCTCGGCAGGAAACGATATCAGCTACAATGATAGCCTTAGGCTACAAAACCGCTGAAGGATTGCCAAGGAATTTTTATTAAACATGCTTCAAGATTTTAAAGATGGGTGGTTGGTTAGGACTTTGGAGGTTATTTTTAAATATGGCTGGTACAAGGGGGACTGGATATGGATTATTCGAAAATCAACTGGAGTGCCCCTAAACAGGTAATCCCAAAAGTAAACTTTTAGAGACTTGCAAGAAAAAAGGTTTTATGGATCTTCCGCTTGGTTGGAACAAATCTCCGCAAAGATAAAAAGTCCAAATTTTCTCTTACCATCACACTCCGATATGCCGGTTTGGTCTAGCGGATGAGGATTTCTACGCTCATTCCTTTTTTCTTTCAGCCTGTTATCTTTAATGGTGGACTGGTTTTGTGGCATGGAGGTGTTTTGCGCAATTATAATGCGAATAAGCGAATTTGATAAGCATGTCAAGAAAACGAGTAAACGATTGGTTTTTTTCTTAAAGACGCCAATGATCATCCAAACCTAATCACTAAATATTATTTCCTTTAAGCAACACTTTATGGCTGGACCGCGTTCCATGAAGCGGAAAGTCAGGGATTGGGCGAAAATTAAAAGGAACCTAAAAGGATTCCCAAAGGACAATTTTTACGATGACTGGGAATTGGCTCTTTAAGATTTTTCAATTTTGCCCGATCGTCCGACTACCAACTCAATGGAAACAGGAAAGATCGCTTGCTGAGAAATTTCTAAGAAATTTGGGAAATGAAAATCATCAAGCTATTTGAGAAACTACGTTTTCCATGGAAATCATACTCTAATTCTTCTCCGGGAGATGAACAGTGGCCAGTGGAAACCATCTGAGACTTTCCATCGCATCCAAATAGTCAAACTGCTTTTGTTCTCTTTCGGTATCATAGACGAACATTTAAAAGATACCCAACTCCTTCAGGTTGAGTTGGCATCTAAGGCCGTAAAGCGGGCTTCCCCAGTGTATGTATTTTCTTCCAAACAGTATGAATCGTCTGGTTTTCGTCCTCAAAATTTCGATGAACTCCGTGTTCCAACAGTCCTTCTTTTTGGCTCGCACTTTCTCCCACGCATCACATAATAGCCATGCGTATGTTTTTTGGTAGCAAAATCGGGTCATCCATATTGGGGAATTCCATTGATTATCAGAAATCAATTCTTCCTATCAACCTCACCAGTGCTCTATTTAGTTTCCCACCTTAAAACAAATACTGCAACAGGTCCAATGAGAATGGAGGGCTAGGATTTTTCAGTAATGTAGATCTAAACAAAGGGATTCGCGCGTACTTGAGACATCGGTAATTTAGCCAATCACTTCGCTCATGCATATTCATATTATGAAAGACACAAACAAACAGGGATTTCAAAACCACTTAATGTCTTTAACTCTGCACCCGTTCCTTGGCATTCTCCAAAGCCTTGCCTTTTTTCTGGCATCCAGCGAAACGGCTCTCTAGTTCCCGATGTTTTTTAATGTCAAACCTGCTGGGCAGTATGATAAAACATGACGGAATTTTTCACTCCCCAGCCAAAGGCATGCGTCATCACGCCCACTAGGGAACATTTATAGGTTCATACTTGGCAATTTTCCCGTCTGAGCCGATTTTATAATATTGGAAATAAGGTGGAAGGGCATTATATGCCCATCGTAAAACTTCTTGAGTTGAAGGGGTCCCGTCCCAAGGGGGGTGGTGCGATAACATCGGCCCCTCAAGCTTGTTTTTCATATTAATAGAATTCCATCGTCTGCATATTTGCATCAATTTCGTAAGAGGCTGCCCAATTGCGTCTAAGGTATAAGAGTTTGTCGCTTGCCTTGAGTATTCAAGTATGGCTGCATTTAGAATAACTGGCAATGCTTTCAATATTGAGATCGGGTACGGGCCTTTACCCCAAAAAAAGTTCTAAATGCCCAGTCGAAGGAGATTAAAAAAAGAAACCAAAAATTTCAAAGCTTTCCAGCCTTTTCAGTGAGGTTTGACTCCCAGATCCTAATTTCCAAAAAGAGCTTCCCCAGCGCCTCATTTTCCAGAAGCACATTTCTTAAGTCTCTACATATTTGTTTTTTGTAGCGAACTTACCATCCTCAAATAGGAATGCGTTCATCATGCCGTCCCCATCAAAAACTCCAATGGTAAGTATTTCAATGTCAAAGAACAGGTTTGAAGCGAGGGTTTGGGCCCGTGCCGATTAGCATCCGTCCGTTTAGGGCTGGTGGAATTGAGCCTTCTATTTTAAGGTCTTGAATTCTTCCTCTTTATAATGGGTGAAAAAATTTTCCGTTTAGATATGCCATTATCAGTTTTGCAAAAGGTTGGATTTTTGCTCCATAAAGTTGTGTTTCTTGAATATAAAAGATTTTTCTTTTAGGCAAATGGTTAATGAACTGAGTTTTTATAAGGCCAAATTCTTTTGCCATAAGTTGTTTGGGAATTTGGGGTATACAGATCATCGATCAGCCTACCATGGAGGATACTGAGAAGAAGTTAAACATCAGCAAGTTTAAGTTTAGAAGTTTGAAAAGACTCGCGGGATTGCGGGATATTTTTTTGGTGATGTTTGCAATTGGCTTTTCTATCATCCAGCCTTTCGTGACTTTTAATCTTTCGATCATTTTCTTCAAAAGATGTTGTATTATGTGAAATAGATTAGTTTGTTTTAAGATTTTATGCAAAACGCATGTAAATCCTGAAAGTTGAAGCTTTCAGATTACATGGGTTTTTAGGCTCCAAGTGAGCATTCCCGTAAAGCCATGAGTTCAAGCTAAGGGTGATTGAAAAGGGATTGAAAGTCCGGATAAACTGACAAGAAAAAGCCGCTTTCTTTTCAGAAAAGACTTTCGTAATGTACCCCAGAGCCGGAGTCGAAACCGGCACGCCTTGCGGCATGGTGTTTGAGACTAAGCGGTCTACCGATTCGCACGCTGGGCTTGTGGCTGGAGAGCAAATATCTTCATTCCCGTCACTTCCGTAGCGGCTGCAAATATGAAACAATTTTCTTTTTCCTACAACTTCAGGGCTTCACTTCGCTGCAACTTTTTGAGCTTCGAAATCCGCCACAGGCTTTGCTGCGAACAATGCTTTTGTAAAGTTCCAGACTGTTTTAAAAAGCTCAGAATCAAGGTATTGATTTTAGGGCCTCTCACTTTCCCATGGCTGTAAGTAGGAAAATATTTTTATCATGCTCATCTTCGCCACAGCTCTAAATGATGACATGACCGGTTGAATTTCGAAATAGCTTAATTTATTTTCTTCGAAGTTTCTAAGGAATCCACTCGGCTCCTTCTTTAAAAGTCATGCGTACGATCCGAACTAGCATTATGGTAAGCGAAGTAATTTGAATCGTGCTATCGTAATTTCAACCCAAAAGTTCCGGCCGCATCACCGTGGTAATACCAAATCTCCAAATAAATCGAGGCTGTTGAAGAAGGCAAAGCAATCTCCAGGTTCCTACTGATCGTGATCCTTTTTGCAGTTTTAGTCAGCCGATTCCTCTCCAAATTCCTACTCGTAAACTTTCCTGGTAAGTTTGCAAATATGTCTTTTCTAATATTTGTAATCAGATTTACCATAACAATCCACACGGAGAAACATGTCCCCATCTATGTTTTTCTCACGAGTGGCTTTTGGCTGCGAAGGCATGGTTTTTCTGAAGTTGGTCCACATGGACCCCCCAAAATCATGAAATAGCTGCGCCGCTGGCCCTACACTTAGCCTGGCGATCGGGGCAGAATATTTTTGCGGGAAAAGTGCTTGTCCTTCAGATGAATATCTTGGCGAACTGAACATTATCCCAGGATTTGATCTGCCAGAAGACTTAGATTCCATTGTTAGGTCGCGATGAAGATGGTGCTCTTCTATGTTTATCCCAAATAAATCCGTGAGTAATGGATCCGGTTGTATTCCGGCGACCAAATGAACAGTCCCTTTTGGGAAATCTAGAAAGTAAGAGCGCAAGCAGAAAAGCCGCATGCGCCATGTCAAAGGTTCAATAATTATGCCGCCTAATCGATAATGTTAAGCTGAGGGTTAATGGCAAGATTTTGGCTTTCACTGCAGGTAACGGTAGTAATCTTTATCCCCCAAAAATCTGAGAGGAAGGTCAGCAATTGCCCATATAAGCAAGTATATTAAAATTTTGTATTTTGTTTGAAGGGATTTGGAACAAAAAATAGAATTTTAATCTTTAGCCTTCAAAGAAAATTAAATCAATAAAATAGCTTGGTCGAAAAAGTAATCACTTTAAGAGAATGGTCCCTTCTGGCAGAAAGTTTTTAGGGTCAGAGCCAAATGAAGAATATCTAAAGGCAAATTGCCAGCCGCTTTCCCGCAAGTAAAAATAATTTCAAGAGGCCAACGAAATCGGATTCAAGGCGTGGCGCCCGAGATTTTACGAAATTAATGAATATCCTAAATCTGCTTTTAGAGCAACGTTGATCGTTCGGACATTTGACTCCAGAGATTTGGAAAGACTATTTGGATGTGGAAGGCCTCCCTTTGAGGAAGCCAAATCGTGAAATCAGTTATCGTCTTTCGGAAATAAGGGGCTTGTCATCAAACCTAAGTCTGCAATCAGCGAAGTTGGGTTGAATCAGATATGAAAAATGATTGGTTTTTGCCCTCGGCCCGCAGGCACAGGTAAGACTTACATCGCTAGCTTTAGCAGTAAGAGCTTTGAAAAAATAGAAGAGGTTCAAACGAACATTATCACAGAACCAGCGTGGAGGCAGGAGAAAATCTTGGCTTTCTAACCAGGCGCTCTCGCAAGAGAAATTGATCCATATCTAAAGACCAATCTATGATGCACTTCAAGATATGGGTGCCCCCGGAAAAATTAAAAATACTAATCAAGAAACACGGGTAATAGAAAATCGCGACCAATTGCAATATTGCCGTGGTCGTACGTTGCACGATGCTTTTTGTCCTCCTTGACGAGGCGCAGAAATCGACCAGTGAGCAAAATTAAATGTTTCTTGACTCGTGTATGGGGCTAACTTCGCGTGTGATCATCACTGGAGATCAACACACAGTAGATTCTCCCTATTCGTGCAAAATCTGGTCCTTTCGGAGGCTTTGAAGATTCCTAAACGGAGTCAAAGGAATAGGGGTGGTCAGTCTGAAAGTGGAAAAGATGTGATTCGACACAAATTAGTTAAGGCAATTATTGAAGCGTATGAAAATGACATGCTGCCAAAGATCAGAAAAGAAATTGAAAGCTTTCAAGTAGAAAAAATAGCTGATCAATCAGCTTTAAGATGCTGCTTTTGAAATCCGGAAAAAAAGTTTTGTAATCGAGCCAAGAACGTAGATGCTTGCCAAGAATATGATGAAGTTTGAGAAGAAACCTTCTATTCACTTTCTTGCTCGCATAGATGGGATTCCAGTAGGGACTGCTCGATGGAGACTCACATCCAATGGAAGGTCAAATTAGAAAGGGTTTGCAGTCTTGAAGGAGCTAGAGGAAAAGGAGTAGGCCAAGCATTGTAAAAAGCGTATTGGATGCATCCAAGCAGAAACCTTCATCTAATAAAAAAAACCAAAAAATATCTTCACTTCTCAGCCTGGCAGCAGTAAAACTTTTATACTTAAAATTTGGATTCAAAAAAAGTAGGGAATATTTTTGAAGAATGTAATATCTTGGCATTTATAATGGGAGCTGATCTAAGTTTTATCACGTTCGAAACCAACACAGTTTATGAAATAATAATAGCATCGATTTCACCCTATTAATGTCTCTTCTGCGGCCTTTAGCCAAGATGTCCATTTTCAAGTAGTGGTAACAGCAGAGTTTTGAAATTTTCAAATGAAAGTTAAAGTCAATTTTTTGAATCCTGATTGTGTTGGCAAATCGATCGAAGTAGGATATGAAAAATTCTTGAGTGAACGATCATTCGCCTAGACTTTCAACTTCATTTAAAATGACGTTTTTTTGGTTTTAATTCTCAAGGGGTGGAAAAAACTACAAAACTATTCAGTCCAAGCATCCATGAATTTCTATTTAGGGGATGATGCAGAAGCTAGATTTTAATATTTACCCACTTGCCAAAACTTCGATTTGGTTGATTTTCGAGGGAAGTTCTAAGACGGGATGTAGTCATCACAAATATGAATGCTTTTTCATACTTGGTGCAGGTGTGGGATATAATGGGAGTTTTTTTCGAATTTCGCATTTGGTCCGTATGCCAGTATCGCCGTGGATTCAGTAGCGGAAGTTTCTGATCGATTTGGCAAGCAATTTGTTTTGAGTCAATGGATGGATTTAGGCCTCGCTATAGATTCTAAGGAATAAAAAAAAAATAAACTAAAAAAGCCTCGTCATTGAGGCTTTTTTTTATGACTGAACAAAGCTGTAAATTAAAGTTTTTACTTTAGTTATGCGGTTTTTCAGATTATCCTTTTTTGAAATACTTACCCCTACTGATTGGAGGAATTCTTTTAGCTGATTCCTTTGGAATTCTTTAGTGTCAAGGCTTGTTTCTATAATTACCACGATCTTGGTATTGAGCTATTCCTTGCTCATTAATCTAAAAACGAAATCAGACTAGAAACTTCTTGGTTCTTTTCGCTGATTGGGTATCTTTTGATTTTTTTCTTTGAATTTTTACTCAGCACGTATCACAAAAGGACAAGAGGCACTTGAATAATTTAGATGAACCCTTTAAAAGCTACCTGGCGCGCAGTCCGCCAGTTTGACGCTTCAAAGCCCAATTCGTTTTGAGAATCTTCTGGAAATTATAGCCATCAAAAACGATTCGGAATGGAGAGCGTAGCGGTCTGGTGATCGTATACCACAAGCAGCGGAACCGCTACTTCCCGGACAACTCATAAGAGTGAGCAAGGCTCCAGAACGAGTTGAGCTCGCAAGAATCCCTCATGAGTTTGATTATCGCGCTTTTTTAAGAGCGCAGAAGGGTATTCCACTTAGGGCAGTTTATAGGTAAAGATTTTCATTCTGGAAAAGGCCTCAGGAGTCAAGTCTAGAATTTTTTTCTAGTCAACTTTAGAAATCATTTGCGACAAGGCTAACGTGATCAAATTCTGATTCCTCAATCAGAACAAAATTGCGCTAGCTGCTGCCTGCTTGGACAAAAGCAAATCACTAGATGCAGATCTTCGGGAAGGATATGTGGCAGGCCGGAGTGATGCATATTCTAGCCGTGTCGGGCTTTTGCGCATGTAGGGGATTATCCTAATGCGCCTCTTTGCTGGGTTATGGTTGAAGCCACTTAGACTATCTAAAAAATGGTCGAGAAATCTACCTTATTTTTGTAAGTTCTGTTGATTTTTTTTTTTTTTTTTTTGGGTCTACCGCGTCAGTTACGGGGCTTTCGCCTCCTGTAGTTCGTGCAGCCACCATGTTTAGCTAACTTTCCTTAGGTCAATTGCTTGGCGAAGCCATCCATTTTCAATATTTTAGCTTTTCAGCCATGCTGATGATTGCGGTAAATCCCAGGGTGAATTAAAGAAGTCGGGTTTACTTTCCTACTTGGCGTGCAGGAATAGTCTTGGATTCACCCTTATCTGATTGGTGCTACCAAGAAATCGAATTATAGAATACTTGTGGCAAGCTAAACTGCTGTGGAGTCTTGCCGCTCAACTTGCGACTTTTCCACTTTCGGTTTAATTATTTCCATCTTTTCCGACCTATTTCCTTTTGGGAAATTCCCTGATGATTATTCCTTTTGGGCATTTTTGATTTATGGGCAGGCTGGAGTGCCCTTAGTTGCTTTTTGGTTTGGGTCCCCCATTTTTTGGGGATGGCTTTTGGGCTGGCCTTATTTAGATTAATTTAGTGTCTTGCACGCACGCTGATCTGTTTCAAAGATCAACTTATTCAATTGCTCCAAGTTTTTGGGCCTTGGGGAAATAGATCGATTAACGATCAGTCCATTGAGTATGATCTCTCTTTTGGGGTGGCTTTACTAGTCTGGTCTGCTTGGGAAACATAGGAAATTCGAAAGACAGTTGATTTAATCTGTCCAATTTTGCTGTGTTTTCAATTTGGTCAGGTCTTAGATTTTTTTGAAGGCACTAAATCGACCTTGCTCAGAATTGGTGGATGCTATCAAGGAAAAAGGTCAAGGTCTTTGATTTTCAGTTTTGAACAAGAAATTGTTTTGCTTGGAAATCAAGGGGTCGACCAGGAGGGCTAAGCTTTGTAGTGGATCCGAATCGAATTTCAAACGCAGCTGCCGCAGATTTCCAGAACAATGATCGGCCATACCTGAGACCGCTGGTATTATCCGCTTTTTCCTTTGAACGTCAGCTATACATCAGAATACGCTTCAGAGATTTAATTTCTCCTCAAAAGCCGAAGCTATCGGCCATAGGGTCAGAAAGGGAGTGGAAAATCAGTAGTAAGAGAGACACCTTGAAATATGGGAGATGCTGCTTTTCGAATACCTTTTCTAGCTCGCTTTTTGGCATTGCTTTTTTTGCAGCGCTCATTGATTCAGAAAAGACATCCCTATGAATAGCGCAGTCCTCAGCCATGTTTCAGATCGAATTCGGTACATCAACTGAAATAACTCCTGAAAGCGAATGCCATGAGTCCTGCAATTAATTTCCAGGTCTGAAGGAGGCTTTTTCTTATCAATGGAATCCGAATGAGGATGTGAAAAGTTGTGGCTTTTGAAGTGCTTCTGGAAAGGCCTTTCCTGCGCGTGGAGCGATTTAAGCCTATTTACAGGAAATGCAGGAATTCACGTAATGAAGAGAATCTGGCAGATAGTCGAATTTTTGAAGGAGCTTTTTGAGCTGATTTATAATTTCCCTAAAGTAGTCATCGCGCTGTTCAGGGGTCATGCTTGGGCACGGAGGATGCGGTTGGTGACTGTTTTGTTGATTTTGCTTTTTTCGGTGCCTTCAGCCTTTTTGGTTATACTGAAAGTGGCCATTGGATTGTGCCTGCCTTGGTTTCAGTATTCCTTTTGGAGCAGATCGGTGGAGCAAAACCCAAGAAATTGCTGCTTTGCAGGCGAGCTAATTACCTCTTCCCAAAGCGGCTGAGTTAGGTTTGATTACAGAAGTCATTTGCTACGAAGGAGTTGGAAAAAACTGCTGTTGACTTTGCCCAAAAGCCCTTAGTCGTAAAAAATTCCAGCTTTTTCGATGACAGAAAACCAAAATGCTTCTCGCGAACGTCACCAAAGAGACTAGATCAAATGCATTAGATTATTGCTGCTGAATTGAATGCAAAAGCAAAGAGCGAAATCGGATTGTAAAAAGGGAATTGCCCGCTTTCTTTCCAAATTCAAAACTGTTTGGTAAATGATTGATCGGCAAATCCATTCTTTGCAGGAAAGTTCTTTGGCCATTGCGGATTTTCGTCCGGTCAAGATCAGATTAATCACCTCAGTTTTTTAGCAGGGAAGGATACGCTCGCCCTATTGCCCAACCGGTGGAGGAAAGTCGCTTTGTTTTTTCAGCTGCCAGCGTTTGGTTTTGGATGGGATTTGTTTTGGTCGTAAGTCCTTTGATTGCCTTGATGAAAGATCAAAGTGGAGATGGCTTTGAAGGCTAAAGGAATCAAAGCCGCTGCGATCTATCTGGAATGAGCTCACCGAGAGATCGATCGATTCTGGATAATTGTATTTATGGGATTATAAAATTTGTTATGTTCCTCCAGAGCGGGCTGAAGTCGGATCTTTTTATTGTAGGTTCAAGCAGATGAATATCAAACTTAATTGGCTGTCGATGAGGCGCATGCAATTACAGTGGGGTAACGATTTTCGACCCTCTTACTATGGAGATTGCGACGAAATAAAGCCATTTCCATCCCAAGATTCCAATTTTGGCTTTGACCGCAAATCTGCCACAGCCGTCAAGTCTGCACGGACATTATGGCTCGTTTTGGAAATGAATAAGCGCTGCCAATTTTTTCGCCAACAAAGCTTTGCGCGATGAAAATCTTAGCTACAGCGGCGATTGATTTGAAAATAAGCTTGAAAAAGGATTAGAAGTGTTAAAGCGGTTTTCCGGGTCCGCGATTTGGTACGTGCAGAATCGGCAAGCCACTTCACCAGATTTGCTAATCTTTGCAATCAATTAGGTATCCATGCGGCGGCTTATCATGCCGCGGAACTTTCCATGGCCTGATCGGAGCTCAAAAGCAAGAAGCTTGGGAATCCAAGATCAGGTTCGGGTAATGGTTAGCACCATGCCTTCGAATGGGAATGACAAACGGCTGACGTTCGGAGTGGTGATTCATAGCGATTTGGCCTGAGAATTTGGAGATTATTAATCAGGAGGCAGGGAAGAGCGGGTCGAGATGGGCAAAAAGCCTATGCGGTTTTACTGTCCAACGAGCAGATTTTGAGCACGTACTTGGAGCGCGCAGCATTGGTCCTATCCACCGATTGATTTTGTCCGAAAGGTTCTTCCAATGTCTCGCCTTACTATTTCCGAATTGCCGTGGGAAGTAATATGCTGAGCAGCCTTTGATTTTGATGGAATGAAATTTGCTCAGACTATAAATTAGGAGTTTTGGAAAACCTTTTTTTTATGCGCTTAAGGTTTTTTGGAAGAAGGTGTTTTTTATTGGATTAAACGAGAGCTATTACTCCCCCTTCTAAAATCCATTTACCATAAATCCAGCGCGTCTCTATGAGATTCAGATTGCCTATCGTGAAACTGGATCCAATTGTGAAAATGATCATTGCGGAGCGTAAATGGTGGAAATGGCGACAGGTCGTGACA
>Ga0163217_1036414_pt1 | contig 12926 bp, 15 predicted proteins | sample SynspAceP_FD_185933 | JGI IMG/M metagenome (GOLD analysis project Ga0163217, IMG submission 185933) | Saline lake microbial communities from Ace Lake in Antarctica - Synechococcus sp. Ace-P (PacBio error correction) | ecosystem: Environmental > Aquatic > Non-marine Saline and Alkaline > Saline ...
AAAGAGAGGATGCTTTGCTGCAGCTCACGCACCCTGAAGCCGATCGAGCAGCAGGTAAAAGGGAAAAGAGCTTGGCAAGCCGGTGGCCGGAAATTCCAGATCCGAGCCCACAGCAACCGGCACAACCACGCCGAGGGCCAAAAAACAGAAGCGGGGTGGAGAGAGGTTCTGCAGCCCAAGGCTGTGTCATGGGGTGCCTGGCTCTGAATTCAGCGGGTAGGAATGTCGACCCCTACAGACGGCAAGGGGTTGGGGGGCTCACGGCCAGGGGAATCCCAGGGGTTGGAAAAAGGTGGAAAGGCCAACAGGATCCGAGTGGGATCAACCTTGACCGGCAATCGCCGCTGGCACTGGGCAGGATGTAAGGCGCTGCAGCAGCACGAAAAGCCAAGCAACCCGGCAGGTCGAAACACCGAACCGGCGGCACACGATCCGCAGTCGACGCGAGAAAGCTGCTGGTCCAGCTGCTTTGCAAGGCCAGGGCCAAGGTTGTAGAACGGATCGTCCGAGATGCACCAGCGGCAGAGGAAATCACTCCAGGTGCGATGAACACGAACAATCGCAGGGTGGATCAGGTCAGGCGCGGGCGGCAGGGATCATCACCGTTCCAACCATTCTCCCGCCGCGTGGCAGCCATCGTGCGGGCAGCCTTTCGAGCTCCACGAACGCCGATGAACTCTGGCGCAACAGAAGAATGCCGAAGGCTGTGGCGCCTGGGGAATGATCAGGGCGCAGAGGTGTTGCGCAGGCCCCGCTGCACATCAACAGATACGCGAATCATACCACTGGGGAATCAGGATGGTGGCCCACACCCGGGCCACACCGGGCCGCGGCCGCGAAGCGGCAATCCGCGCAGCGGTAGGCCCGCCCAGCGAAGCAGAACAGCAAGGTTGCCGACCACCGCCAGCAGGCTCACACGTGCTGTTGAACAGGTAAGAGCCCCATGGGGTGGTGGCGAACAGGCGCCGGTAGGCGTCGAGGCGGGCTTGCTCGGCACAGGGCGCGGGGTGGGAAGAATGTTCTCGCTGTCCCTTCAGCGAGTGCTCACAACAGAAACAGGGGCCCAGCCACGCAGCAGCGCCAGGGCAGCAACACAACCAGCAGCAGAACAGTTCGCTGCCTTGATTTGCCCACGCGGATGTGGCTCAAAGCGTTCCCGGCCCCGCGGCAATTCGCCACGCGCTTGCTGGGGATGGAGAGGGGTGCGTTCGCGGCATGGCAGCAGCCGTTGGAGGGCGTTGACGAACGCCTGGGCCGCGCCACGACAATGTCGTGTCAGCGGAAATGGGCAGGAAGTAGAGCATTCCTGGTTGGCGCAGCCGGAATCGTCACTTCGCCGATGGCATCGATTTCCCTCGGTCACTGATTTGACGCTGAATTCACCAGCTCTTGGGTCCCCGCAACGCGTTTAGGGCTGGCAGAACGATCAGCGGGCCGGTGCCGATGGAGGCGGTGGTTCGTTCACCGCCATCGGCATCACCAGGTGTGACCTGGCGGTTGGGCTGCAGTTGGCTGCCGGTGCTCACCTGCACCAACTTGAGGGTGAAACAGCTTCGAGATGCTGGGCCTGTTCGCTGCGGAATCGCTTCGAGATCGCGGTCGTGATGTCCCGTTTTTGCGATCGGCCCGTTCCTTGAAGCGGGCAAAGCTTTCGGCGAGATCGTGGGCGTCGAGGGAGTTAGCCCAGCTCTCCAGCGGCCCGGAAGGCGCTTGCGGCCACTGAGCTGCCCAGGGAGAGCCGGGTGTTCGCTCAGGGCCGATCGTGCGGGCGTCGATGACTCGTAGGTGGAGGCGGTTCTTGAGCACGCCCGTCCCTGGTGGTGCCCCGATTCAATGGGCGAAGGCATTGGCACCGACGATCGCTTTGTTGGGCTGAAACCATCATCCGGTGAAGGTTCGAGACCAGCCGCGAGGTTTTTGTAGACTCTCGTGCGGATCGGGTGAGTGCGCGATGCTCTGGGCTGGCCCGCTGCAGAAAGGGGTTGAAATAGCTGGGCCGCACATGCAGGGCCATCACCAGCTCTTCCGAGCGAGGCGTTGCCGGCCGTTCGCCGATGCGTTGATGGTGGCACTCCAGCCTTGGCGGGCGCCGTTTTTCACCGCTTCAAGAAAGTTGGCCACAGCCAGGCGAGGTCGTTTGTTGGCCATGACGGAGATCACCGCCCTGGTTGAATGTTGGGACATGCGATTGAATGCCGGAATTCAGGGCGCCGAAATTTCACTGGGGGTGATGTACCCACGGTGTTCCGGGGATTTGATCGTGGTGCCCGGCGGCGATGGCCGCTTCGATACTTCGTAGAGGTTTCGGGGTCGCCTGGACGGCATCTTCGCAGAGATCCACAATCCTCAACAAGCGAGCGGGGTAGGCAACCTCTCGGCGGATTGCCAGCACTCGCTTCTGCTCTTGCCAGTTTGTGCTCGCAGGTGGATGTCCGCTGGTGGCGATGAAGGTGTGGATGCGGCGCGGGCGGCCGGGCCACGCCCGGCGCAGGCCTTGATGTCGTTTTCCGTCGCCCTTGCCAGCCGCAAGTCACCGGACCCTCGGTCGCCCCACGGTGGCGGGGATGCGCTGGCACGCGTTGAAATCACCGGGTGCGAAGGAAAGCCGGCCTAATAAACGTCGACCTGGAGCTGGCCAGCTGGTGGGCGATCGCCAGCTTCTCTCCAGATTGAGGCTGGCGCCAGGGATGTTCCCATCGCGCAGGGTGGTGGTCGAAGAATAGAACCCGGCGGGGATCGCTTGGCCATGCCCGCTATAGTCGAAGCGACTATGAGTTTGAAACAGTCTAGACGGAGGGGCAAGATGACCACCTCGGCGGCGTATCGGTTGCGGGGGATAGGTCGGTGGAACTCAGCTCGGGCCGCGGCCCTTCGCCACGGTTCTGCTCCAGCCGTTGGCTTGCTGTGGCCAGCAGGGCTTTCGATTTCTCGAGGGCCTGGGAGCGCAGCTGGGAGAGATCGATGAACTGATCGACCGCATTGCGCAGTTCCGCGGCACCATGCCTTCGCAGTTGATCAGGTGTCTTCCGGCCAAGTGGCGCGTGTTGCGACCAGCCGCTCCAGTTCGGCTGCCGCTCAGCAACCGAGTTCATCGACTGGCGCAGGGCCACGGTCCATCAGATCAGGCAGATCTCGACATGAGATTGGCCCGGGCGAAACTGCGCCGCTGCTCGCGTCGTTGCCGATTACTTGCAACGGCTGGTTCGCACCGTGAATCCCAGGCTGCTGAGCGCGTCGCGGAAGGGCCTCTGGTCACTGGGATCTTGAGGCGTGTCCAGAAGGCACTGCCCACTCCACGCCCGGCGCCCCCGGGGCCAACTCCAGCCAGCCGGCGTGGGTCGAAGAACCAGCCGAGTTTCTGTTGGGCCGTAAAACATGCCGTGTCCTCGACTGCCAGGCAACGCCGCCATTGTTTCCCACCCTTGGCATAGACCCTAAGAAGGTGGGCCAGGGGCATGGGCCCGAGCCCGTTGCCGCGAAATAACTCAGAATGTGACTGATCTGGTCGCCCATCCGGTCGTTCTCTGAGCGGCTGGATCCGGAACTGGTCTGGCCTTTAGAGTTGGACGATTGAGCGAAAGGGATGGCGCAGGCGAACTGGCCTCGTCCTCGCCGCCCACCTCCCTTAGTCCCGCAGCAGCCGCGGGTTCCTGGAGCAGGACTGGTTCTTTCAGGCTGTCCTGAGTGCTATCTGCCCTGCTGCGCTTGCTCGGGTCGGTGCCGCCGGCAGCGCGCCGAGCCGCGGACGCTCAGCTTGGGCTCTCGCCCCTTGCTGTCGTGCTGAGCGATGCGATCTGCACCACGTTTCCGGTCTGGATCCAGCAGCGCCAAACCTTGGCTGGCCTCGGCCATCCCAGCCAGCAGCTGGGCGGCAGTGGCCCTGGCTGAGCAAAGTTGGCAGCAGGCCCGCAGCGACTGTGCCAGAGCGAAGCGGGCGAACTGCTCGCTCGCTTCCGTCGCTTTCAGCAGGCCGGCGTTTCTCGATCTGAATACCTGCGCGCGCCGCACGCTATTGCCCCGGCTGCGCCAGACAACCTGAGGCGGTTCAGCCAGCTGCTCACCGCGATTCGGGAGCATGAGCGCTTCTCGGCGAGCGGGCCCCTCGCATCTGGCTGCCGAGTGCGCGTACTACGAGGGGCCTGGATCAACAGTTTGGCCAGCTGGCGGCCTGCGCTAATGCCGGTGCTCGATGGCAACGGCCCCGCTGCATGGCTTGCCCCGCCCCGTTTTACGGGATCTATGCCCCGATCCTTGTTTCGCCAGCCGGGGTTGCCATCTTTGGCCGTGCATGGCAACACCACCATCCGGTCTGGTCAGCAGCGAGGGCTATCCGGCATGGCGCCTACCGGGATTCCATCGGGCTGGGCTGGGGTCCTGCCGAGTCCGATCTTCCAACAGCTTGGGGATCCCCTGCAGCCGCCCCTCTGGCCCTCAAGCTGCATCGGGTGACCGCCAGGGTTGCCCGGTGGATCTCAAGCAGCCCCTATCGAGCCGGAACTTCTGGCGAAAACCCAGGCGGCTGAGCATGCTGGCCGATTACATCAGCGGGCGCTCGCTGAGCTGGAAGGCGGCTGGAGGAGGATGATGGACCGTTCCGCCGCTGCTGTGGCCCCGTTCGTGCCGACTCCTTCGGGCACTGGTGGTATGAGGGCCCCACCCTTTCTGGCGGAAAGTGTTCAGCCAGGGGCGGCAGCGGGGCTCCGCCTTCACGCAGCTTGAAAGGGGTGTTTGGCCTTGAGGCCAGAACCGTTGCAGATCTGCCGCCCCCTCCCTTCAGCTGGGGACAGGGTGGCTTACCACCACTACTGGCTCAACCCAGCACGCCCTGGGTGGTGCCGGAATGGGAGCCGGGCCTCCGGCCGCCATGGTCAAACGAGTGAACAGGCGGCGTGACCAGCGCAAGACCTGTGGCCTGAAACAGCGCCAAGCAGAGCGGATCTGACCCAGGCGGGGCGGGAGCTGCTGCTGGCCGCAGTCTTCCGACTGGAGCTTCAATCCTCCCGCGGCACCAACCACGGAGCTGGCCCGCGACCGGATCCTCTCCATCTGGACCGTTTCTGGCGGCCTGCTCGATGCGCTTGAAAACCGGAACAGAGCGCAAGCCAATTGGCTGGCGCAACTCGAAGAGTGAAAGAAAAATTTTCCCGCTGCTCAACAGCGCGACTGGGCAACTGCTGCCTGACATCTGCGTCGTTCACCAGCTGATTGGTTTTGGTGATTGATTCTGTTCACTATTTGATGGCCTATTGTCGCTGGCAGATTGTTCTCCAGTTGTTCAGTCTCTTTTCCTGGCTAATCAGCTTGTGATTGTTTTGCAGCACGGAGAATTTTTGCCTGGCATGTTTCAAACGGCCCAAGAAGGTCGCCAAAGCTCTCGCGTCGTTTCAGTGGGATTCGAGACGGCAGCTACAGTGATAGGTGAGTGCCTTGAGTGAATTTGAAAGGCCATGTTCAAGAACGTGTTGGTCCCCGACGGATGGTTCGGAACTACTCCCACAGGGCGATTCATTCGGCCGTTGACTTTGACAAGCGCCATTGGAGCGCGCTTCAATTTAATGCATGCGCGCCTCCAGCCTTCCCCTCTCGCTCACTGGCATTGACCAGTGGTCAATCCCTCCACGCTCGATGAGCTGATCACAGCCACCGCGAAGATTTCCGAGCGAATACCTGGCCGAAGCGATGGCGAATCGCGCCGCGCCGGTGGTGGAGGCCAGGCGGAGCTGGTGCATGAGGTCGTATCAGGGCCATCATCTCGGAGCCGATTCAGCATCAGTGTGATCTCATTTACATGGCCTCCATGGGCGCCGCGGTCTGAGCAACTTTCTGCCTAGGAAGCCAAGACCCACAACGGGTGCTCACCACGCCAGCCGCCGTCTGGTTTCCCGCTGAAGTTTCAATCCAGTCAGGACGCGGTCCCAGCAGGGCCAACTCGAGGCCCTGCGGCTGAATCAGCCCAATCGCACGGAGTTCGGGGCTGTGGCGAACAGGCGCAAGCATCGCCTGAAGCAACTCAGGAACGGTGAGCGTATTCGCCAGAATCCATACCTTTCGGGAGCGGGCAGTGGGCAAGAAGGCGGTGAAGATTGAACGCAGCTCTGCTCGGAGAAGCGCTCACTTCTTCAGCCAAATGATAATGGGCGTGCTTACGAACCAGGCTGGCCGCCAGGACCGCGTCCAGCCCGCTGCGGCCACCCCTCCCGCGTTGAGGTTGGGATCCGTTGAGCGCCGCAGCGATGGCGGCAGCCACCCCCAGGAGGCGCGCAGCAGGGCCCACCAGGTTTAACCGGAGGCCGGATGGACATGCTGGCGCACCGCGAAACCCACACCGCTGGCTCAGAGTCAGGCAGGGGAAGATTCATCGGGAACAGGCAATGTTGCTGGTCGTGGATCGCTTCGATCGCCACGCCCCGAACGCCAGCCGCCGCTGGAAGGCGCCGCTGCCAGTACATCCAGGTGAAACGGCTGGCGCCGGGCCAGCGAGGTTTCTTCTTTTCCAGGAAATGGCACGCCATCCCGCCAGATCCATGGCGTAGAGGAAGGTGGCGCTGTTTGCTCTCTCGGCTGTGGAGGTGGTCCGGCGCGAAAGTCATCAGCACGAATTGATCGGGCCTCCCACCGCGCGCGGAACTGAACCGGCCAACGACGCGCATTAGGCCCCCGCCTGGTGGCGATTGGGTCCCCGATCCGGCCGCTGCACGGAACACGCTATGGCCCTGGCGTGATACAGCGGTGCCTGAGCTGCTTGCCTGTGGCCGTGCTCAGGCAGGACCGTCTGGTCGTTGGCTGAATGGTGGTGCGAGCCGCGGTGCCAGCGCCAGATGGCCCTGCTCCAGCGCCTCCAGCCAGTGGGCCTGGAGCTTAGGTGCGGATAAACAAGGCCGTAGTCGTCGCTGATGGCTACCGTCAGCCATCGAAATAAGCTGATATGCAGTTCGACCGACCAGCTCGGTGGCTGCCAGCGCAGGCGCATCTGGCCGGGCTGGGCTCGAGCTTCATATGGGGTCGCCTCTGCGGGAACCGTCAAGTGATTGGGCTGCCGCCCGATGGCGAATAGGTCGGGTCGCCGCCGAGAGGCCATCGACGCGCAGGCCTTGGGCGCAGAGGCCACTGGCGAATGGCAGGGCCGCTGGCCCGAAGCCGTATCACAGCAAACATCAGCTGTCACAGCAAACCCTCAAGCGGGCCCTCACCTCTATCCTCAAGCGCGCCGCGCTCATCGGCTTCGTGTCCTCTTCACCTTCCCTTCAAGCTTCACTTCGGGATCACAACCGTTTTCGCCCGTCGACTTCCTCGTGAGGACATCGATGACGACTCAGCCGGCCTCCCTCGCTCTTCCAGGGCCTGGTGAATCAGAACCATTTCGCTGAGGTGATGCGCCCAGAGTCGAGGCTTCTGCAGGCGCAACCGCCCGTGGCGGCCCGGGATTGACCTGGGGGATCGCAATCGGATTGCAATCCGCAGATCAACGCCCCGCTCACTGATCATCCACGCGCGCGCGCCACGCAACACTCCCACCCGGCGCCCGAGCACCTTCAGGCCCACCAGCTCATCGCCGCTGCCGCCGGAATTTGATCGGCCCGGTTAGTCCAGTCGTGCGCGCGTTGCAGGCGGAATCTGGTTCACCGGCACCGCTTGCCCGGCCGCTGGCCGCGCACAGCACCCAGGGGCTCGCTGGCGGCACCTCCCTCGCTGTCCCCGCTTTCCTCTTCGGCGGCATCGACGCCGCTGCCGGCGATCTGACTGCTGCGATCTGGATCGCGCAAGCTCGGCGGGCAGCACATCCATGCTGAACAACAGCTGGTCGCCGGGACGCAGGGCCATGGCCCGCACACCCCGGCCCGTGCGGCCAGCGGGCCCGCAGGTTCGGCATCAATCAGGCGGAAGTGGGATCGTCCATGCTCCTTGAGCGAGCGATCCAGCAACGCTTGTCGCCGGGACGCCCAAGCCCGCACCCGCGCAGGTTGTCGCTTCCTTCCAGGCTGATTGCCGATCAGGCATTGGAGCGAGATGTTGGCGACGCCGAGAGGCGGGTGCGCTTGAATGAAGCCACCATGGTGAGCTCAGCAGCTGGACGTGTCTTCAAGGCCGCTGACGGCCAGCAGGGGAGGTGATTCTGCTCTCGCGGGGAATGGGGAGGCAGCTGCACCACCGGGGTTCCTTGGCTGCGGCTGCCCAACCGGAATGCGGTAGAGCGGCACGGCGTACAACGACTCCCCTGTCCACTGAGAGCAGCAGGTGTCGTGGTCCGTTGCAACTGATGAACAGCCGTACGGCCTCTTTCCCTGGCTGCGGGTTCCCTGACTTGCCCGGGTTCCCCGCTGGTGGCCCTCGACTGCGCTGAACGGCACCGCTTCAGGTTAGCGGTTTTCGGTGAGCAGCACCACCGCGCTCGTTTGGCGATTCAGATCGATATCTTCAAGGCCACCCTCGAGATCGAGGATCTCGGTGGGCGGGGGAGTCATAACGAAGTCGCGCAGCTTGTTTGAGCTCTAACCGATCAGGCGAGTACCGCCTCACGCCTGCAAGGATGTCCTGGTAGTCGGCGATCTTGCACCAGATCCTCGTGTTCCAGGCGGAAATCTTGTCGGCTTTTCAAGGGCCGTCAGGCGGGCACTGCTCTGCAGATGGGTGGACTGGATTTCACTGAGCCCCATGGCGAATCCTGCAGTTGCTGACGCGCTGTGGCCGCATCGGCCCGCGGCGCGAATCAGGGCGATGATGGGGGTCGAGTTGATCAGTGCCGCAACAGACGCCAAGGATGTGGGTCGCGTTTCCTCGCCTTGCGTAGCAGGTAGCGGGTTGCGCCGTCGACGTTTCGACCCGGAAAGGCGAGGAAACACCGCAGCTGGCGCCGCAGGGTGAGCAGATTGGCTCGCTGTTGACAGCGCAGCAATGTGGGCGCTGAGTTGCTCTGCCAGGGGGGTGAGCTGAACAGGTTTGTTGGAGCACCACTGGGGGTAGGCGTCAACGCCGCAGTTTCGATCACGATCCGCCATGCGTCGCGGCGCTTTCGTCGCGGGATGTGGAGATGCCCTCGAGCCTCTTGTCGTTACAATTTCGCGATGCGCTCGATCAGCGAACGCCCTTGTTGGTTCTGGTAGGCGCAACTCCGTGTGATCACGGCGTTCCGGTCGGGCCGGCCAGCACTTTTCGAGGGTTTCGATCGAAGGCCCACCCCCCGCATCGTGATCGAGCCACGGCCGGTGTGTACGTGTCGCGGATGCGCGGCGGCCCAGGATCTGGCCGCCGGTCGGAATGTCGGGGCCCGGGATGATCGCCAATCAAGGCGCGGTCGTCGATCTCCGGGTCGGCGAATCGGGCCACAGCCCGGTGTCAGTTCGGCTCAGGTTGTGGGGGAATGTTGGTGGCCATACCCGACGGCGATGCCGGGACGAAGCCATTCAGCACAGGTGGGGCAGCCCGCGCCGGCATCACGGTCGCTCCTGCTGGAAACCGTCGAAGTTGTTCGATGAAATCGACGGTTTCAGCTTCGATGTCTTCGAGCAGGCTGTCGGTGGTGAGTGCCGCGCCGTGATTCGGTTGTACGCATCGCCGCCGGTGGGTCGTTGTCCGAACCGAGCCGAAGTTGCCGTGACGTCGATCAGCGGCATCCGCATCGAGAAGTCCCTGGGCATGCGCACCAGGGCGTCGTACACAGCCGTGGTCGCGTGGGGTGGTAAATTTGCCGAGCACCTCAACCACCACCGGGCGCATTTCCGGTAGGGCCGATCGCTGTCGGCCCAGCTTCGTACGTCGATAGGGATGCGTCGATGCACCGGTTTTGAGGCATCGCGGCATCGGCAAGGCGCCTGCCCACGATCACGCTCTCGGATACTCCAGATAGGAGCGCGACATCTCAATCGCAGGTCGGTCTGGATGATCCCGTCCCGTCGGATTCGCAGGACCCGTTGGAACCGCCATCTCACATCCACAAGTCGTTTACCAGCTTATCGAGACGGGCCGCCGTCTGGTTTCTTTCCCGCCGCTGGGCCCCGACCCCTGGCCCTCGATGACCCTGGAGCCCCGCAGCGAAATTCCGAGCTTTCAGCAGCGCCAGCGCGCCGGTGCCTGCGGGTCTGCAGGCGGCACGGCCTTTCCGGGCCAGGGTGCGGCGGAAGGCTTGGCTTTCGCCTATGCCGCCCCGTGTGGGTTGGTGGCCGCCAACGCCGAATTCACGACCCAGGCTCCCTGCTGCTCCAGCTCGGACCAAACGGATCCGCCGATCCGGATCCGCCAGGCGCACTTCGATGGGGTGAGCGCCCAGGGGGGCAAGCGGCAGCTGCGGGATCAGCCTGGCCGATCGGTGTGGCTGGTCGACGCGCTTGCGCAGGGCGGCGCCCATGGTTCTGGGCCCGGCCTGCTGCCGGCGCGGAGTGGTTCTGGCGGCTCCCACGGTGAGGCCACGCCCTGCACCTGCCGGGAGTTGAGACGCGCTGACGCTGGAGGGAATCGGCGCGGGCAGTTGCTGCTGACGGGCGATCAGCGAGAACGGCGTGGTGGCGTTTCAGCAGTGCCGGAACCGGGATCATCACATCCTGTGGCGCTGCCTGGGCCCCTATGGGCGGAGCCTCTATAGCGGTGGTGGCAGCCGCAGCATCGCCTGACCTATCCGGCGGCTGGCCTTCCTGGGTCGGTTCGGCCGGTGCTGGTCGCGGCGCACTCGCTGGGTGCGTCGGTTGCCGGCAGCGGTCATCAGCCCCAGACCCGGCCGCCTTGCCCAGCGGCCATGCCCCGCTCCCGGTGCCGTGGCCGCCGTCAGTGTCGAGACTGCGCGAGCTGCGGCCTGAATGGTCCGCCCTGTTTCTTCGAGGGCCACGGCAGCGGTCGCTGGTGGCGATCGCGGCGCCGATTCCCTCTGATCCAGTGCAGCCGTGGCCCGCCAGCCTGCCTGGGCGATGATCATTGGAAGCTCCGTGCTCGATTTCTCGATTTCCACGTCGCCTCAAGCGAGCTTCGCTATGTCGCTACAGCCAAGTTGCTATGGCGGTGTTATCCAGGTGGGATGGACGTTCAGTTGCCCTGCTTCCCGGCCCAGCCCTCGCCTGGCCTCAGCATGGCGACCTGTTGAATCGACAACTGCGCAGCGGTCGCTTTCCTTGCGCATACCGGGCCCCTTTTTCCCGGAACCTCTCCCGCCGCAGTGGCCTGATTCCCCTTGACCCTGATCGTCAGTCGCTGAGCAACGATCCGCAGAAGCCGTAAGCTCACCGACGGTTCTGAAGCGACCGATGGTTGAATCTTCTTTTCATTTCCGACCCCTGAAGCGCCCGCCGAAGAGCCGGCTGAGGCGCTCGCGATGCGGCAGTCAGCGGCCTGAAGTCGAGCCAGTAGCAGAGCCAAGCCCCGCTGCTCTGAGGACGGCCGAGTCGTATCGCCGTCCGTTTCTGACTGCGAGCTCCCCGCAGCTCCGGCCGAGCCCGACCCCGTGCTGGCGGCCACCCTGCAGGCTCCGGCGATGGCGCCAGAACCGGGTGGGTGAATGGGACCTGCTGGTGGCCAAAATTATAGGACTGGATTCGGCAGCGGTGAATCCCAGAAAACTTTCGCGCTACACCGGCCCCCTGAAGGCCGCCGGGCTTTTTTCCTTGCTGTGGGAGGGGGGGGGGGGGGGGGGGGGGGGGGGGGGGGGGGGGGGGGGGGGGGGGGGGGGGGGGGGGGGGGGGGGGGGGGGGGGGGGTGGTGCTCCTGCCGCTCTATGGCGCCTGCTCGGGGCGCTCGAAGGGCTGCCGCTGGTGCCGGGCCTGATTGAACTGGTCGGAGTGATCTGGCTGACGCGGTTTTTTCCTGGAACAACCTTGTGCGAGGAGTGATCGGCCGGCGATTGGGCTCGTTCGCTGCAAGCAGCACTGAGCTCTTTCCGCGGCAAGAGCTGAGCTTCCTCCCAGGCTGGGGCAGGCCAACCCGGCCCCCCGCAGCGGTTGATAGCTTTGGCCCGACTGTGACGACCCGACCATGCGGTGACATTCTTCTCGGTTCCGGAACCGGACGGTTCGCCCGTGCCTCGGCAATCGACGACAATTGCCTTGGTGCCGGTTCGCGCACGTCGATCAGCTGTCAACGACAGCCGTTTTGAGCCCTGGGCGGAATGAACGGAGATTCGATATGCGCCAGCGCCCATGCGATAGGGTGGTGGATGTGGCGATGGCAGTCGAGCTCTCCGTCTGCGGAGGGCCCTCGGTGTGCTCACCTCGAGGGGGTGTACACCCGCTAATCGAACGATCCATCCTGTGCTCGAGCAGATCGCCTCGTGGGCAAGGAGGCGTTTGGTGCCGCTGATGCGGAGATCTCAGCCAGCCGTGCGGTGAAGATCTTGTCTGCAAGCGATCGCTGAGAATCAAGGCAAAGGGAGGAATTGCCGCGGTCAGTGCCCACCCCGTGGCCGCCTGCGCTCGGCAAGGCGTGGCCAAGCCGGCGCGCCCTGCTGTTTCGTGCAGGCCACGGTGGTCTCACGCGAGCACATCGTCCTGAAGGCCGCGAAAGCCTCAAACCTCACCGCCCTCTGCCCGCGACCTGGGCCTTGCCGGTGGTGATCGGCCAACTGGTCACCTAATGCGGTTGGCCTGAGCTGATGGCGCCGGACGGCGGGTTGTGCTTGGTGGGCGATCGCCGGGGGCCGCCTGCACCTCCGCGGCGTGCTCGGTGTGGGCAAATTCCCGGCCACCGCGTCGCCGATTGCGCCGCCGTCGGCGACGATTTCGGAGGCAGGAAAGCGGGCGCGGGTGCCGGTGATCGCCGATGGAGGCATCGTGACCGGCGGAGACTTGTAGTGCAATTGCCTGCGGCGCCGATGCCGTGATGATCGGTTCACCCGATCGCCCGGGCAGCGAAGGCCGCCGGCGCGGATTCCACTGGGGCATGCCACGCCAGCCGGTGATTGCCCGCGGCACCGCATCAAGGTGGGACCACCGGAAAGCTGGAACCATCCG
>Ga0163217_1063708_pt1 | contig 12926 bp, 16 predicted proteins | sample SynspAceP_FD_185933 | JGI IMG/M metagenome (GOLD analysis project Ga0163217, IMG submission 185933) | Saline lake microbial communities from Ace Lake in Antarctica - Synechococcus sp. Ace-P (PacBio error correction) | ecosystem: Environmental > Aquatic > Non-marine Saline and Alkaline > Saline ...
CACACCACACAAAGAAAAGAGGGAGATTTTTTTGGGCGCCAAGCAAGCTCCGATCAAGCAAAAATTTTTCCTTTTTGCTTGCCCCGGACACATCCCGCCTTGGCGGAAGGTTTCGCCCATCTGAAATTATGGCAGCGCGCAAACCGGCCGTGCGCAGCAAGGGGGCCAAACCGCCACCGCCGCCGCCAAACTTACCCCCCTCGCCCCAGGCCGCAAAAAATGCCCCAGATCCCAGCAGGTGGAAGTAAGCGCCGAAGCGCAAGCCCAGCCAACCAAAAGTGCAAAATGGCCCAGGCTCCGGCCACTGGCGATGGCTTTGAACAGCATCCACTCGCGGCAAGTCTGGGATTCAGGCGGGTGGCGCAGAGCGCTGTCAAACCGGAACTGATATAACCATCGACGAGCACAACCGGCCAGCCCGCGCTGGGCAAGCGGCCCCATAGGCGGCCGGTTCAAGCGCGGCAATCCTCCAACCCACCGAGGCCGCCCCCGCAGTGCTGCAAAGCGGGTTTCTTCAGATGGGCGGCATGTTGCAAAGGCCGCGCCTGGATAAACCCGTAACTTGGTTTTCGATGCCCGCCCTTGGCTCAGCCCGGTGCCCCCGGCCCCACCAGCAAGGCGGCAGGCCTGCCCAGCAAGGGTCACTGGGCCCCACGCGCAGCCGCTGGTGCTGTTTGCCGATACCCATTTCCGCCGCCCAATTAAACAGATTCAGCCCTTAATCGATGGTTCAATACCGCTTCGCGGCGACGCGGATGGCGCTCCAGACATTGTTCAAGATCATCGCCCGGGGCGCGGCAGAAATTCGCGGTGCCCGGGGCAAATAAAGCGATGTTCCGACGTTAGGCCAAGGCCCGAAATGGGCACAGCCAGGCCCAGGTCGCTGACCTTGAGCGTGCGCCCAGATGCCGGGCGAGCACACAAGATGCCCGCACCCCTGGGAGAAAATTGCGCAAGCATTTCGCCGGTGAACCGCTTGCGGAAAGGCAGAAGACATTCTCCTGCATCACCCCATGGGTCAGCAAGCAAACACCGTGAATCCAGGGGACGTTGATCGCGGGTTGAGCCGTCCCCTGCATGGCTGCCCAACTGCAACCGCCAGCGTTTCCATTGACCCAGCGAGGCCAGCCGGCCTTGGTCAGATCGCTTTGGGCGTTGTTCTGCTTCGCGTAAATATTGCCTGGTCCAGGGGCGGCAATGGCGCACTCCACCACGGGCCATTGACTGGTTGGCGCTCCATGGTAAAGCTGCCCTTCGCGCCATCGGCAAGCCGACAATACAGAACAATACCCGCTTGGCAACGCTGGGCCACTTTTCCCTGATGCCAGCAGCCGGCAGGTCCACATAGCGGGGCGGCTGGAGTTCGCCATGGGCACGACACCCGGCCGGTCTCATTGCTGACCAGAATAACCCGCCCGGCAAGGTAATCCAGGCAATCAGCACCGTCCGCGCTCACGCGCCAAGGCGTGTCTGAATTCCTCACACAGCAAGCAAGGTTGGTCAGCCACAACGGTCCAGGCAAATCCACCAACAGACAACGCCCCGCCGCCGCCTCCCTGCGCAGCCACCGCTGCCCAAAGCCAGCGGCTCTTCGATCAGCCCATTGGGGCTGGCCGGCGGCGCTGGTGCTCAGCATACGGGTGTCATTTCACGTCCAGCGCTGACCTGGTAGCGATATAGGTCAAACCGCCAGGCGCTTGGCCACAAGCAAGTTGCTCGGCCATCCGGCTCTTGCCCGACGCGCACCACCAGAAATGCAATTCATGCATGCCAGAAACTCCACACAATTGCAGTAAGCAACGCGGTATCCCAGATGGTTCCTTTTCCACGCTGTGCGCCCAAGCGCTCGAATATCCCTCTCGCGCACGCAGCGTAAATCCAGTCGCTGCGCCTGCGCCAGACCCGCCAGCTCAGCTGCCTGGCTTGGCGGGTCCGTGCTCGAACAAACCGTGCAGATAAGTGCCGGCGATCTTGTTCCATCGGCACTCAGCACACCGTCCGGCGCGCCGCCGTCCAGGGCAGTAAAGGACGTTCGGAGCAGGCCCATACTGCGGCCTGCGTGGATTTCATAACCCGCTAAACCGGCGCAAAATGGATCCAGCTGCAAATGGCCACTGACGCGGGTCATGACGCTTGTCTGCCTTGCAAAGGGTAGAAAAATCCAGCAGCCCCAGCGCTTGGCTGCTGCGGCAGGGCCTTCCAAGGCCGAGCGGATCATCAAACCCCTCTGGCCGAGCATCTGCCAACCGCCGCAAAACCCCCAGCAGTTTGCCGCCATAACGCAGATGCCGCTGATCGCCTGTTCCCAACCGTATTGGCGAAGAAAGGCAGGTCCGGCTGCGACCGCTTTTCGAGCCCGGAGAATGATCAGGTCCGCGTCGGGATCGGCTGGCCAGGGCCGATAAAACTGCAGGTTCCCACCTGTGGGTGCGAACGCAGCGGGTCAAAGTCGGTGTGTTGCTGATCCGCGGCAGCACGGTACCAACCACGCGCAAGCGCGTTGGCCGTTTTTCCGCCCCTGTTGGCGTTGAGCCGCATCTTCGGCCTCCGATTGCAGTCCTGCAGATAGGGGCAGCACGCCAAGCACCGGTTTGCCGGTTGTGGGCCTCCAGCCAGTTCCAGTCCCGGCTTGCAAGCAAGCGAAATTATCATCCGCGAACGGTTGATCCACAAAGCCTTGATACGCGGCCTGTTTCACTTTTCGGACAGCAGCCGCCAGGGTTCCACCAGATGCGCAAAGACCGCGCCTTGTTCGATATCGGCGATCAGATCAAGCACCGGGCAATTCACTGCCTCGCAAAGCCCCATATTGGCAATATCTGCCGGCGCGCAGATTGATTTCTGCCGGGAAGCCGGCACCTTCAACGCAATACGAACGTTGTAGCTGAATGCACCAGACGCTGATGCGAGTCCAGACACTGCCTTGAGCGCTGGTGGGGTTTTGTAGCGTGGTAGGCCACTGCGTCCATGCAACCGATCCGATGGCCGTGGATGGATCACCTGCGCGCCCACAATCGCTATTAGGCTTAGCAAGTACCCCGGATTCATATCGTGGTGCGGCTTGGCAGATGGGGCGGCCTGAGCCCTGCACTGCCTGGGCGCGCCAATTTCACCACCATTTTACGTCACCGCCGCGTTAAGCGCATATTCTGTTGCGGCCTTGAACGGGGCCAACCTGTACTCCGCGATGCCGCAACCAGCGCGGCAAAGCGGCAGTGACCAGAGTGCTTTTGCCCGCATCCGAAAGTGTGCCCTGGATCATCAGGTGCCCATGTGTTTTGCTCTGGAGAGATCAGGTTGAATGGAGGCCAGAGCACGGCCAGGCGCTGCCAAATCGGCCTCGCTGCCGGGCATACGATGCGCAATGCTGGCGGGCCGTCAAACAGCCTGAGCAAGGATACCCTGCCTGGCCAGCGCCTCGTGCAGTCTGCAGCCCGTGCATGGGGCAGCCACTGAAACAGCGGCGCACCACCGCCGGGGCCAACACCGCTGCTGCGTCAGTAAGCAAGTTCCAATCGCATACCGTCGCTGTGCAAGCGGCTGCGGCCACAGCTCCTGGGTGTGCTGGTCAGGCCAGGGCAGCCTTGCCTATCGCGCGAGCGGCCCGCTTGACGCTCCAGGGCCCAATTGCGCTGCAGCGCCGCTAATAGCGGGCTCAGCCCAACACAAAAACCCCAGGCCGCACTTCCACCAGCCCAAAAAACTTGCCCCAAGCGAACGCAGAACATCAGCCCGGGGCGGTCGCTTGATGCGGCAGGCTGTACTCTGGCGGCCAGATCCGCAAATGCTTCATCGACTACACCAGATAGCCCGCCGTTGCCGGTACAGGCTGGTTCATGCCAGCCCAGCAGGGTTTCAATATCCACTAACTGCCGGTAGGGTTGTTCGGATTGACCACCACCACAGATCCAGACCGACCAACTGATCACCGGCCCTATCGACATCCAGCCCAACCACCTGATAAACCCGCGCGCTGCCAAGCTTGCCGATGTTTCGGCATACAGGGCTCGATAATGCCCACGCCGCCTCGGGGAAACAGCGCCGGCAGGGCTTGAATGGCCGCTTGCGAGCCCGCGACCGGCAATGCGTGAGCAAGCGCCGTAGTAGCGGGCGGCCAAGGCTTCCAGGCCGTCGTTCTCTTCTGGCAGGCGCGACCAGACGGCCGGCTCCAAAGCGGGTACAGGCCAATCATAAGGTTGGCCAGCCCGGTCGGAGAGATCACAGCCATTCCCTGCAGCGCAATGCCGTAAATGGGCTGGCGGCCTGGCGCAACCGCCCGCCGTGCTCAAGCATGAGCAACCGACCATATCAAGCACAATGACCACCAGCCAGAGCAGTACACCCTGGCGCACCCAGACGCAATTGCCCGGCAATATCCACAGCTACCGCTGGGGCCCAGCGCCCAAGAGAGGGCCGTTGATGGTAGCGCCGTGGGTACACCGGCAGCCGCCGCCCAACTGACATTCGCGCCCCTGCCCCCGCTGCCATGAACCGGCCCGGCGTTGGGACTGTCCCAGCTGCGGCGCCTGCCCTCGCCAGCAATCCAGCGCCTGGCGAGTGCGGCCACATACGCATGGTTAGGGGCCACCAATCTGGCCGGCAAGGGTAGTTGAGGCACATCATCCGAGCCGCCGCTGCCGCCCAGCAATACTGGGCAAAACGTGGTAGTGCGATAACCCCACATCGCAATCCAGGGTATTGGCCAGGCGATATAGCACCACACCCGGCGCCCCGAGCAAAACGAAACCGAACAGCGCGGGGGGGGGGGCGAACAACTGCGTCATCTGCCATTTTTCCCAGCACTGACTCGTGGGCGGCGCGCGCACGCCCGCGACTCGTCAGCTCATCGGTCTGGCGGCTTGACCAATCTAGCCCCGCGCGGCGTGCCCCGGGCAGATCATTGCGCTGGCAACGCCTCGTGATGGGCCTGGCGTGGTCGGCCAGGCTGCGCAGCCCTATGGCCGCAGATACAGTAGAGCAAGCGAAAACAGCGCAACCCACCATCGGCACGACTGGCTAGCCACCAGGCACACAGTGTGAGCGGCAGCAACGCTTAGACCCAGCAGTGCGCCACGCAAGCGGCCTCAGGTGCCTGCATTCAGGGTCCTTTCCAGATACTGGGCGAAATGGCCGAAGCCGACCAAAGGATGCCAGCGCCGCGGCTCACCGAAAGGCAGTGACCGTACCAAAGCGCCAAGGATCAAGGGCGCACTCAGACGGGCGTTGGTTCCAGTCGCGAATAACGCCGGCAATTGCTGCAGCCGATTGTCACCGCCGAAATACCCGGCTGGAGAATATCCGCGACTTGATCTCGAACAGTTGCTGCGTACGCGCAATCGCGGAATGCCCGGCCAGCCTGGACCGGTCAAACAGAATCTCGGGGCGAAAGCGTTTTGCCGCACCAGGAGCCATGAATGAATCCGGGCGCGGCGTACCACTTCCGCGGATCCGTGACATAGCGCTGCTTGGCTTTGGGAGATGCTCAGTTCGGCAAAAACAGTCCTGGGCCGCCGGCCCAGCTTCGATCAACTCACTGACCGCGAATGCCGGAAAATCAGCGGCCATCCACTCCTCGATAACCTTCGGCCAGCCGCGCCCAAAAGTGGCGGCCTGCTTGTTTGTACCTGGTCGCATGCCCGCCTGTAGCTCGGCAACTCAGCGCTCGGCTTTGTCCACCGGCGTGCACCAAGTGCGCCCAGGGTGTCCGATCATGGCGCAGGATGCCGGCGTATCACGCTGGTTGAACAGGTGCACTTCCAGCCCTTCGCAGCGCCAGCTCGGCGGCGATGTCGGCCTGCAGATCGCAGTTAACCGAGCACCAGATCCGGCTTGATGCGCCAGAAATTTCTCGGTCCCTTGGCGCTGGTAAAGGCCGATACCTTGGGCTTTCCTTACGCGCCTGCGGCGGGTGCACAGTAAAGCCGGAGATGCCGACGATCCGGTCCCTGCCTCAAACCCAAGTGCGATAGAGTACTTCGCAGGTCTCGGTAGACAGGCGACGATTGCGTTGCGGGCCCTTCATGACAACTCCCATTGATCAGTAAAATAGCATTTCGGACAAGGCCCTGGGGAATGGCTCCAGCCCTGCTGACCAAGCATAGGCTCGGCATAAAAAAGCCTCGAACCGGGCCCAGACACAAAACCGCAACCGTTTGGCCCCGCTGGGGCATGCCGAGCAGCTGCGCAGCGCCTGCGGAATCAAACAGGCGAGACCCAGCCCAGACCCAGGCCCTCGGCCCGGGCGCCAAGCCACATATTCTGGATGGCGCAGGCCACCGAGGCCAAAGATCCACTCCGGCAGGGTGCGCCGGCAAACACGTGTTTGTCACGTCCTCGGCAGCCGCCGCGACGAAGCATTCGCGCAGTCGAGAAAATGCCCTCGACCTTGAGCCGCCAATAAAGTCTATTCAGCCCCGTTCAAACCCAAGCCACGGCAGTGGCTCGCGCTCGGTGTTCGACCATATTGATGGATGGCCACGCGCAAGTGCTGGGCGCGTCACACGCACAAAGCGCCAAGGGTTGCATCAGGCCGGAACACTTGGCGCCTGATGGCAAGCTCCAGAAGCCGCGCACTGCTTTGCAGGCACCGCGCCGCCGCAGAAATGGCGCTGTCCCCGCCCGTTCGCGAATGACCCGGTACAACGCCGCGCGCTCGGCGCTCGGAAAAAGCCCTGTGCTCTGGGCGCATACCCTTCATGGACGACAACAAGTCATGACGAAACAAGGCGCCACCGGCCTGGCATTGCCCGGGGAAATACAGTGAATATAGGACGCAGTAAGGCCGGCCCGATTCGCCATACGGCCTCTGCCGTGCGTTTGTAGTTCGGGCAACTCGCCGCGCACCAGCGGCTCAGTCACATTCAAACGAGGAATGGTGGAGGTATGTCCCCGCGCAGCGAACCCTTCTGGCAAAGCCACTTCCTGCAACGCCAAGGGCAGTAAGGCGCTTTGGCATGGTCGCCCGGCGGCAGCAGCCCGCGACGCAGATCGGCAACTCAGCCCTTCGGCGTCGGTCAATAACTCACACAGATAAAGCAATGCACCCACATTCAGCGTGGATAGGTTTGGCAGCCGCGTGGTGCTGCCGAATAGCCGCCTGCATTGGCCTGGTTGCCGCCAAGTGCCGGGCAAGTGGGCAGTTCCGGAATAACCACCCGGCAGATACAGGCCTGTCTACCTCGGGCAGTTGCTGATCGGCGAGCGGCCGGAGAAAAAACACCAGGTCCGCGCCTAATTCCCGCAGCAGATCCAGATGGCCTGGTAGATAAAAGCGAAAGCGCTGTCACGCGCCACGCCAATTACGCACGCCCTGCAGACTTTTCTCCAGCGGGTGAGCGCCTGCTCAGGGGCGGCCAAACGGATTTGCAGCCGGTAGCTGCGTATCGGCTCGCCACAGCGCGTCGGCGGCGGCGTCCCAGCATGGCATCAGATCGCCAGTTAAGGCGGCCTGAACGCGACCCCAGAATGCGGCTTTGGCAAAACCTATCGCCTCACTGCGCGGCAGTGCACCAAACCAGCGCAGCCGTCCGCAAAGACAGTCACGCCAGTATCTTCCCCATGCCGCGGCGCTGCCGACCTTGTTGGCCAGCACGCCGGCAAGGAGATCTGCTGGTAACTGGCCAGCCCGTGGGCCTGGACCGAAGGTCCTGGGCCCTACCGGAGCCATCGATGATAGCCAGCACCGGCACGCCAAAAAGCGCGCCAGGTCCGCTTGCAGAGGGCGTGGCCGCAAACAGGCCCATCACCCCTTCAATCAGGTCAGATCAAGACTCGGCCAGCGCCTTTGCTCAGCAGCTTGCGGCTTTCCTGCTTCGCGATCATCCACAGATCGATCTGGTAGATCCGGCGCGCCCGCTCGCGGCCGTTTGCGAATCCATCGGATCAAGAAAGTCCCCGGGCCGCACTTGACACCTGCACGCGCTTGCCCTGGCGGCTTATGCCAGCCGGCCAGCGCAGCGGTAATGGGTGGTCTTGCCCTGCCGAGGCTGGCGCGGCAATCAGCAGTGCCGGGCAAGTGCGGCTCTTTCACGACGGAATTCATTCAACTCCACTCCCCTCCTGCGCCTTGATACCGATTTTGAAGCATGTTCTTGATCGCCCATCTCGGTCAACCGTATGCGGCAGCCTCAACCAACGCCGGTGTGCGCCGCGACCGGTGACCACCAACATGCTGGGCTAGTGGACGTGAAGCGATATCCCGCAGCACTGCTCCAGCGGCAGGTAACCGTATTTCCAGCGCGATATTAGTTTCAACCAGCACCACCAGGGCAATGCTCGGATCACCATCAGCTCCCCGCGACTGCCCAGCCGCTTCAGCCCTGGCGATATCGTCTGGCGGTCCTGGGTTTTCCAAGGTGAAGCCTCGCCATCAACGTGATAAGCCGCACCTGCTCCGGAAACGTACGGAAGAAAGTCTCTCTCCGGTGCTGCGCGCGCCCTTGAATGAACTGCCCACTATGGCCGATCTGTAAGCCATGGCCGAGGCTGCGCGCAGCCATGCCAAAGGCCGAACTGCTCTTGCCTTGCCATTGCCGGTAAGTCACCAAGAACATGCCATGCTCCTCCTGGGCCTGGGCAATTTTTTCGTCGACTATCGCCTTCTTGCGCTGCATTGCCGCAGCCCGGTGACTGTTCGTCGCGATCCGACTCGCTCATGCTGGCGGTCCCTGCAGCACGTCCGCGGGCCATCAGAACGCGCAGGAACGATATAGATCAGCGTGGCGGCAGTGACGTCAGGGCCATGCCCTGCTCAGGTACTGCGGGTAATAGGTGACAAATCCGCTCAAGCATCCCGGGAAGGTGGGATTCTCATAACGCCCGGAGAAGAAGTAGAAGCCGCCGCTGGAAAACAACTGGCACAACCAGCGCACTGGCAGCCAGGGTCGGTACCAGCACCAACAGCTGCTGAACTGCTCACGATGCAGCCGTGCATACAGGCCGCCCACCGAACCAGAGTGCGCCATAGGCCGGTAACAGCAATCAAGTAGGCACAAGTCCCATGCAATGATGCCCGGCGTTGGTCCAGCCCTCGCTCATGATGTCCATAAAAGGTGGTTTTGGAAAACAGCAATGGAAAAACCCAGCGCGGCTTGAGCAATACACCCGCGAAGGAAGAAACCGCCCAGGAACGCGCTGGGCAGATTGGACCAGGCTTGAAATGGCCTTGCCACGGGTCATGGCGACCCAGCAAGTACTAAGCTACCGATACCGATAGCCACTGGCTACGTCTGGACAGGTCTAACATGATCATCCTCCTTGATGGCAATAAGTTCTTAGGGTTTTTTAAAGCGCCTGGATAGCGCAAGGTCAGATAACCCGCCCTACCCCTGTTGCTGGTAGTTGGCGGCGGGTTTGATAATCGGTGTCGAACAGGTTTGCCCTAATGCGCCCTTGCAAGCGCCAGGCGTCCGCGAAGCGATATTCGGGGAGCGCAGCTTCAACGGTGTTGTAGCCGGACAGCTCCATTGGTAATTGGCCGCGTTAATCCCAGCGCCGGCCTTCCATGCCGGCTTTGCGCCCCCGGCGATCCGGCATGAACGGCGGGTCCCATTATCCAGGTTTGAAATCTGTTCGGCACGACGTGGCAAGGCAGATCACCCTGGCCGGCTCGAATTGATTCGGTTGGCGGATCCTGCAGCGTGAGAAATTGCTGCTCAGATCCAGCCCATGACCCTGGCTGGCCACCGAAAGCTTCGATGGCCGTTGATCACCGCCTGTCGATATTCTGCGCGCGCAAGCGCGGCGCCTGGTTTGAAGTAGGCGATCAGATCGTCGATTTCATTAACGGTACAGCGCGATTGCCCAACTGCCCAGCCCTGATACCGTCCCGGCCCCGCTCGAAACTGCGCGAGTTTCCTCGGTGATTTCCGATTGCCAAAGCTTGGGTGATACAGCTGATTGAAGGTGGGGGCCTTGAACGCGGTCCCGGCACTCGCCGTGGCCCGGCGCAGGCTGTCGGCTGATGCTGTAGCCATAACCCAGGCCTGCCGGTGTGTACGGTGCCATGCTTGCTCGTTGTCATCATGCGAGCGCTTGAAGCTGCAATTCATGGCGGCCAAGCTGCGCCAGTTACTGGGCATAGACGCATGGTTGTCGCGGCTGTTCCCGGGCAAAAACCGTATTGCCGTTTGACCGAATCCTTCAGCAGGTCATAACCCGGTCAGCACCTGCCCTGGGCTTTGAGTTTGAACATCGTTCTGCCACTGAAACTGTCGCGGCGGGTAATCGATGCGCGAGTTGAATACAGTTGCCGTTGAAGTATCGACCTTGTCCTTCACTGCGGCCCGGCCTGCAGGTCACCAGCCAACGGATCGGTTTGGCGCAAAGCGCGCGCGCAGTCCATGGGTGCGCAGCAGGTTATCGGCATGGCCTTGAAGCCGAGCGTAGTCATTGTGGCGAGCGCACTTCGATGACATGCCCCGTCCAGTTCCCAGGGCCATTGTCGAAGCGATATGCCGGCAATTGATGTTCGCCGACTCTTCGCGGTAGCCGTCATTGTCCGGCTCCGGCGAAGGCGCATCAAGGCCGCGCGTCAATACCTGCGCGTGCACCATGCTGGTCACCCCAGGTTTGTAACACAAGGCATTACCGCAGCCACCGCTGACGCCCCGCGCTGCCCGCGTGGTAGTTGCGGCTGCCGGCAGTCGCCGATGCCCAGGGCTTGGCGCCCTGCTTGTTGTCCCGCGCGGCGGGTGAAAAATCTGGATAACGCACCGATCGCTCCGGAACCGTACAGGCTTGGAGCGCGGGCCACGGAACCACTTCGATACGCTCGATCTGCTCGACGGGGCAAAATTCTGCAAAGCCACATCACGGTGGTGCCGAGCCCTGGCGTATGCCGTCGATGAGTACCAGCACAGATGGTTTACTATTGTGGCCGCGGGATCACCCAGGGCCTCGTTCCCTTGCCGTGCCCGCCAGTGTTGTGATATTGCATCCCCGGAACCCGCGCAACATACGCGGCCACACCTGGTGGCGCCTGCAAGCGCTCGATTATCGCGCGCTCGATCACGCTCACCGAGGCACATACCCTGGCTGGCAGACAACGAGGAACGCTGGCGGTGACCACCTTGAATCATTCAGATTAAAGGAAATCGGCAGGCAAAAACGGCGGAAGGCCCATACAGGCCACCAGCCACAGGGCGGAAAGAAACGTTTTCATGCGGTCATTCCCGCTCCGTCGTACTACCCGTACGACAACTGCTGAGGGGTAGCCAGTCGCGAAAGAAAAGGCAGCCGGATTTCCGGCACACAGGAGACGCGCACCACCCCGCCAAAGCCCCGGCGCCTCTGCTGTGAACTGCGGTCAGGCCGGTCTCCCGGCCTTTTGCGAGCGGATCCAATTGATCCCGTCACCGCAACCTTCCCCATGGCCGTGGGCACAGTGGTGATGGCGGTGGACGTGCCAGCCGATTCACATCGACTGACGCTTCGGCTTACCAGTTGGCGGGGGCAGCGCCGGACATTGTCTGCAATGGGCAAGACGCACCGGCCTTCCCAGTTTCACCCGCTGAGTTAAGATCAGCGGGCACCTGAAGCGGGGTGAAGATTAGTGATTTTGTAACAAAGCGTCAACGCAATTATTGGCCTCTGGCAAAGGCATAGGGTTGCCGTGTTAGGCCCGAGACAGCCACCTCCACCTTGCCCTGTTTTTTCGTACAAAAAACAAGCACCCGCCTGGCGATACTGGTTGTAGCTGGGTCATCAGCCAGCCGCAATACGGTCCCTTGACGATCCAGTTCGATGTAGAGAATCTCGCCAAATGGTTGCCGATGGCCGTTGGTCATCATCCACGATGCGGCGAACAGCACGCAACCGCCTTCAATCGACATCGTGGGGTCATGATCCGGTAATTTCAGGGTCGTTCTGGTACGCATGACCTCGTCCTGCAAAGTGCGCGCGGTCAATGCATCCAGTGCACGCGAAGGGCTCATCAGCAGCAGCACCTGGGCCTCCATGGCCCAACGCGCGGGCGATGCCGACACGTTGCTTCATGCCGCCGGAGATTTCGCTGGCAGTTTTGTCCAGCGCGTGGTCATGTGCCACCATGTTTCAGATTGTGCCGGAACCCTTCGTTCCTTCCCTTGGCATTCTTGCTGCGCCAGACCTTGTTCACCGCGATGGCGACGTTCTGATACACCGTCAGCCAGGGCAGCAGCGAATGGTTCTGGAACACCAGCTGCGGTCCGGGCCCCGGGATCCTTGACTTTCCTTGCCATCCAGAATTCACCGCGCCTGAGCTGGATTTCGATCAGCCGGCGAACGATAATTCAGTACGGTCGACTTGCCGCAGCCGGGGTGGCCGATAATGGAGATGTACTCGCCGCGCGCGACGCTCAGAATTAATGTCTACCAGGACTTCAGACGAACATCTTACCGGTGTGAAGGTCTGGAGACTTTCTCGATATTCAGATAACACTCATAATGCTGCTCCTTAAAACTGGCTGAAGGGCCGCGGGTAACCAGGCGACCATATCCAGAGGCACCAGGCGTCCCAGGAGAAAACCCACCACAACCGACGTAGATCAGCGCCAGAATGATGTTCGCTGATCAGTGACGCCGGTTCCACGCATCCCAGATAAGAAACCAATGCCCAAACGCCGCCAATCAGCATTTCAGCGGCCGACAATCGCCAGCCAGGAAGACCACGCCGATGCCGCACCCGGAAAGAATAGGGCGCAAGCAGCCGGCACATGATCTTCCCGAAGTAACTCGAACCGTTCAGCCGCAGCACGCGGGCAAACGTGCGGTAATCCTTCGGGGATATTGCGCACGCCCCAAACGAGGTGTTGAATGTGATCGGGTCCAAATGGCGGTAATGAGAATCACGAAAACCGCCGAGGGTTAACTGTCGCTGAAAACCGGCGCAGCGACAAAAGGCAACCAGGCCAGCGGCGGCACGAGTACGCAAAACCTGGAACACAACC
>Ga0163217_1104636_pt1 | contig 12926 bp, 6 predicted proteins | sample SynspAceP_FD_185933 | JGI IMG/M metagenome (GOLD analysis project Ga0163217, IMG submission 185933) | Saline lake microbial communities from Ace Lake in Antarctica - Synechococcus sp. Ace-P (PacBio error correction) | ecosystem: Environmental > Aquatic > Non-marine Saline and Alkaline > Saline ...
TTTTTACAGCAGTAGAGATAAATCTTCAACCAGGAGAATTAATAAATGACTTTGGCATCCTCCGCATTCAATTCGATACTGAAAAAATCAGTATTTCGCTTCATCTCTATCCACATAAAATCTCGCAAATATGTACCTCTTCTACTCTATTGCTCCTCTGATATATATACGCTTTAAAGCCCCAATTGAAAAAGTTTAGTTTTGCTTTAAAATTCATTTGGGCCATCACCAATTAAACTTTTTTTAAACGTTTTTATTTTGGCAAAAAATTTTTTTTTTTTAAAAAAGCCAAAAATAGCCATTTTCTTACTTTTTTTTGTAGGGAACCAACCGAGAACTGAAAAACGTAAAAAGTAAATCCATGTTTTTTTTTAGTTATTAATGGAAAACTTGTTTCAGTAATAATGGGGGATAATACCACCACTGAATCTCTTGCCGGTATAGCCTTTCTTAAATTCTACCTGCAATGTTTTTCTTTCAAGAATTTGCAACAAATGCTCTACTCGATTACTTGAAATCTACGTCCCGCACTGCCTGTATATTTTGAAATGAATGACGCATATAACAAATAAGCCCAAAAAGAAAGTAGTCACATTTTTGTTTTTGGGATGTAACTAAAGTAATCAGAATCCCATATAAATAGCGCATCCGGACTGTGGGCAGTAACATAGCATGCCACTTGGATTGGAATGATTAAAAAACTCCTTTTGCAACAGCGTATGATGAAGGAAATAATTAAATCGTAATCAGTTAAATTTGATCTGCTCAATGCGAAGGGAAACAAGGTAAATAATACCGATAATACTTTCTTTGAAAGGAAAAATTTTTTGAATGATAGAAGTTGGGTTGCTTTTTTTTCCTTAAGGATATTTTGCTATCATTATCAGTATAGATAGTCTATTAAGGCTGTAGATTGTCTGCTTGTGGATACAAGTGATGATTTTCACGACATACTTTTCCCCTTGCAAGCCTCCACCGTCAACGGTAAACCAATCATTACATAAGCACTTTTAATATTTTAATCCATTTAGCGCTCTCAGATATAGTAGCCTCCAAAATTATATGTTTGTTGAATTGGAATCAATAAGCGTGTTTTCTAAAATAGTAACATTTTATTTCATTTTAGATTCAATTTAAATAAACTCTTCTACTCGATTCGATTACTTATTTAGTGCTGCATCCATATGAATATCTTGGTCGTTCAATTCTCTTCTTTTCAACAGTATTCTGGAATTCATTATTTATAATCTTCTCAATACCAGATTAATGTCCTTCTACATTGTTTGGGTCTGTAAATTATGCTACATTCTTTCATAGAGTTCTCTAAAATACTTCAATGTCTGATAAAATAATGGGGGCAATTAGCATTTAAACGCTTCCAAAGGTGGGAATTCCTATAAACCTTCATAGAATGATGGGATATAATCAGTGCTTTTGCTTCCTTCTATATAGCGATTGTAAGCTTGATGTTCATCGAATATGTCTGTTATGAATATTAATTGAGATTAAAAATATACTTATTTCTCTATCTACTTTTATGTTATTTGAAATATTTCCTCTGTATCGATTCCAAGTTACTCTTCAAATCAAAATCAGAAATTACTAATAATTGCATGCAGCCAATACATTTTTTGAGATTTTTCTAGGATTCTTTCCAAACCCATTGCTATAATAAAGTTAATGTGCCGTTAAGTAATTCTGTTTTTTACTTTGATTTTCTTAGCATTTTTTTGATAAAAATCAATGGGCAATCCATTAATACACATGAATGTTATTGCCCATTTGTTAATAATATTTTGAGTCCTTTTTTACGGAATTGCTAACACGTTAAAAATTCATCTTGCTTTTTTGATTGTCTTTGGAATTCAAAAAAATTGTAAAATGATTTAAATAGCATAACGAAAACCACTCTTGTGGATGTTTTTATAAAAGCTAAATCATGCAAGCGTAACAACAGAGTTATGAAAATAGAATTAAGAGAGGTGTTACAGAGTTTAGATAAAATATTGATTCCTTTTTCTTTAAGAAAGCGCGCAATTCGGAAATTGTTCCCATAAATGACCCTCAAGTGCGTCGCCCAAATGGTTCATTGTAAATTTCTTTGATAATTCCAGAAGAAGCACATTCTTGGGGAGACCTAATCTTATCTCTAGTCAAGTTTAATTAATTCCTTCGCATAGCCCAATACAAACCGCTGAAACAACCACCCGTGAATTCGGTTGTGTCAAAAAAACGTGCAATTAATCATGATTACTGTTCTGTTTTTTTTCATCAGCTTACTCATCCCTAGGCAATATTAAACTTTGGAAAAGTTGATTAATTCCTAGGGTAATTTAACCGATATGTTTTATACTGCTTTTAAAACCAAAGAACACCTCTAAAGGCTTGTTCGTTTAAAGTTACAAACTCCTGTTCTTTCCAGGCACCGTCTACGGGAATATTGATTCCATTAATATAACTTAGCAAGCCGGTGATTTGCTAAAAAAAAGCCTGGCAGCATTGGCCACTTCTTCAGGTTGAGCACTCTGTTCCATCGCATCTTGTGCTTCCATTCCTTTCATTTACATCAGCTTCTGCTTTTCCAGTTTTTTGACGCTTTGTTTTGCTTAACTATCTTGGCTCAATCGCTCGGTACAGTAGCTCCTGGCAAAATACATTGTTTACTGTGATGCCAATATTTCCCCAATCATCGCCAAGGTTTTCGACCAATTTTCGCAACTGCTCCACGAACGGTGTGGTAGAAAACTCCTAATTCCTTGTCAATGGAATTTTTAACAGAAGTAAGAAATAATTGTTGATTAATTCGACCGTATTCCCTGAATCTATCATTCCTTGTTTTACGCCCGTTGCTAAAATAATGAAAGTTGTTGATTGAGTGCATTGAAAAAGCCGCTTCAAATTCAATCAGTTTGTTTGCATTTCAATTGGTCCTGCAGAGCCACCTTTATGTTTGATTAAGATATTTATCGTTTTTCCACCAGCCAAAATAATTTCATCGCTGGTCTTTACTTGAAGCGTTTTGACTAAAGTCGGCCACAATGTAATTCGTCTCTTGAACTCTGATGCTGATGGCATATTCAAGAAGTACTGTTTTTTAGTTTTTCTCATTTTCGGGCAAGCAAGGTACATCTGGCTCCCCATATTTGCCAATTCCATGGCAATTATGCTTTTCCATTCCTGCTCGTGCTTCCGCTTACTAATGCTCTTTACTGTTCGTTAAGTCTAATTCATCTGCTTTCTTTTTTGGTGCTGCCTAAATTAGCTATTCCAAATAGCAACTCAAAAACGTTGTGGCTAGTCTTTGTATAACTTCAAAACTTATTACCTTAGATAAGACCTTTAAAATAGAACAATCATGCAGATCAGACGACCCTTTTAAATTTTCAAAAATGGATAGACGAAACACCGTCCATTATTAAAGCCCACCAGTGGGCATAAATTGGTGTATGAAGATGCCGAATTTTATCGTGAATTGGCGGTTGGTGGACCAAATGCCCGTAAGGATTAATCATCTGGGGGAAGAGGGGAGGAGTTTTTCCTATCATTGGAAGGCGATATCAATCGTAAAAATTCAAGAAGATGGGAAGCAGTAGAAGTACAATTAAGGAAGGTGGAAATTTTCTTATTGCCAGCGCGTGTTCCCTAATTCTCTCTATCGCTCTGAAGGATCTAATCTGGCTTTAATGTAATCGAGGCGAAAACGAATCAATTGGAGAGAAGGATGATTGCTTTGTTTGCGATAATTGCAACACAAAGTTATTTGACGATTACTTCGTATTGAAGAGCATAGAAAAAGGATTTTATGCCGGTATCCGAAAAATTTTACGGATCAGAAGAAGTTAAAGAACTCTGCAAAGAATGTGGGACAGTTTATGGATAGTAGACGAAAGTTTGTATAAGTTATGTCATAGAATTGCTCACAATAGATATTCACACACACAATTTGGCCTGAAAATATTCCCCAACTTTCGTGAAGAAATTTGGATATGGAGGTATTTCACTTAAAGATCATCACAAGCCCATGTTTGCGCTCGTATATGATGATGGACAATTAATTTCTTAGAGAGATGAAGACAATGTTGTGCGGCAGAAAGCGAGGATTAAAGAATCGGGCATCATCACGTAGATTGTTCAGGTATGTCCTACTGTTTCCGGTTATGTTTAGTTATGGTGCTAAGGCCTTATGATTGTTTGGAAGTTTCTAAGTTTTTTGTAATGATGCACATTGCATGACATAGTCGTTCGGTATCCAAAACCGGATTATTGGATAGGAACCGTTCCCCAATGCAAGATGCCATGAAAAATGGCAATTGCAAGAGCTGAAACGCTGTAAAAGAAATTGGCTTAAAAGGAATTCAAATTGGGAGTCAGTAAACGATGGAATCTAATTCCGCTGAAATTGTTTCCAATTTTTGAAGACCGCACAAGCATTTAGAAATGTCAGTTTTTGTGCACCATGGATCATAATGGGAAAAGAAAAATGGAGCGCCTACTGGCCTACCATGGTATAGGTATGTCCTGCCTGACTTCTTTTGGCGAATTGTTCCATGATATTTGGGGGCGTTTTTGAAAAGCTACGCCAATTAAAAGTGGCGTTTGCTCACGGTGGTGGATCTTTCCATCTACAATCGGAAGAGTAGAGCACGGGTTTACGTTCGTCCTGAATTTATTGTGCCATTTGATAACAAAGTGAATCCTCGTGATACAATCGGTAATTTTAACATTGATTCCTTAGTTACAATGAATCCCATGCATGGGATTTTGTAATTCAAAAACCATGGGTGAAGATTCGTTGCCTTAAGCGACAGATTATCCTTTCCCATTAGAGGAATTGGAACCAGGAAAATTGAAAAGAGCATGCCTTATTCGGATGAATTGAAAAGGGAAAGCTGCTGTCAGATAATGCATTAAATTGTTGACAGTATGGAATAAAGCTCAGTTTATATACATAAGAATAATTTGAAACGCTTGTATAGAAATAAATACAGCGTTTTTATTTAACGTCTGGAAATGGATTCAACATGCAAGTTGAGTGTAAATTATATATTGCTCCGACTTCGATTCGTATATAAATGGGATTTAATCCTAAATTTGCACCTCAATATTTTTTAGGGTTGCTTTAAACAGCAATTTTTATATGAGTGGATTCAATCAAACACGAGTGCGGAAATTGCACCATCGTTCGACCTACTAAAACCTCCTTGATTTATTATCTGAGAATACGGCACTGGCGACCTTACGGAATCAATAACTTTATCTTTTAATGGAAAAACAACACAACTCGCGGCCAAGATGGCGCTGGTGTTGGCCAACATTAAATTTGATATGGAGCCAGGAGAGCGCTACAATTAGTAGACACCGATCATAACAGCAATAAGCCGATCCAAGGATGTGTTTTGAATAAAATTCAACCGAGCAATTCAGGAGTGGTTTATGAGAAAGATCCGAGTTGTTTGAAAGACACTGAGTGGTTGAAAAAAATATGTGGGTTTTTCACAGGTGGAAGGTTATTCTTGGGACAATTCCTGAGAATACGGGACTTTTGGAAGAAACAGCATAGAAAATTGTCATCCATTTTTTAACGTCTAGAACAACTGGATGACGTAAGAAACTTGTTAGTTGAGGAAACTTTAATTTGACCCAATCGTAGATGAAGCTTTTAATCATTGGTATGATATTCGTCAGCATCCAAAAAAGAAATGTCAGACACAGTGACTGTGTTTAGAAAAAATAGGCCATTTTCTAGACGAAGAAAACAACAAAATTATTTAAGAATATAAAACCTTGAGTATTCAACGAGAAATTCGGCGATGATAGCTAAGAAGATGGATGTAACAATCCATCTTAAATAAATTGCTGCGTTGGATTGGAATGGTGATATGCCATGGCTGGGTTATATGGGTCATCGGAATGCTTTTGTATTTGAGAAGAAATCCCTATCAGTTGAATTCGTTCTCCTGCACATTATTACAAGATGGTATGAGGTAGTAAGTATATACTTTCAGAGCGACCGGCGATTCAAAAAACGGCTTCAATGTGCCTTTGGAATCCATAAAGGAAATAAAGCCTGGTCACGGCTATTGATCATCAAAAGAGACGGCACAGTTTCAGAAGCAATGGGTGCGAGAACCGTTTGAAGAAAATGCAAGTGTTCGTTGAGCCGGAAATTTATTTCTCGTAGAGAAGTGGACGCGGAATATCTATATAGAACGAAATAGAATTAGGAAGGATCGATCACTCCAGAAGTATTGAAAAGCATCGATTACCGATGTGGACAATCAGTGTGTTTCGTATTTATCCCCGAATACGGCAAGAAACTGCTTTTTACGGTATGGTGAAAGGGATGGTAAGATTACAATTCAACCAATACAGTCTGAAATGAAATTCGAGCACTAGGTCCTGGATTGCTACATGATGAGCACTGACGGAAGTGTTACCTAAGCGAGAAGAGCTGAGAAAAAATTTGCCAATAAAGATGCCGAAGCTGAAGAAACGTTATTTACGTCAAAGATAGTGGAAGAGATGATTTAGTGGCCCACCGTTATGATGCGTGACGTAATGGCGCTAATAAGCGATGGGGAAAGAATAACTAGTGGTTATTGATGATTCCATCGTTAGAGTACTACTTTAAAGCAAAGTATTTTTCAGATTATTTGGATCGATTGGGAACAAAGAAGATTGTTATAGTTTCTGTTCCTGCCGCTCAGATCTGTTACCCAGCATTGCTATTGGAATAGACATGGCGAAATTGGGTGTAGTTTTATCGCTTTTTGTAGCAGCCATTGACCTTATTGAAAGATACAAGGAAAGGATTCCATTTGATTACAGATGTTTTACAAACGTTGTAAAGGCAACAGTGAATCCTTAACCCGAAAGAAGAAATTCGGCAACTATTGTAAAAAGAGATTTAGCTCCCATTTACTGCCAGAGGAAATTTCGCTAAGATTAGTCATTGCTAACGTCCTAAGAAGTGAAAGCTGAAGTACAAGGTCATTTATCAAAAACATTGAACGGATTGCAACAAAGCCATTCCGAAACTCAACAAAGGAGATTGGTATTTTTACAGGAGATTACCCAAGCACCTGGTGGAAATAGTAGTGAACAAAAGTTTTATCATTACGATAGTAAGGAAATAACGAACCGAGCCTATTCAAAGGTTCCAATAGACTAGTAATGATGAAAAAGGCTTCACGAATTGTGAGGCCTTTTTTTGGCTACCTCTCTCTCAGAAAAATTCTCTGCAATCATGCAGCGCACTACTTACCGCCACCGTATTTTTCAATGGTCGGAATGTTGCCAAATTAATCAAATCGGAATTTCAGCCGTAGTAGTTCAATTTGATCAGCATTTTAAGCTTGCATATTGCCTGTTGAAGATAAGTACGTGAGACTTTTGGTCGTCTTTGTTTTTAGTCTTGAATGCAATTTCCTGCAAGTGATTCATTTTGGTTTGAAAGGTAATGTCAATCAGTGTCTTTTTAGCTTTTTGTGAAATAGGCCAATCATTGCTTTTTTTTTCTAATGGATTAAGAATAGAATCCAAGCAAATTAAGGCATAATCCTTCACCCAATAACTCACATTACATTGGGTGTATAAAATGGCTTTTCCTTGTGATCAAAAGGCATGAAAAACAAGTGCAATCGTATTGCCTATTTCTTTTCGCAACCGCCAAACTCTACTAACTCTTGATTTGTTCGCTAGAAATGGCAGCAATACCATGCCGATTGAACATGATCCAACACCAATGCTTCTCTCGTGCTCTTCTAATATTTTGGGTTTTTCCTTTTCGTGCAACTAAGGTCGCTGAAGGCGTACTAAAAATGTATAGAACCGTATAATTGCTCGATAGTTTGCCCGTCGTTTCTATTCGTCGAATTTAGCGCTTCCATGGTGGTAAATAAACACACTGCCGGTTGTCGTGCGTGCTGATGTCCAATTTATTTAGCAAGACCGGCTATCGGGTTTAAGGTGGGTCTATGCTATCTTCTAAGCACCTGAACACTTCTATTCCCTGCGCTCTTATTTTTCTACTAATTTGATCAATTCCTGATTCAATGAGTGAGTAAATCCACTTTAAGAGTTTTGTCTGAATCAGGCTATTAGACTCAGCTGTCAAAGCAATTAAATGCCCAAAGCTTTTGGGAACGTAACCATTAAAATGGCGGAAGCGGATAAGTAGTTCTGACACAGATGGAAAATTTTTTGATTTGTTTCAAGTTAGTTCATGTAAAATTACCTTTTGGCAAATTCGGGACAATTTATTTGTTAATTATTAAAAAATTCCTCGACTTATTAAGTAAAACTTTTTTTAGCATTAGTAGAAAACCTATGACTTTACACCCACCCAAGAAAATTCAGTTGATTACTAAGCAAGATTTGGCCAATTTAACTTTTGCCCGCCTGTATTTTAATGAAGAAATTGACAAGTATTGTTGGAAGTAGATATATCAAGCCCACTCTTACACTTATTGATCTGAAGAGAGCATTGGCCATTGTAGCTGCGGATTCATCATTTAATAAAGGGCGAAAAAAGGTTTTTTCTTGAATAAATGCGACGAAAGAGTTTTATTAATTTAACATGCGGATGCCAGATTCAATCTTATGCTCGTGAACAAACGAAACAACAATATGCCTTAAAGATGGCCTTTTGTAAATAAGTTTTGGCTAACGCATTAATTGTAATTTTCCCACTTTATTCGATATGAATCGGCCTCATCTGCACCTGCTCGAAATTTTTTAATAATAGAAAGCCCAAAGCCATAGAGTGGTTATTGAGTAGTTGAGAAACTTATTTTCAAAAATATTAATGTTTGAAAAACAATTGGTATTGATATTTCAATACTTAATTCTTTTTAGTAATTTGTGTTTTAAGCTTATGACTATGAAGTATAACTAAATATATTCGAATGTCGATTCTAGAACTTTGGTGAAGGATTAACTTTTGCCTCGTTTGTAATTATATCAGTGAAATTGATTGCTTTTTGAAGAGAGATCAAAGGGAAACTGTATAGTAATCCGAAATAGAAGCACTTCAAATTAATCCGGGCTTAATCGCGATTTTAATAATAGCTCAAATAGGTTTGGCGATGGCTACTTCCCAGCCAAAGAATTTTTTTTAACATGAACTCCAGATGTGCGAGAAGCTAGACCTTATTTCATGAAACAAATAAGCTTTGGAAGTAGGGTTCCAAAAAATGGCTCTAGTCCTAAATAGTTGGCTTATAAAGATTTAGCCATTTTTTTATTCGTTTTAATCGACCATTGTACGCGCACTAAAGTATTTAATAGTCGAAAGAAAGCACATAGCTTTGGCTTATAGAATAATAATAGACTCAATATATTTTATTAACACTTGAATTATAAGGTGTGTGTTTCTTTTGTGTTTTGTAACTTAAGTTTCTGTATGAAAAAAAGAGAAAATTTGAATATATATTCCTAGTCGATCTCTAGGGTGATGTAAAAGGACCTAGGCCTTCGTAAGCTCTACTATAAATAGGAGTTAGTATTATAGAAATCTTTATATCAAAGAAAATTGCGTCATGTGAATGGAAGAAGCTAATTTTAAATCATCGAGTACTTCTCGTGGATTTTTAATATGTAGTCTAATATAGTATATTTTTAGCACAGGCCTCAGTGATTTTTATTAATATTACCTCCAAGAAGCGCGTATTGTTTTTTGCCGAAGAAATGAAACACTATATGGGCATTTAACAAAAGATGGCTTATACATATCCAATAGTTTGGCTTATCGATACTTTCCAACTTTTTTAATCGGTTTAATAAAACCACCTATTCAATCTAAAGTGGTTTAATAATCGCAAAGCGGCGATTGATTGGTTGTTAGAAAACTCAAGTTTAGTTTCGATTTGAATCATTGAAATTAACTGCTAAATTTTTATAGAGTTAGTACTTTTAGTTTTTAGCTTATGACGATAGATAAACTCAACATTTATTGTATTGAATGCAGAAACTCGTAGTAAAAGATCTAGGCTTGCTAAAATTTTTGTACATCGAAGGATTGATTTGCTTGAAGTAGAATATTCAAGAAGAATTGTCTAGTCGATAGAAAAAAGCATTAACAAGTGATAGAGCATTCTCGTCAATTTAGAAATGCACCAAATAAATATACACGATGATTAGCTGCATTACGAAAAGATTTTCTTCAATATGACACAGAGGCAAAGAGCTACTTTGCAAGAGGAAATGAAAACTGGATTAAAGGTACAGAAAAATGGCAATTTTTAAAGTTAATAGCCTTGCATATAGAATTTTTAGCCAAATCTTTTTCATTCGATTTGACAAATCGCAAGTGCCAAATCTAAGTTATTCAGCGTTCTGAAAAAGAAGGCGATTGTTTGGTTACTTAAGGATTAGACCTCTTTCAGAGATGTAGGCCCACTTCGTAAAATTTAAAGTTTTCGAAATAGTCAATTTTTTGGATCATCTAATTTTTTAAGGTCTGCAATACTCAAAATGGCCCACGATTGGGTAGCTTTTATTGATGATTTTTATCCCACTTCGTTTGGGTTTTGATCGCAAATCAGTTCGACGTCCAAAACTCATTCCCATCGAACAAAAACTGACTATATAGGGATCGGTCTCTTTATTTTTTCAGAAAAAACTTTTTTCTGGATGTAAGCCAATTTGCGTTTAAGCTGATTTTGTTTTGCTCGTTTGTTCATTCAAATTGGAAAATAATTCTTGAAAGTAGCACTAACTTGAGTTCATTAAACGAGTCACCAATTGAAAACGAATGGCCCATACGGTTGTATTTTACCACTTAATGATTCTCGATAACAGCCACTCCTAAAAGGCAATTCCAAGTACTTAAATTTCTCCACTTGTGTTGAATCAATTGAAAATCGACTCATTCGGAATTGAAGTCCATTAATAGCAATGAACCAATTACCATAATGGAGCAACCTATGCTGCTTAACGTGTTTCGAAATTATTCAGGTAGCCAAAAAATGGTAAAAAACCTGAAGATAAAACAATGACGTATATCCGATTAATCGGACTGGCTATCTTATTTGGGTTGATGACCAATTTTATGGTCGAAAAGTGCGAGTTGTTAAGTGCATTATTGATTGATTGTTGAAAGGGGAAAGTACCAAACAGAATAGAACAAAATGGTAATGAGTGATGATTTCTATTCCTGAAGCTGATTCCGGTATACATTAACCAGAAGTCGTAAAGCCATAGCAAAGAGGAAGCATAAATGAAAAATAAGAACCATTCTAGTTTCTTTTTTTACCTTTTTGATATTTGTAGCGAAATGATGCCCATAAAAGCGATTAGAAGTCCGTAAAAACATATGCCCTAACAACTTAAAAGGTTGCTCGTCCTCCTATGATTGTGGCCCGTGACGATAGAAATACATTCACATTTTCAAATGCCGAAAAACCTAAAGCGCCACACAGTGTCAGGCGATAAAGTCTAATTGGCTCGTTTAACTCATTACGAAAAGTTTATAGAAGATAGGAAGGGAATAAGCTTAGCGAAACTCTTCCACCATCCCCAATTCTGTATGGTGGCAATAGAGAAAGTCCGTTTATAAAAATGTGCCATTTAGAGTGCCATGCCTAAATGAAGTCTATAACAAATCAATGTAATCCAAAAATCGTATGGAAAACTGAGCTCCTCCTAATATAAAAAATCAGGATAAAAATACTTGAGGTCCTTCCTTTTCGTAATGGTCAATTAATCGGTGGTAAGTAATCCACCAAATCCAAGCCGAGTGAAAAAGAGCAACCAATGAGTAGATGAAAACCATAATCAGTCCAATGTTTTTGTTGGATGAAGATGAAATAATATTCTTCTAATTGAAAGTTGAGGGAAAGGGAAATTCTTTATCATTTCACGCACAGAGGGCACAGAGGCTTCCAGAGTATATAAAAAATCAAAATCTGATAGCTTTCGATCTCTAACTTCCTGCTTCTCGTCTTCTTAGCAGCGTAAGCGGTCTTTTCTCTTATTTCACCACAAAAAGGCACAGAAGGGCACAAAGGTTTTCCCAAAGTATAAAACAAATCTAAATCCAACGCTATTGATCTAACTTCTTGCTTCTAACAATATAACAGCGAAGCGGTCTAATTTCATTTTTTTACCACAAAGAGCACAAAGCCAAAATACTGAATTCTAAAATTGACTTATTGTTATATGGATATATTTCGCTCTCGGCTTCTTTATAACGCGCACAAGTGCTACATTATGGCTCGCCGTACATTATGGTCTTAGCGTAGGGGAGAATTTGTTGGTTCAACGTTACATAAGCAGATTTCAGGAACGGCTTTTGATCTCACATCCTTATGACAATTCTGACATCTCGGTATTTGAGAAAAAATCAATTGCATTTAGTGCTCTTCGTAGAATTACTTGGTTCATCGTTTCTAATGACCGAAGAAAACACGCTTTGCGAATGGCTGAAATTGCGATAGACAAAAAGCATGTAGGCCCAAGGTTGGTGATGATAGCATCTACCGAGGCAATGAATGGCCACTAGCTTATCTTTGTAAAACCGACCAATCATTCATTTTTATAATTTCTCGAAAGTCTTTTTCTTTAGTGCCAATTTCTTTCTTGCCACATCGGTTTTGTGTTGAATATCATAGCCACAACGTTTCTCCCTTCCACATAGTTAATCTTCTAAGTTGAGGGTGATAATTCCGCTTTCGCGACTCTATTGAATAATCTCTTTCTGCATAATTTATAAAAAAAAAAAAAAGAATCCTCAATTCTAATTTCGCTTCTTCGCTCATCATTTCTTTACCTCCAAGTTTGGCTCCCAAAACGATCTTTAACTGTTTGAGGAGAGCTCTTTAACCGACTCATAAATCGCCCAGTTTTTTTGTTCTACTTCAATCGCATTGATTCCGCAACTGGGGCAGTTTGGAGAAGTCAACGTCATTCATGATATTTACATTGAA
>Ga0163217_1008892_pt1 | contig 12924 bp, 20 predicted proteins | sample SynspAceP_FD_185933 | JGI IMG/M metagenome (GOLD analysis project Ga0163217, IMG submission 185933) | Saline lake microbial communities from Ace Lake in Antarctica - Synechococcus sp. Ace-P (PacBio error correction) | ecosystem: Environmental > Aquatic > Non-marine Saline and Alkaline > Saline ...
CGCAACCCACGCCTGCACCTAGATTGCTGCGGGCGCTGGCACGCCCGAGGCACCCGTCGCTACGAGTGCTACGCGGTGCCTGCGGGTGCTGGGACCTGCCGGCGTGCAAGCGCGCTGTGCTTGCAGAACACATGCGCTCCGGATGGCCGATGAGAAGGAAGCCGCTGAGCCTAAACCGAGGACACTCGGCCGCCTCCTGGCTGCGCCGTGATGGGTGGCCACCTGGCGCGGGAATGGCCTGTGGGCTTAAGCGCGCCTGCGCGCCTGCGTGGCGGCAGTCGGGGGAGACGAGCAACGCTGCTCGTTCCAACTGCTGGAACGCCAGCCCGCGCACAAGATTCGCCTCTTTCCGCGCTACGTGCTCACCGCGCGGGTCGTGCCCCTGTCGTTGACGACTGCTGCAACTGGGAGGTTTCGGGTGCTGGAGGCCAGAGGCGCCCGCTGCTTCACCCGCCTGGCGGATCAACTTGGCCCTAGCCGACGGGGCGCTGGCCCCGCCCTGTCTTCAGGCCCTTCTGCGCGACGTGGCTTCCGCCGGCCTGTTGCGCAGTGGCTTCGCCCGTGCTGCCGCCGGCCCACGGGTAGGGGAAGAGTGCGCACTGGCGCTTAAACCCACAAGGCCATGCCGCTGACTGACTGTTGGCCGTCTTCCAAGGTGAGGGGGATTCCCACCCCCGATGCCCCCACGGTGGCTCCTTCCCGGTGTGATTTCCTTACGTGCCGCGCTCAACGCCAGCTTCCCGGACCGCTCTGTTTTCAGGCCCCGAGGAGTGGCATGCGTTTCGCCCCACGGCCTGGCACAACTCCTGATGGGGTGCGGCGAGTGTATGTGTATAACGCCTGGCAACCCCTTACGGTGCGAACAACCTGCCGTGGCGGCCGGCGAGCAGCATGGTTCTGGCCTTTCCGGGTGGCGTGCCCCGCAAGGCGCCGTGCTGGCTAATCTGCTTCCAGCAGTGAAGAAAACTGATATCGGAACGACCTAAACTATGAAAAAATAGTAAGCTCCCACCGGAAAATGAATTCAGACTGGGAAACACGTCTGGGCCGCTGCTCCCTCTTCTCTCCCTCGCGGCCCGGAGGGGGTTTGCCTGCGGGTTCATGCGTCCGCCGTGGGACGGCCTCTCCGGGCGCGGGTTGCCTGCATCCCCTCCGTGCGGCCGCACCTCCCTGCCCCGTTGGCCTGGTTTGGACCGGCACTGCACGATGAAGGAGCCTCCTAACCGGGCAAAAGGCCAATGGCAGGTCTCGCCGTCCGGGGTCCCCGGACAAAGGGTCGTAGGCTGGGCCGCCCCTTTGCCGGGGCCCACTCGGCTGGCCCACGGTCCCGGCGCGAACCGCTGTTGCCCTGGTCGGTATGTCGGGAGACGAGCCGGGGCCACCGGGGGGCTTTTGCGTTGGTGGTTCCCCACCTTCGCAACCCGACAGGCGCTTTTGCGCAGTTGGTTGGCCTGCTCTCGGCTTGCATAGTCGGGGTTCGCCGGTCGGCCGCGGCCGGTGAGCCGGCGGCGCGACCGCTTCGGCACGGCGTGAGGTTGGCGGAGTGGCCGATCGCAAGGAGGCAGCGCTTCTGGGCCCCCCGCGGGTGCGCGCCATGCGGGGCCGCCTTCTCGCTTCCGTGCGTTGTTGCTCAGACCCCCCGGGGCAGTAGTCGCCGCGGCTGTTTTCCTCGGCTCGGGGGAACTGGCGAGCGGGCTCTTCGGGCGATCTTCACGGCTGCCAGCACTTCTTACACGGCCTGCTCGAGCGCACCGCTGGCCGCCGCTCGCAGCCCGGGCCGCTCGCCGCGCGCCCGAGAGATCCGTTGGCGATGCTGGCGACGCGCGGGGGGATGAAACCACCGCTCGGTTCGGGGGCCCTGCAGGGATCAACCCCAACAAATGCGTGGGCGGGCTCCACTCGTCGCGGCCGCTCTGGCCAGGCTGCCCAGCTAGGGCCGCGGGAAGTGCGGGTTTTTTGGGGTCGATGGCAGGCAGGACTGGACGATCCAGTTGCGGCTGCGTAGGTGAAAGGGCTGGCGCGGCGTGCGCCGTTTCGCCGGAGAAGACAAAGCGATGTGGTAGGGCAGGACGGTCGCGAAGATGGGTGGCTGGCTCAACGTGAAGGGATTGCGGCGCAGCCCATCGCGGCTCGTAGCCGGAGATGGGTCAGAGAATGACGGTCGCGAAGAAGGCGGAAAAGCCACGGGCGCGGGTGGTCAGGCAGGTGGGACGTTACTCCACTGGCGGCGTAAGGGTCCTGGAGGCGGACGTTCGGTAACAGTCACAGCGGCTGCTCCAGGAGCTGACTTGACGATCACAAAGCAAGCCACGACAAGTTGGCAGGGCGGTTGAAGGTTTGGACAGCTGCCAGTTTGAAACATCGGTGTCGTGCGCTGGTGGGCGGCCGGTGGCGAGATCGGAACCCGAAGACCCTGAACATCACCAGCGGGTCTGCACAAGGGATAGCCATTTAACCGGGCACGCGTAGGTGTTGACCGCCAGCGGTGATTCGCTTGCGCTGCGGCATCCACCCTTAGCTGGGAAAGCCGGCAGACCTCGGCGGAGGACAGGGTGAAGAAGGAGGCGAAGGCGTGGCAAAAGCTGTGGAAAGGCGTAGCCAGAGCAGGGTGGCGCCACACAAGGTGGGCAAGGCCTGCCTAGCAGCGGGGATGTCGTCGGTGTCGATGGAAGCAGCATGGCTTGAGGGAGTCACAGAGAGAATTTCCGGCTGAGAGAAGATGGCACAAGGCCTCCAGCCAAGAGACCAACTACGAAACCTTTTAGTTGGCTAGACGTTGGGCTTTGTATGATGGACGGCCTGGGAAGGGGATAATTAGGAGCAGGCCCGTCACTGCGTCGCTTTGTTTTGTGGCCTGGTGGGAGGCGAACGGTCGCGACGCTAACCTGGGAACTGAGCAGAGGCAGCGGCCGTGGCGATGGGGAGCCCCTGCCGCCTACACGCTCTGGATGGTGAGGTGATGCTGAACAAGCAGAGCAGCGGTGGCCGGTGTGATGCCTATCTGGCCGGCGCTGAGATGAACCGGCCTTCCATCGGGGCTGGCTTGGCTCAGGCGAGCACGTGTGAATGCTTGGCGGGCTGGGCTATTAAGCGGGCCAGCGACATGGCAGGAGGGGGGCAGCAGCTGGTGGAGCGGGCTGGAAGCGATCAGGCTGGAAGATCGATCCTGGCGCGGAGCTGAGGGTTATTGGCTGGCGTTGCCGGAATCAGGCTCAGCACAGACGGCAGCATCTCAAGCTCGGCTACAAACGTGCGTTTTCGATACTCAGGATGGCAACGTGCAACGGGTGCTGGGCGAACTGAACCGCAGCCCCCGGCGTCGAAAAGCGGGCAGCTGGCCGGGTTTTTGGCAATCAGTGATTACTGGTCGCCCCGCAAGCGGCGGGGGTTTCACCAGGCCTGAATGGCTGGGCGCAAACGGTTGCACGCGGCTAACCGCCTGCGACAGTGCACTGGAGAGGGCACTGGCTGCATAACGCTGCGGCGATGCCCGCTGTTTAACGTGAGAACGCCACGAGCCAATTGCCGGTTTCGGTGTTGGCGTGGCGTGGTGGCTAGGATGCGGGCGGCAGGGTGATGATGATTCAACGCTAGATTGGGGGCTGCTGGGCGGCTGTGGGAGTTCCCGCGCAGCAGAAGCCGAGGAAGCGATCAGCACGATGGCGGGGAGACTGGCGAGGAGCTGGGATCAGGTGGAGGTGGCGAAGAGCGTGATCACCTGGAAGACATCTACCCAAGACGCGGGCTGCGTTTATCATCGTGACCTTGCGCTGGTGCTCCGGTGATCCCGCGTTTGGACACACGCCAAGGTGGCGCTGGTGGAAGCGGAGCAGCTGGGCGACTTTTCCCTTCCCGCCGGGCCGGATCATGGAGGCATGTTAGAGGCAGCTGGGCGAGAGCGCTAACTTAAGGAAGTAATGAAGCGAGTGAATCAGCATTGCTGGGCGCTCAACTTGATGCTTGATGAAGCCGGTGTTTCGCCCACAGGTGCTCTGTTCGGTGAGGCCTGTCGACCGGCTCGGGCCGCTGGGGGGTGATCGGCAGCGATCGCAGCGCTGCAGATTGCCTTGGCGGGGCGCAACGTGGCTGCGCTGGCCCGGCTCGGCAGCGGGGCGCCTGATCGGCCGGCTCGGCAACGAGGCATCGCTGCAGCCTCAACTACAGCTTTTCGCCCGACGGGCGTCGACACCACGCTGCGAGCGATCCGCTAGGCAGCCGATCGTGCTGGTACGACAGGTGAGCGATGGCGGAGCGCAGCTTCGAGTGGCTTCAGCGGCGTATCAGGCGCTGCTTCGCCGCCAGGGCGAACGAGGCGCGCCACTGGGTGGGCCCTGGAGCACTGCTGGAAGGGGGCCAGGTTGGTTGGCCTTGATAGGCACGGATCCTGGCCAGCCCAGCCTCGCCGCTGGATGCAGCTGGCGATTGATCGGCTTCCGCCCGAGGCGTGCCTGGCCATGATCTGGAACTGGCGACACAAATTCCTGGAGCTGTGAGGCGCTGAGGTCGATAGATCGGCGCCTGCTCAGCCACGCGCCTGCTCAGTTCTCCGCCGAGAGAGGGCGACTGGATAGCGAGCAGCGGGATCCGGCCGCGATCAGCGCGGCTAACCCCAGAAGCCTGCCGGTGATCCCCGACGGGCCAAGGCCTGGCTGGTGGCTGGGACCGGCCGGCCGGTACGCGGCGGCCTTTCGCTGGAGGGTGGTCGACAGCACCGGCGCGGCGAGCTTCCTGGCCGGCCTGCTGCATCGCCTCTGCCTGGATACAAGCTGCATACAACTGCTGCCCGAACCACAGCCAATACAGATGGGGTGACGGAGGCCATGAGCGCTTCGGGAGTGCGCGGGGGCTGGTCTGCGCGGGGTCGGCAAGTCGAGCCCCAGCCAGCGCGGCAGAGGTAAGAACTTTTTGCAGGAGTTCTCTGCAGAGACAGCGCGGGCTACCAGAGATCCGCCGGCGTGATCAGAGCAATGGACGGCTCGCCTCCCATGGAACAGTTCCAACGTCCAGGGCAGGCGGGACGCTTGGCTCAGGCGCTCGGCCATTCACCGCCCAGCGGGGAACAAGCGAATGGCTTTATTCCTTTCTGGGAGAAACAATCATCGGCGGAAGGGCCTGGCTCACAGGCGGTAGAGGTCAAGATGGACGAGATGGATGAATCGGCCCTCTGCGAAGGCGCTGTAGTGCTGCGAGGGGCGAAGTCGGGCTGGTGAAGCCTCTGATGCCAGGCGGTGGCAGCCCCTGAACCAGGTGGTCTTAGAAAAAAAAAAAAGAAGGGGAGGCCGCTTGGCATTGAGCCGCAGCAAGGGCGCGTGGCTCAGTCAACCAGCCACCACGAAAGACTGCCGCAAAGGACGGCCGTGAGCGCAGGTCGCGCACCAGGTGGCCGAACGTGGTGCTGTTCCGGCTCGAGGTCTGTAGATTGCCGAAGCGAGCCGAAGCCTCGCGTTCTCTGCAGATATTCCCGTCCTTCTTCCTCCGCATGGGAAGTTACCCAATGGTGGCGCACTACTCTGTGTGTTGAGCGCAACGACCGAACAGCAAAGCCCGCACAGGCAACGATGCAAATCGGCTCCGGCCTCGATGCTAATGTGATCGCGACTCGCTTAGCGACTGGAGACGAAAAGAACTGGATCGTCCGAACGAGATGCAGGGCTAATGGCCTGGCCGGAAGTAAGGCACGAAAAACGAGTGAAGGGGAGCGCGGATGCCGGCGCCTCAATGAGATTCAGCACGCGTTCTGATCGAAACGTCACACAGCCTGGCGGAGGTGGCTGGGCTCCTCAATCTTCTTAGACAGCCGGCTGCAGGCGATGGGGCGCGGGATTATCACGTGTTTCGCCCTACAAGGCGGAAACCACTTGAGAATCTGGGGCCTTCAACCACGATCCCTGGAGTGGGATGCGACGGCGGACGCCGAACATGATTTCGCGACGGCGTGATGCAGGCTCGTCGGCTCGAGCACTAAGGCGAGCAAGAAGCGTGCTGATAACCCCAAAGGAGCGAGAGGAGATCGCCGTTCGCTCGGATCGGGCGCGGTTAGGCGGTTCAGCCGGGCTTCTATTGCCCTCTGCCCAGATCCGGGCGTAAACGAGGAAACACACGGCGTGGCTCGCCTGTACAGATGCAGGAAGGACTGGTGAGCTGCCGTTCCAAAAGGGTCAACGTCTCAACGATTCAGTCACAAGAGCAGTTCGACAAGTCTAGGTGCCAGGAATCCTGGTGGAATGCGATCAAAGGCGGGACGATGTGATGTGGGGGCAAGGTGTCGCTAGGTGATTCGGTTACGGCGATGTGGGCAGGGTTGCGTCGCATTGCGGGGGCTGGGCTCCGGTGATGATTGGAGTGGATCCGATCTTTTTTGGAGGGGGCCCCGGGGCACATGCGGCGGCCATGAGGGTACGGGTGGTAAGCGGTCGAAGAGGTGGGTCGGCGAATGTCCGACATCATTCGTGAACCGCCACGGGCAACTTCCGTGATCGGCAATGACCCTGCTGCGCTGAGGTAGGCCATCGTCTAGCAACATCGGCCATTCCGCCAACGAAATCGATGTGGCTGCTGAGCAATACATGGACACGATAAAGCCACAAAAGATGGATATGTGATTTTCCCGATGGCAGGGGATCATCCTGCTCGCCAAGGCCCGGCTGGGTGAAAACTGGGCTGCGGCACCGGCCACCAGCTTCGTGATGAGCAAGCTCGTTCACCACCAGGTGTGGCCCAGCGAGCTTTCACAAAATAAAAAAAATATTTCCACACGACGCCTAACGGAAGGAGGTCCTGATGGTTGGCTGCAAGCACCATCGTGAGATGGTGGCGCTCTCCATCGAGCTGATCGGCGCCAGCCTCACGTAACTAGCAGCAAAAAGAACGATTACTCGCCGTGCGGGTGGAGGGCTCCTAAAAGACCGAGCCTACGGTATTGAAGGCTGCTGAACTGTCAAGAAAACTGCCGAACTGATGTGCAGCGGTGATAGCTCATGGGCGGTTTATGGGGCGATTTTTCTCGATGTTCTCGAGAATCTACTCGCCATTCCTCGGCTGATCATGCCCTGGGAGAGATACGTTGGCCAAGGGCCAAGTGGCCTGGTGCGGGTGGACGGTTGGAAGGTGTGGCACGATAGACTGGGCATGCCTGGAGGTCGGGGCTGGTCTGAGGAGCGCAATGAGATGGCTCGATGCCAGAAGCACCCAAAGATAAAAATCGGTGTGCGTCCACGAGATTGAGAAAGACGCGCCGCGCTGGTTTCGCAGCACGGGCACGCTGGTTCTGGGGCCGCTGGTACCGGCATTAGCATACCTGATCCGTGGCGGCTCGAAATGGATGCCGATGGTGGGCCGTTCTGATTCTGGCACGAACTGTTGGCCTGTCTGGACGTGCTGCTCACGTGGCGGATCCTGCTGGGTGAAGGGATAAAACTGAGGTGTGATCGGCGGTGCCCCAGGTTGATCAAGGTGGGTGGTGATAGGCAGGGCTGCCTCGTTGTGATGGCTCGGGATGCGGGTTGGCGGGCCACGCCAGAACTCACCAGCTAAACCTTTGCTTCTCCACTGCAACACGTGCTTCAACGGAATATCCTGTCGGATCGGCTCACCTGGTAGCTCGATCCTCATGGGGCAAGCATGCATAGGCGCTGGTCGGTCGGCTTAGAGACAAGCAGTTGAGCCGGTCACCGCCAACCGGTTGGAGCGTTTCCTCGCGCTGCCTGAAGATCGTTCCAGCGGTCGAGCTTGAAGCTGAGATGATGCGGAGAGGGAGAACTTTCGCCATAGTCGCGGCCCTGTGCCTGCTTACCCCAAGAATTCGAGGTTGAAACCAGTCGGGTTCGTCGTCGGGCTGCGGCGGTTCACGCAGGGTGAGGTTGGCCACACTGTGCGGATTGAGTAGCGGCACTTTTCGGATCACGGCGCCGGCCGACGAGGGTTTATGGAATTGACACCCCATGGGGTTTCTCCTTGGAGGGGGGCTAAGAGAGTTGAATTGGATCAATGATTGCGCCATATGGAATATCAAGGCGCTTCACTACGCGGTTTCACCTTTGACCGCGGATGTATCAGAAACGGGTTTCCGCAGGTTTTCAGCGAATGGGTTCGGGTCCATCGGACAGCGCACGGCGGGCCTGAACTAGCTGGCGTGAGTAGGACAAGACTCGATCTTCACTCATATGAATGTAGGGCCGGCGTGGGCACTCGTGTTTTTTCAGACGGTTACAGCTTCAACGTGACATGGCATCGGATTGGAATCGGCCTAACACACTGGATGTATGTGTCGGTCAAGGGGACGTATGCTGGCAGGAGCCTCGGTGGTGATGGATCTCGGCGCGGATCCACCCTGGCGGTGGGCGATGAGGCAGTGCTGCTTCGGCCCGACCAACCGGCAACATACGGAACGGTGCGGGTGGGAATGGGTGATCGCCGATTCGCGCCCGAGATGGATGATGCAAGACCTTCATCGATCCGCAAGGGAACGAGGGTGGGGATGGGGTGGCCCCGGTGGTTGATCGCTCCAGCGGCGTCAGAGTCGAGCGGGGGTAGGGCGAGGCGGTTTGGCCGGGGCAGGGAGGTGCATTTGATGACGAACAACGGTGGCAGCCGGTCGATCGGCGCGGCTGCCGGTGAGAACCGGTCGCACTTTGATCGTGGAATCGGCGGGGCACCACGAAGTGGCGTGTTGAGCTCGCGGCACGGTGGTAGCGAGTGGGTGCGAGGTGAGGGCGGGGATAGAATCGTGACGCCATCAGCGTCATAATTCAAGGAAGGATGAAACTGGGGTGGGCGAACGCACGCGAGGAGATAAGATAGGATCGGCTCGGCTTCCCCGAGACGCCCACGGACAACGGCTTGTGGAGTGCGCCGGACTGCACTGCTCGGGCTGCCGCAGATCAAATATGCGCGCGACATCTCGGAGGCGGATGGCGATCGAAATCAACGTGAATTCGTGGAGGCGGTGAAGCGCACTCCTGGAGGGCACCCGCCTGGCTCGCCGCCGACATTAGTCGGATCGAGGAATATGCTCGCCGGCGCGGCGCTCTGGTGCGGGCAATGTTGATCTGATCAGCACAACGGCCATCCTCACACGTGCCCAGGAACTGCTCTGCGTGGTAAAACGGCTGCGGTCAGGTGCTTTATGAGGATTAAGAGCGACTGGAGCGGGTTCTCGACACCTAGCTTCAGCCGTCTCAGTGATCGCATGCCATAAGGGCGTATAGCAGCTCCATGGGTGGTGCTACGCTCCTGGCTGGGCTGCGGTACTGGCTTGGTTGGGTGAGGCTGAGCAAGGGGGGCTGTGCTCCGAAGTATTGCCTATCTGCAGGCCGTTCTGGCGTGGCATGGGGATGGTTGCAGTCGGGACTGGGTCTGGGCTGCTGAGTCAGGGAGGCCCATCTGGGAGGATCACGCGGCTGCGTGCTGGATGACTGCAACGGCAATCGAAACTAAGGGCGCAGTGATCTCGGGAGCCTGAGGGTTGGTGCGAGCAGCTGGTGCTTAAGGCTCGGTAGGCTTAGGGGATGGCAGGGAGCGGTTGTGGGTTGGGCGGATTTGATTGGCCGGGAGTGCCCAGCGTGACCAACACGGCCCGGGTGAACTGTACGATCGCGAGCGGGTGGGGTTGGTGGGACGCCCAGGCCCTGGCTTGTCAAATGGTGGGGACAGCCGGCCGAGCTCGTCTTCCTGGAGAAGATCCCAGTGCGACGGGGGATTGAGTGGTCACTTCGGCAGCCTGGTGCGGCGGGGCTGAGCCGTGGGGGTCTCAAAGCACGGTGGATTGACAAGGGTGCCGGCCCCACGGCGGGGTGGAAAGCTGGGCAAGGGTTGGATGCGGATCTGAACTGGTGAGGTGCTGGGTGACAAAGTGCGCCAGCAGGCAGTGCCACTTGAGCGATGGGAGGTCCTGCATTCGGGTTCGGTGGGCCGTGGCAGAACGGCTGGCGTTGTGCCTGCTCACCGAACCTGGTCACCGTCATTTCTGAAAGTGGTGGGGTGTCGGCCAGCTGGCGTCTCTGGTGTTGAACTGGTCTGAGCGATGGCGCTCTCGGCGCCCTGAGGGGTGGGCTGGGGCGTTTGATTTCCTGGCAGGTGGGCCGGAACAGCAGATACGCTGGCCTGCTAAGGTTGGTGGGTGGGGCGCCTGGGGCAAGGGGGCCCGATGGAGCAGCTGAGCTGGGGCGTGAACTACCTCGGACCTCTTTCTGGCTAGCTGTGCTGCAGCGGCATGGCATCAGTTGTACCGGAACCAGTCTCGGAGGACATGGCCTGACAACTGCTGGAAAACAGAGCCTGGTTCCCGGCTGCTAGCACCGATGATCTGTTTTACTGCTGCTGCTTTCTGGCGACGGCAGGGCGCGATCTAGAAGAGCGAATCTGCTGAACTTGAAACCGATGCAGAGGCGGCCGGGGCGATTGCAAGCCGGAAGGGCGCGATGAGCGGGATCGTGAGCGGCGCGGTGCTGGGGTCGGCTTGCTGCTGGGGGGGCTGCGGCGCGCGCGGCGGCGGAGCTGGAGTTCTGGAGCTCGAATCTAGGCAGAGTTTCGACACTCATAACATCGTGAATGCGCTGGGAAGGCGTCCATCGGCTAAGGTTGCGTGTGACGCTGCCTGGGGATCGGTGGCGCGCAAGCTGCTGGTCGGGTGTTCGCCGAACGCAACGGATGTTGGTCAAACGCTCCCTCTGTTTCGCCGGCACCTGCAGCAAGGGGACTTTGCTGGCATGGATCCATGTGCTACTGCGTGGACTTTCTGCCAGGAATTGGCAAGGGACGGCGAATACGAGCGAGCAGATCGGCATCTGGTATCTCAGCGCTATGGAAACAACGCCTGTGAGAGCGCGGTTGGGGCTCCGCCCCGCGTTGGCAGGAAGGTTTCCGCTTGGTGAAGCGTCAACGCCGCGGGCTCGCCTGTTTCGTCCGCAGTTACGACGACTCCGGAGTTGTTGGAGTCGTTGGTACAGATTGGGGTGACCTAGAAGGGCGCGGTGCGCTTAACCGCCTGCCGCCGCCGTGTTTGCCTTCTTGGACCGATCTCTCCGCGGGCTGCTCCAGGAGGTGGATACGCACAAGGTACGCGGCCGTTGGAGACTGTACAGGCGGAGAGCTGGACACCTGGCAGAGGGCCGATTTGCAGCAGCTAGACGCCCCCAGATGGCGGAGACGGAACGCACCCGCTGACCGACAAGGAAGACAATGTGGCGATGTGACGGCGGTGCCAAGCCAGAGGCCTTTCAAGAGGAGCGCTGAGTTGCCCTTTCTCACCAATGCACCACAGGCCCGCTGCGCGAGGAGCCGGTGTTGGCTTCCCGCCAGCGCGCTCGCAAGAGTCAGCAGGGCTGCGTCAGCAGCGCTGAAGCGACGGCAGGGAGCTGGGTGCGTCGGGCGCTGCCAAATCCTCGAAGAAGCCCTGCGAAGTGGGGCGAGTGCTGGTGCCCGCAGCCGGGGGTGGAACAGGCTTGTAAAAGCCATCCTCTAACAGGCAGCTGCACGGGGATGTTTGGGCAAGTTCGAGCAGCGATGAAGCGCTGGCTGCCAGCGAGCGGAGTGGACACTAGCGGTGGGACGCTGGCCCTGATGGGCCACTTCCCCAGTGGTGCAGCTTTCAGCGACGACTTGCTGAGTTGGTAGGGTTCGCGGTTCTTAATGCTCTGTGCATGTCTGAAGCACAACAGACTGCCTCAGGGTGAGCTCCAGAGACCAGTACGGTGCACGCTTGCCACGGTGCTGGTGGTGGATGACGAGACGGTGCGGGGTGCTGCAGAGGCCTGGAATCAGCTGGCTATGGGTGCTCCCTGCCGCGTCGATGGGAGAGGCCGAGATCTTCCACGGAGCCACCGGTTGGTGGTTCCGATGTGATGCTGCGAGCTTGATGGTTCGGTTGCGGCGTCTGCGGGCTGAAGTCTGCGTTCGATATCTTTTCTATCGGCTCGTGCGATACCGAGCGGGTGTCTGGACTGGATTCGGAGCGCGATAACTCCACGTTCAGACAAGGAGCTGAAGCAAGGGATTTCAACGATTGCGCCGGGTCGGCGGGGCTGGCCAGGATCGAGCGCAGAACGTCGTTGGTCAGGGCATCGCGGGGGCGGAGATGGTGACACGAACCGGCCGTGACGGGGAGGGCAATCGGGCTCACTCGAATTCAGCTGCTGGAGATGCTGTTCGGAGCGCGTGTGGTGCCCCGGCTGAGATCCTGAGCAGCTTGGGGTAACACACGTCGCCGCGACTGGCGAGTTGTTGATAAGTTATGTGGCCGCCTGCGGCAAGCCTGAACCGGATCCCGCACCACCGACGTGAATCCACGTGCGCGGCACCGGCTTCGCCAGGACGGGTGAACGGTGGGCACCGCACCACCTAGTGGTGAAACGGCTGGGGAACACCGTGCAGCCCGTTCTGCAGGATGGAGGCTGACACGCTCCTCTTCCCTGCTGATGCGCGTTTGGAACCGCTGGAGAGGGCTGAGAGAAGGCTGGAGGCCTTGCGGCCATCGGACCAGGCTATCCTGCGCTTGGATCAGCACCGACGCCGAGCTGCGCAGACCCATGCGATATGGCCTGGCAGGCCGAGACTTCGCCCGTGGGTGGCCGGCGGGTGTGACGGGGGTGATTGGGCAAGCTCGCTTCTCACCCTGGTGGTAAGGGCCCGCTGTTGAGAAGGCACCTCGCGCGCGCTGCGGACAGCCCGAGCTTGAGCTTCACTCCCTGTGGATGGCGTGGCTGATCGGGGTGCATGGCAGTCTGCGCCGACGACAGGGGAATGTGTGGAGGTGAAGCGCTGGGAGATGCTCTCCAAGCGCTGAACCCGGATAACCGGACAATGGCTGGACTAGCCGATGTGAGAAGCGCTACGCGCGCATCTCGATTGATGTCTCTTACCAGGAAACGGGAGACTTCGCCGCGCGCAAAGACTCGTCAGCTGATCGCCGTGGTCGATGAGCGGAAT
>Ga0163217_1041653_pt1 | contig 12924 bp, 15 predicted proteins | sample SynspAceP_FD_185933 | JGI IMG/M metagenome (GOLD analysis project Ga0163217, IMG submission 185933) | Saline lake microbial communities from Ace Lake in Antarctica - Synechococcus sp. Ace-P (PacBio error correction) | ecosystem: Environmental > Aquatic > Non-marine Saline and Alkaline > Saline ...
CAACACGGAAGAAAGGGGGAGGATGGGGGGCCCTTTTAACCTGAAAAAAAACCCCCCAAAGCCACAAGTTTTTTCTTCCCAGTTAAAAAAAACCCGACCCCTTTCAGTTGGTTGGAGGAAGCAAAACCCTGGCGCTAATTTGTTTGGCCCGGCCTGCGGGGCTGGTTGCCCACCGAGCTCCCTGGCGGAAGCGGCGCGGCGGGCCTCCCTGCCTCAGACGCCTGGGTTCTTGGGAAGCCCTTTTCGCCGAAAATCGTTCTGGCCCAGCCCAGCTCTCCGGTGGCATGAAGGCAGAAGCTGGCCCTCTTCGCTGCGCCCTGATCGACAAGACCCCAGCTTGTTGCTGCTTCGATGAACCCCACCACTGGAAGTGGATCCGGGTTGTCGCGCCGGCGACTTTCCTGGGGGAACGTTGCTTTCAACCACCCTGGCGGAGGAGGGGGTCTACGATCGTGGTGGCCACCCCTGAAATCTGGTGGAGTGCCCGAGCGCTTGCCACCGCCTCCGCGCCTTGTGCAGGCAGGGGCCGCCTCGTAGAAAGCCTGGGCCAGCCCGCTGAGCTGAAACGGGAGTGGGCCTGAGCAGGCCTGAGCTGCGGGGGCTGCGCCGGTGGCGGCTGAACCGCCTTGCTTTGCGCGGTGGCGCGATCGTTTTGACTGCAGCACCTTTGGCGATCGGCTCGATTCTGCCCGGTGAACGATGCGGCCGGCGGCGAAGCCCAGGTGCGAGAAGCTGTTTCGCCAGGAGGGTTTTGGCCCGCCTGCAGGAGCTTGCGGCCGGCGCAGCCCAACACTTGAGAATGTGGGTCGTGATCCGCCCAGCGCCCGCCAGGCCGGGGAGCTGCCGCTGCCTGGCCCTTCCGCCAGCCCCAGGCCGTGGCGCCGCCACCGCTCCGATCTTCGCCATTGAGGCCGCAACCTTGAGCCCGCCGTTCGGGGAACTTCGGGCCCGTGGCGGCAGCTGACGCTGGAGATTCGCGTACGGCGAGACCTTCGGTTCTGCTTGGGGCCAAAATGGTGCGGGCTAAGACCACACGATCAAGATGCTCTGCGGTCTGCTGGCCCCCAGTCTCCGGCCAGATTCGTGCTGGGGCGGGGGAGTCCGAGCAAGCCTTGCGGGGGCCGATCTGCTGCGGCGCGATCGGCTACATGAGCAGAAATTTCACCCTCTACGACGATCTTCTGTCGATCCGGCGAGAACTCTGGAGTTCTAACGCGGGGTCCTATGGCAATTCGGCCCTCCCTGCGGCCACCGCGCATCGACTGGGTGATTGCCAGCTGCGGCCTCCAGGGCCAGGAGCGATGCTCACCGCGCGGCTGCCCGGGCCGGTTTGGAAGCCAGGCGGGTTGCCTTCGTGCGGCGTGGCTGCCACGATCCGGAAGGTGCTCCTTTCTCGATGAGCCCCACCCGGGGTGGATCCCCTGGCGCGGCGCCCAACACGTTCTGGAGCCTGATCAACGACTTCCCCGCCGCGGCACTGCATCTTGGTGACCAACCCACTACTGGAGGAAGCGGAGCAAGTGGCCAACCGGCCTCTGGCTTCATGGTGGCCCGGGCGAAATGTGATCGAAGGCAGCCCCGAAGCGATCAAAGGCTGCCCAGCCGGAGTCAGGTGCTGGAGCTGGTGTTGCGCCGGATCAAGCTCCGCGCGCACCCTGCTGCTGCGCCGCCACTGGCAGTTCCGTGGCGGGTTGAAGCCGTTTCGCGGGATCCGGCCTGCATCTGGTGGCTGGATGATCCCGAACGGGAGATCGAGACGCTGCGGCCGCTGCTGGCCGCGGGCGCAACTCAGCTCTGGAGGAAGCTGCCTGCCCGGTGCCCCAGTCGCTTCGAAGGATCGCCTTCATCGGCACGGTGCAAGCGGGCCCGGCGCCAGAAGAGGAGCAGCGTGAAGCGACATACTGGCCCAGTGCGCAGGAGCTGCTGCAGTTCCGCCGCGACCGGCTTCACCCTGGGGCTGGGCGTTTCCCTGCTGCCTGCTCACCTGCTCATTTTCGTTTCGCCATTCGCCTCGAACCAAAGGTGAATCCCGATCGTGGTTCAAGACTCGATCGGCAGTCCGCTCAGCGCCGCCTACCCCGATCGCCTCTTTCGCCACCGACCAGTTCAAGCCGTCCCTGGCTGGGCCAGCGCGGACCCGGTGGCCGCTTGCCGATCGATCGGGGCCTGGCCAAGGCGGCGGGTGATCATCCGCCGGAATTCATGCCGCGCATCAAGGCCGGTCCAGGCGGGTGGAGGTGCAGGTGCTGGTGGAATGGGCACGACGCAACAACGCCCGGTGATCGCGCAACAGCATCCAGGGCCTCACGGCCTTCTTTCTCTCAAAAAGAGAAGGAGCTGCTCAACAATCCGCCGCCGGTGCGGGCGGCTGACGCGGCTGTGGTTCCAACCCCGGCCGTAAGGAGTCGCTTTTACATCGTGCCGGGGGTTTATGGCCGTGGTGCTGCTGGATCTTTCCCTCTCTGCCTGGCGCTATCGCCATGGTGAAAGAGAAAGACAAGGGCACAATTTTGCAGGTCCTAATGCCTCGGGGATCCGCCCATCGGAGGCTGCTTGCTGGGTAAGTCCCCGCTGGCCTACCTGCTGGTGGGGGTGAGTGTGGCTGTGGTGGTGCTGGGCTGGGCGGTCTCTGATCTTCCAACTCAGCTTCGCGGCGACCCAACACCGCTGCTGTGGGCACCACGCTGTATCTGGGCGGCGGCGGTGCTGTTCGGGTTGTTACTGGGGGGTTGCGCAGCGCTAACCACCGAATTCGGCCGGTGCAGGGGTGTCGCTGCTGGGTTTTCTCTCGGCCTGCTGCTCTCAGGGCTTCATTTAATCCGCTCAGCAATATTCGCCGCCGCTGTCGCTGGTGTCGGCCTTGATCCCAGCGCGATATTTTCATCGTGATGCAAGCCGTGATGCCTTTGTCAGGGGAACGGGCTGGGCCGGTGTCCTGGCTGATTGTGCTGATGATCTGGCCCTCGGGGCCGCTGCTCTTCGTGGCCACGTTTGCGCTCGCTGGGCCTCCTGCAGCTGGCCGATGGCGGCGAGGGTGGGTCGTGGAGGATCCTGCGTCACTGGTGGGAGGTGCTCTCGTCAGCCGCTTCTGGGCCTGGGTGCGCAAAGGAGGTTTCAAGCAGATCCTGCGCGACCGGCAGCTGATCAAGTTGCTTGATCATTCCGACCCACGTTGCAGCTGCTGGCATCTACGGCTTTGGCCCTCAACCCCGGGTGCACAACCTCAAACGTGGGGGTGGTTTGATTTACGCGCAGGTTTTGCGGCCAGCCCGGGAGCTGGTTGCGGCCCTCCCGGCCAACCGCAATCTTTTCCTGGCTTCCTCCCTATCCCGCAGTGAGCGGGAGCTGGCCGCAGCAGGTGGAGCGCGGCGAGCTACGCCGGCCTGGTGATCCACCGAACTTCAGCAGGCCGCCTGGCGTTGGCGACACGCGCCGAGGTGCAGGTGGTTCATCGAGGCGTCGACGCCAACAGCGCCGGCATTGCCAACGGTTTCATCCAGCAGATCCTGCGCCGCTTTCGCGCCGGAGCCGGGGCAATTGCCGCCAGCGCGCCGGTGCGTAACCCAGGTGAGTTTTCTCTACAACCGCCGGCCTTACCAAGCAGTTGTTCTTTGTGCCGGGGTGGATCGGCAATCGTGCTCACCTTGATCGCCACGCTGGTGTCGGCGGTGACGCTGGTGCGCGAGAAGGACCCCGGCACGCTGGAAGCAGCTGCCTGATGACCCCAGCTGCGGCCTGGGGAGATCTTGATGGCCAAGATCCTGCCTCTGGTGCTGCTGCTGATGGGCGATCGTGCTGCTGGCGCTGTTCTTGGCCGTGCTGGTGTTCGGTGTGCCGATCCGGCGGCAATCTGCTGCTGCTGTTTGACCCTCTCGGCTCTATGCTGTTTTGTGCGGGATCGCTGTGGGATTCAAGCTCGCCACGGTCCCTGCCGCTCAGCAGCAGGTGATGCTCACGGCCTTCTTCATCACCCGCTGCCGATGATTCAGACTTCCGGGGCGATTGCTCCCGATCGAGAAGCATGCCGGCTTCTTTCAGGTGCTCTCTCTGCTTCAACGCCCTTGCGCCCACTTCATCGGATCGCTTGCGCGGGTTGAATGCTCAAGGGCTGTTCGGGCCTGGAAGGCGCCTCTGGCCCCCAATGCCTTTGGCCCTGCTGGTGATGGCGCCCCGCCTGCTGATGGCGATCAGCGTGTCGCGCTTTCGCAGCCAACTGAGCTGATCGGCGTTCAGTTTTGGCGTCAGACATCGGTTTCAGTCCCCGCCATGGCCCCAGCTCCTGCGCCCTGGAGAAGTCCGCCAACCCGGCGGGGGGTTCGGCTGGGGGGCGGAGCGGCTGAGCACGCGGCCGCCACACTTCGCTTCACCTATGGCTTGGCGCAGCACCCCCTCAGCCCCCCCTTTGGGGGCCCCTCTGCTGGTTGAATGCGGTGGCCTGATCAGCTCCCTGCTGGTGGGGCTCACAGGATGGGCTGGCTTGGACCCGCTCAACGGCCATCGGCCCGTGGTCTGGCGGTGGCCTGGAGTGGTTGGCAGTTGCTGCTGCGCGAATGCGTTGATGGTGGCCCTGCGCTCCCTGTCGGGCGGTGGTTGACGTGCATCACCTGCACTGTCTGGGCGATGAGCACCTTCCCAGAACGCCCTCACGGCCCGCATTATTCGCCTAGCCGCAGCTGGGGGCAACGAACATGGAGCTGGCTGCATGAGGCCAAAACAGCGCCTGGCCCGCATTGGCATCGCCCACAGCACCCCTGCAGATGAGCTAAGCCACCAGCACGCCTGCCGCCGGCAGCCCAACCTGAGCAACACTCAGAAATCTGATGTTTAAGCCAGGGGCGCTGGCCTACTGCCGCTTCTGGGCCAGGGTTGGTGGCATCTGATCAAGGGTAACGGCTCGGAAATCCCATTGGCGACGGGCGATTTCACCGGGCCTGGAGCAGGCCAATCGCCTAATGAACATCAGCCAAGCTCGATCGGGCCACCAAGGGGTACTCCGTTTTGGTGCTGAAACTCACTGATCACCAGCGTTGCCCCCACCAATCTGACAAGGATCTACGTTTTTTTGCGTTTGGGGTTTGGGGTGGACGTCCACAGCGGCGCACGCGGTGGCGGGGGCTGGGGGAACAGGGAAAGGAAGCCCTGCGCGGCGCAGATCTTCCCCGCTTCGGCGGTGGCATTCGAGCGATTCGAAATGAAGAACGCCACAACCCATGCCTTTCTGCGCTGGATGCCGTCTGCACCTGAGCCTGAATCAGCTGGCATTGGTGCTGGCTTGGTGCGTAGCCCGTCATCACTCCCGATCGCGGTGGGAATCTTCTTCTTGGTTTCCGCGAGTTCGGGGCGGGCCACTCGGTGGCGGAAGCTTGGCCAGCATCAGGCGCGGTAGAGCTGCAAGCGTCACTTCATTGGTCGACGATGTTGGCCGCGCAACCCAGCCTAGCGCAGTCCTGCCAACTGCAGCTTGTAGGCGAAGTCGTAGTAGTTGGGAGAAACGGAGACGATCGCAATTGGCTTTTTTTTGGCTTTCACAGCTTTGTGCAGATGGACCATGAAGGCTGAAATCTTGTCAGCGCGCCACTTGATCCAGGCCTGATCCATGGGTTGCTCGGCAACCGGCGCCTTTGGTTTCCCTGTGTAGCGCTTTGGTGTACAACCTGTCGTAGCCAAATTCATTGGGCAGGCTCAATGTGGTCATCGAACTGGAATGCCATCGCCGTCGTAAATTACCCACCACTTCCCAGCACTTAGTTTCCGGTGATGAACTGCTGCACGCTCAGGCCTGAATGGATTCAGCAAACCACTTCCCCTGCGCGCTGATTTGAGGTTGCGGCTTCCGTCTCCCGCTCCAGTGAGCCAGGTGGGGTGTTTTTGAGGGCCCAAAGGTCCGGATGGCGGCGCCATGACAGCCGATTCGAACCCAGGGAATCAGAGCATGCCTTTGGCATGGCCCTCGCTGATCACATCGGTCGATAAATTGTCTTGGCCATTCCAAGCTTTCCTACGGAAACGACTGAAATCTTGCGGTCCTGGTGACACTCGGCTGGTATGGTGGCGTAGCCGGAATTCCAGACACCGATAAACAGTGTTTTGAAGTGCCATCTCCTTCAACTGATCCATGCGGCCGCTCGCAACTTGGTGCGATCATGCATGGTGGTCATGTCGTTGGTGGCATCCAGACCCCCGATGTCGGCGCGGGCGCCCTCGGCGGCCGTAGGGGCGGGCAGAAGCGGCACCATCGCCAGCAGCCAGCCCGCAGAGCATCAAGACCGGCAGCGCCAACGCGTTTTCGTTTCAATGGCGCCGTTTGGATCAAAAGCCGGCCTGACGCTAGCGGCAGTTGGCAGGCCCTTCCCAGAGCCAGAACTTGTCGCCGTAAAGGCCAGCAGGTTCCGAAAACGGAAGGGTGGGATCGAAAGCCGGCGAAGGCTCCCGCGCTTCCCTTCGCGCCGGTTTTTCAAGACGCGGAGCCATCAACCCACTCGACCACCCTCAAAGGCCCTGTCAGTTTTCCCATTGCACCCAGCGCCTGGGGGCTGGGGGCTGAGGATGAATCGCGCCAACGGCAGCACCGGACCAATTGGCCTCCACCAGCGCAGCGTCGGCTCCAGAGGCGCGCTCTCCCCTGGGGGTTCGCGCACGCTTAATTGTCGTGATGGGGGTGATCAATCTCACCCCTGATTCCTTCAGTGAATGGTGGCCGTTTTTGATCGGCCTGCAGACGCCCTGCATCAGGCCGAGCGATGCTTGCGCCAAGGGGGCGATCTGCTGGATCTGGGGGGGCAGAGCACCCGGCCCGGGCCATGGAGATCGCGCCGAGCAGGAGCTGGAAGAGGGTGGTTGCCGGCCCTGGAGTGATGCCGCTCCGCCTGCGGCGCAGGCCTGGCGGCCCCCGCTTCTCGATCGACAGCACCTTCCGATCAGGGGTGGCCGCCGCTGCCCTGGCCGCCGGAGCCCACTGGATCAACGACGTGAGCGGCGGTCGGCCGTTGCCCGCCATTCTTAGTTTTGGCGCTGGTGGGCGGAATTCGGCTGCCCTTACGTGCTGATGCACAGCCGCGGCGATAGCCGCAGCATGGATGGCTTGGCCGTGTAATGGCGATGTGGTGGCCGAGGTTTGCGCCAGGGAGTTTTTTGCTTGCGCGCACAGACATCGCCTGGCGGCCGGGGTGCGGCCGATCAGCTGATCTTGGGATCGGGCTCGGCTTTGCCAAAAACACCGAGCAGAACCTGGCCCTGCTGCGGGCTTGGCGGAGCTGCGCCGCGAAAGGGTTCCCCCCTGCTTGCTGGGCCGGCATCGCGCAAACGGTTCATCGGGAGCGGTGGCTCACGAACCCAGGCCCCGAGCCCCCGCTGTGGGCACGGCGGCCGTCTGCGCCAGGCGATAACCGCTGGGCACCGATGTGCTGCGGGTGCATGACGTGGGCCCGATTTGTTCAGACGACCGGATGATCGCATGCGATCGTCCCCCGCCTTTGGCGCTTGGCGGTTTGATCCCGTCAAGCAGAGAGCTTTTGCGAACAGTCACAGGCTCATGCACCTTGCTCCAAGGCCGGCCAGGAAATAGCCCGACCTGGCGGATCCATCGTTCTGGGCATACACCTCCGCCAGGGCCCGCAGCTTGGGAGTTGGAGCAGCAACATCCAGATCAACGCGGCTGCCGGCTTCCAGCGCAGTCGCCGCTGTGGCGGTCACGGCCTTCAAAGCTGTCTGCGGCTTCAAGAAGGTTGGACGTCCACCACCGTGGCCATATCGAGCAGGTTCCACGAAGAAAGGTCGGTGGCTGAGCGTGCCTGGCCTGTGGGTGAACACCCATCGGTTTGAGCCGCCGACATTGGCGCCGAGCACCCGCAAGCCTCCCACAGCAGCGGGTCATCTCCGGCCGCACTCAAGCCGAGCAGCTTGGGCCGATCAATCACAGTTCCTCCGCCCGCACGCTGGAAGCTGCGCTTTTGATATTGCGAAAGCATCGGCCTGGGGGCTCCAACACCGCAAACGACTCCACATCCGTTTGGCTTCCTGGGAGGCATCGCTGCGGCCGGGGCCTGAAGGGCACCTCCACGCGCATGACCAGCGGCGGCTGGCCGCGGCTTCCAGCCGTGGCGCCACCGGCAGCACGATCAGATCCTGCCAGCGACACCTGGGTGCCATCAGCCTGAAGGCGCATGAAAACGCTGCTGGAATCCTGCCAGCACCGCCAACACCCGGCGCCAGTTGCTCGGGCCTGGTTTTCACCTCCCCTTGATTTCTGGGGCCAGGCGCAAGGCGGGGCGGCCAATTGTCGCCGCCGCGCTTTGTCGGAGCCCGCGATAGGTGGAGGCGACGCCCAGGCCGTCGCCACCAGCTCCGCCACCGAGAGCCCTGAGCCAGCACCTGGCCTTGAGTGTGGTGATGGCGGCGACACCGATCAAGGAAGCTGGTTGATCGGTGGGAATAGGGTTCATCAGATCAAGATCTTCGCTGGGCACTTCGGGGCCGAGATAAGGCGCTTTTGGGGCCCATGTGCGGTGGGTGAGCTTGAAACGCAGGCTTCGGGCGAAGGCATCAGCAAGTGCCTGCTGATCCTGGTTGACAAGCGCGGGAGATCGGCTTCGTAAGATCCGATCGAAAGCCGCCAGCGACAGTCCGCGTGGTCAATCATCGGCCCGATGCGCTGTGTTGGTTCCGTGGGCGTCAGGAATCAGGTGCTCATCGCGCACTCCTTGCCCGCCACTGCCAGGCGCCGGCAGGACCTCTTTCCCAGCTCCCACTCGTAACCGAAGAGCAATCTCGAAGTAGCCGCGATCCCCAGGTGGTGGTGGTTGGGTTTCCCAGGCCCCCTCGATCCCCCCCGCTGTGGTGGAAATCAACTGCCCTTGCCGCTGCCGAAGACGGTTTTGTGCCAGCCAGCCCTGCTCTCAACTGCTGGCCGCTTCTGGGGGCGGGCCCCATTCAGCTTTCAGGACTCCCGGCTCCATGGGCCTTGCCGAAGGTGTGGCCGCGGCCAACCAAGGCCACGGTTTTCCATCGTGTTCATCGGCCATGCGGGAAGGTTTCGCGCACATCGCGACCGAAGCCAATACCGGTGCGGGCTCGCCATTGGGGCCTTCCGGGTTCACATAGATTCAAACCCATCTGCACAGCGGCGAGGGGGTTCTCCCAAGCTCGCGTTCGCGCTGTGGGCGTGCATCACCCATCCAGCTGGTTTCGTTGCCCAGTAGATGTCTTCCTCCGGTTGCAGATATGCGACGTGTCCGCCCAACCCCGAAGCCGAAGGTGGGGAAACCCATCGACTCGAGGGCAAACAGTTGCCCGTGAGCACGATCAGATCAGCCCCAAGGATGAGGCGGTTGCCGTTACTTCTGTTTGATCGGCCAAGCAGCCGCCGGGCCTTGTCCCGAGGTTGCCGTTATCAGGCCAGCCTGTTGATCGGAGCAAAGCGCTGGTTGCCGGTGCCCCCACCGCCACGGCATCCCCGGTGCGATAGGTGCCGGCGCTGTGCCAGGCCATGCGGATGAACAGACCGCGCGATAGTGCCCCAGTCGGCGGGCCCACCAGTCTTGGGAGTCGGTCATCCGGGCGTGCAGTTCCCGCTTGGACGGCAGCGAAATCCAGCTCGTTGAAGGCCTCGGCGTAGTTGAACGCTGCCGCCGAAGCGATTGGAGGCCGGTGGCGTGCTGATGAAGGATGGCCAGGGTTGAAAGCTGGTGGGGCACCACGCGATTCGACTGATCCCGCCGGTTGTGGGCGGCGCCGGAGCGGCCCCGCCAATGGGGGTCACTGGCTGATTGGCAGTCACGACGGTTTTCCTAGCAAGGGACGTGGGCTGGCGTCATCCCTTCTCGACCGTATTAAGCAACGCCGGGGGGAGCAGGGTGCCCAACACAAATCCTTAGCGGCTGAGGGACGGCAGGCTAAGTGGCTACGATCGCTCCAGGGATTCCTGCCTTGCGGTTGTCGGCTCTCTGACTCGAGGCAAATCAGAAACGAGCCCCGATCAATGGTCATCCGCCAAGGTCGGCCTGCAGCACTCTAAGGAGCGATTGTCATGCTGCCATCAAGAAAGAGAGACCCCCTGAACAAAATCCGATGCGGCACTGGCAGGAAATAAGGCCCATTGGGCTACTGACTTCTGACGGCTCTCCAAAAGCGATGCAGGGTGATTCTTTTGCTCCTTTTCGTTGGTCTGGGTTTTTTCCATGGAAGACTGGTCCCAGATGTTCAAATGGCCATTTTGTCGGATAACAAGTCGGGCAGAGGTGCGTGATATGAATATTGGTGTGGCCCCATTCCACGGCCATGGTCCTGGTCAGTTGGTTGAGGGCTGCCCTTTTTGTGCCGCAATAATGCACCTAGTCAGGAGTGCCCGATGAAGGCTCCATCGGTGGAGATGTGACCACTTTGCCGTGTCCCCTCTTGATCATCCTGGGGACAATGGCGCTGAGAAAGCATCAAGGCTGAGCGAAGATTGACTGAAAATACATCACTCCAGGTCGTCCTGTGTGATTTAAGATCGACTGAACCCTGGCGATGCGGCATTGTTGACAAGGACATCCATTCCGGGGAAAAGGCTAGTGCTCTTTCACCTGCTCGTCCTGCTCCCTCGATGACGAAAACGTCTCTTCGATCACCCAGCAGTTGCGATGATTGTTCTCGACAATACCTTTGATCCTGCTCAGATCCCTCTTTGTCCTGCCGCTCACTGCCGATTGTCTGCCTCCAGCTTCGGAGAATTTTTCAGCGATTGCCGCACCCAGGCTTTGGGCCTCCCCGAAATCATGCCTTTTGCCATCGAGTCGAAAATCTTTCATCCTGTCTCTTCTTCCAGATCATGTTTGACTTCAGCTCCTTTCGGTGCTGGTTTTTCTGAACCTTCGAAATGAATTCGTTTCGATCCTTCAACTCTTGCCAGGGTCAGAATCCGTTGTCAACCACCGGGTCTCTAGGGCCAACTGGCGCCGGCTTCGGAGGGGGTCCTGGGTGCCCTTGCCGTGGCCACCATCGGCCCATCACGTGATCACCTCGGGCAGGTGAATCAGTTCAGCGGAGCCTTTCTTTTTTTTTCCCGAATTCGAAGCGATCAATCGGGCAGCTCTGATAACCCAGCGCCAGTAGCGGCCAGCATCAGGGTCTGCATCGCCAGACCGATCGAGCGCTGGGCGCTCATCGCGCTGAAAGCACGTCCCGGCCTTCGTGGAAGGGGCCCATCCAGCCAACCACAGATCAGCCAACGCGCTGGGGGGCATTTGGCCCATAGCGTCGGGTTGCTTGGCTCCAAGGCCTTGAGGTCTGCGGTGAACAGCACCAGCAGCGAAGCGTCGGTGATCTGGGCCTGGTCGTTGCGTAGTCGCGGCGGATCCTGGCCCGCGCGCCGGAAATCGCGCAGGATCACGAACCGCCAGTGGCTGGATGTTGAAACTGCTGGGCGCCTGGATGGTGATCTCCAGCAGCCGCCGCTTCCTCAGCAGCGCTGAGGCGATGGTCCGGATCGAAATGCTTCAACCGCCGCCGGCATCGATGGCGTTCGATCACCATCCATGCAAGGAAGGGCAAGGGTTGGGCGGGGCTGTGACGCCTACAGGCTGTTTTGCCATCTGCAGAGGCCTTAGCTTCCAAGGGCCAATCAGAGGGGCAAAGTCGCTCGTTACCCTGGCCCGCTGCAACTGCGGCATGGGTTTAACTGGTGAATGGGGTTCTGGCGCGACGGCAGTGGGTACGACACACGCAAGCGCGGTGCCGCTTCATCCCGCTCCACCGCGCAGTTCCCGTTCCGCCCACTGGTCACGCGGAATGGGCGGCCCGGCCCCACTGGCGAGGGGGCTTCCGAGCCCGAAGCAGGTCGCTACCACCTCTTACTCTCCCACGCTGCCCTTGGGCCCATCGCAACGGCGATCTTTCCGCACATCAAAGGGTCGCCCCCGAATGCTTCGCACTCCGGTGGGTGCACTGGCAGAATGGCAGACCAGGGCTGGCCATTCGCAGCCGGCGACGGTGGGTGATTGCCGATCCATTCAGCACGCCAAGGTGTTGCACGCGATCCTAACACCGTGCCGATCCCGGCTACAGCGGTCGCGTCACGGTTGCCATCTGCTCTGGGATTAAGGTAAACAGGGCAGATCGTGAAACAACGAATCCTCGGAATCATCCGGATGTTTCAACGTGCCTTCAATGACAATCGGCGCTGATCCTGGCGATACTACCGCGAGGATCTCTGGGAATGAATTGATCAAATAACCAGCTCATCTACGAAACGGCTGAAAACGGGTCTAACCGCTGCCGGATTTGCCACAACTCAGGAGGCCTACGAACGAGGCGATCCACCCCTGTTCCCACCTCCGACCTGCTCGAGCAACGGCTCTTCCGATCAGCTTAACTGGTGGGCAGCCGCATCACCGAGCTGAAACTGGCGCCTGTTCACACCTTGGGTGCGCTTTGGATCCGGTCTATGTGGGCATTTTCAAATGCAACCTGCGCCGCATCGTCGACTATCCCAATCTCTGGGGCTACGTGGGCGTGAGCTCTAATAGCTTTCCCGGTGTGGCCGAAAGCCTGATCATCAGACATCGAAAGGCATTGCGTAGACAGAGCCATCCCACCATACAACACGTCCCGCGTGGTGTGTCCGGCATGGGCCTTGATCAAACTGGAACGTAGCCGTTCAGGGAGCGCGTGACGCCCTGCGATGCTCGGTGCTTCGAGTCTCCTGGTAGAGTCGTCGCTAGGAGCTAGGGACGATATATCTCCCTCGGAGGTTTTGCCAGACTAGCCCGCCGCCGTTTCACTTCCAGTAGGGTGCCCCACGATGCGGCGGGAAGCTGTGGGGTTGAGCTCCAACAGCCGCTTTGCGCAACTCACGCGTCGTATGAAGGTGTCGTGGCTCCTCATAGACGAAGTTTATGACGGCACGCTGGTGGACTCAGCCCAGGGTGAAGTTGAGGCGCTTGCCCC
>Ga0163217_1087237_pt1 | contig 12924 bp, 5 predicted proteins | sample SynspAceP_FD_185933 | JGI IMG/M metagenome (GOLD analysis project Ga0163217, IMG submission 185933) | Saline lake microbial communities from Ace Lake in Antarctica - Synechococcus sp. Ace-P (PacBio error correction) | ecosystem: Environmental > Aquatic > Non-marine Saline and Alkaline > Saline ...
GAAAGGGGGGAAAAGAGAATTTCAAGCATTTTTTAAAATTAAACAAACCGTTTAAGGGCCTTACAAAACCTCAAAAAAATTTTTTTAACTACTTTTGGGGTCACCCATCAATATTTTTTTTAAAGGCAAATAAGTTTCCTTAATACCGTTTTTTTTAAGGTATATGTAGAAGACGGACAACCACTAACCACCAACCCTTGTAAATATTACGTTTACAGTTTTTGCTCTCCCTTATCAATAAGATTGAAACATTATAATAATTAACCTTCCGTCCACTTGCAATTGCTGGCTTCACGTATTTCTCCAAAAATATCCACAATTTCTTGAGATGTTTCAATCAAGTGTTATTGTGCTTTCTAACAGAAAAACCCGTTCAGAATTTGCTTTTCGGTGCCAATCGATTTTGGCATTATCGCAACAATCTCTTTTTCCGTCAGCTTTATAAAGGTTTCTAATTAACCTCTCTTACTTCTACTGTAATATCAATCCCCATTCAGCAACTTCGTATTTAGAAACAGAAAACATTAATTTTTCAATCAATAAAGACTTGTTTTCACGAAATGAAATTGGGAAATAATGGTAGTCGCTAATTTAGAATCTCGAGCTTCATCTAAATTTTTGAATTTCAAGGCAGAGCCAAACCTATTTTTTTTTAACTGGAACAAACTTCAATTGTAGATGGGGTTTGGTGGTAAGCCTCTGCATATACAGTAACAGGTATTGGTTTATCTAAATCCTCTCCAAAACTATTGGTTTCTCCTGCGTTTAAGTACTCGACAATTGTTGCGGCAACCTCATCTTTTCACATCTTCCACTTTAACACAAATGTCAATCGTTCTAGGCCAATGAAATCACCAGAATATACTACCGTTTTTATAAATGGTAAATAGAATAATTGTTGTGGCCAGAAGGTGAATTTTTGGGCTTCGTCAATATTTTTTATAACTCGGTAGTTTTTATGCGTTTTGAACTAATAGATGGATTAGTTTTCGACTTTAGTATATGGGGATTATTAGTTTAACACCTTGGTCATAGAATAACTCTTTTCAATTTTCTCTCAATACATTTATGATCAAAATACGAAAGGAAATCCTTAGTTTAAGTCCCACATAATAATGTTGAGGTTAAACCCGTTATAACACTTTATATTGATCAAAACTAAGGTCTAGTTTAATAAATCCCAAAGATGAATACCATATTCTAACTATTGTTTACCGTGTTAATGATAAGGTTCAAAATCTATAGCAAAGGAGGGCAAATTCCTGTTTTATTTCGATTATTTGTCAGATAACTACTATTTGGTATTTTCTTCTATGGCGGTATTGTGAAAGGAGGTAAAATAAGAGCACTGCCAGAAAGCAAATGGTTCGATGTAGATTGAATGCCTCCTAGTTTAACAAACAATAAATGCACATTTTAGAATTGGTGATACGGCCAAGTGGAATAGGAGCATTTCTTTTTAATGATGCAAATGGTTAAACTCACAAACAGGAATTGAAATTACATATGCTCACCATTAAGCAATGGGGGAAGTAGTGACATGAGAGTCTTAAATCACTTTTCCTTTTGGATTAAGTGCTACAATTTTGCAAAGTAGTTTAGATGAAACTGAGTTTAGATCTGTTACGAGCCGGATCCTGCTGTTTCTGGAATAAAGTTTAAGCCGCATCATATCTAACGTTGATATTGGTATTTCATATAATTTTCCAAGAATTCTAACACTCATTTGCAGTAACACAATGCATGCCAGGTAGTAAAAGAAATGTAATATACAGAGATGCCAAGATAACCCTGATCATTAGTTATTGATAAAGTTAGAAATACTCATTTCTACTGGTTATGTATTTGGTAAAAGTTGATGGCAAGTTGAACCTTCCGTTCTTTTTCAGTTTAACCGAATTTTACTAAAGAGAACACATGGATATCATGCCAAGGTGTATAAGGATGTTTGATTTTGGAGGTATTTGCGGGCGGAACTTTCGTATAGAAGAAGTTTTGATGGTGCACAATTTCAACGGCAACTGGTTTTTCGGAGAAACGTTTACAACTCGTGACGCTATAGTAGGAGCCAATATTAACAACTTTATGGTGTCTTATAACTATTCTTATCAATGGGAGACATTCGTTTGATAACTGGAGGATTTCATCAATTACCATTGGTTACGATTCGGAACAGACCGAACGTAAGTACGATTTGCTATTGTCCGGCAGCTAACTAAAAAAAAGGCCGTTTAAGTTAAACAGGCCGAATTAGATTTTTAAAGATTAATGCCCAACTAACGTTTTCGATGCAGTCTTGTTTTTTTATGGTTGAATCATTGCCTTTCTAGCTCACCTGAGTTATTGCTTTTTTGATTTTCCGGAGATTAGGCTAATCGCTTTAGATGTACTCTTTTATTTTGTTTTGAAATTTCTTCTCGCTCATCTTTTCTTCGATTCAACGGTACAGCTTGAATCTTCGTTTTCACTTTTTCCTGTAGGCTCATCAGGCAACTCGTCTTTCTCGACAGAGCTGATTTCAAATTCGGCGGCATCATCATAGGCATGCAACCAAATCCCATTTTTTTTATATTGTAAAGTCTTGAGCTTTTACTTACTGCTCTTTTTCGGCAACAGCTTCTTGCATGCTAGTCCGCATTGCCCATTCTTGTACCTTGTGGCGAATAATTTTGATTTGCCTAAAGAACCATAAGAGAATGTAGTCGTGTTTAAGTTTTGATTTAGTTTTATAATAATTTTATCATATGGGGTGCTTATATGCACAACTTTTTTATTGTGGTCAATGGCCATATATTCGCCACTGTTATGATGCACTCTTTCCAATTCGGATTGATGCCCAGTTCGTAATTTCCGCAGAAAATGGTATTAAGCAACAACATCTTTTCTCGTTTTGGATTTTGTTAATGCAGTTCTATAATGGTAATTTGACCTTGGTCAATGGTTCCTTACCCGCATAAATATCATACGTAATAAATCTGGGTTTTTATTTCAAGGCAACTGAATGTATGATGTTTGTAAAACCTTTCGCAATATTCTTCAACCCCATTAGTGGTTTAATGAAAATAATTTCTCAAGAAATTTCATCAAGGTCAACTGGCTAAATGCTAAAACTGCTGAATATAATCCTTCTTCTGGCAGAAAGATTTCATTAACCATATTGATACAGTGATTTGTAAATTATAGTCTAGCAACTCATTGCCACATTTAGCAGGGCTGAAATCATTTACAATATCCCAAAGCTGCGACTTTGCTTGGTTTAATTAAACGTTTCCATACTATTACTGTGTCCAGTAATAATGCAATTTGTACAATATTATCTTTTTTTTATTTCAAGGGGAGTTGAACATAATGCAATTATAGTTCATTTGTTTTGTTTTTAGGCTCGTCTACACAACAAGTACAAGTTGTTATAGCAGAACCAGAAGTTAATTCCGAAGTTGGTTATTTTTCTTAATGTTTTCATTATTGTAGTTTTTTTAAAATTCTAGCCTTAAAACTAACTGGCAATGTTTCTTTAAAAACATAATGGTAATGAAGTTAATGCGCACCTTTTTGACTTAGTAAGTTGTTCGTTTTGAGTTTGGTAAACTAATGGAAATTGGGGGTTAAATGCCTTTTTGCGTTTAAATCTATTTTTTTTGTAACATATAACTCAGCTAAAGTTTACAGTAATCATAGCGGAATGAAAAATTTAATATTCTAAATAGTTTATAATGCTTTGTATTGGGGACTTAACCAAGTCATCTCAAATAGCAAAATGATGCGTAAGGTTAATTTGAAGGGTAGGGTCGAACGCTAAGATACGGTGCCTATTTCTGGTGTTAATCTATTTCTAATAAGAATTGGGAACTTAGTGGTAACTAACGACTTGGAAGAATTTGAGATATAAAAACTACAAAATAGGTGATGTACTTGATAATTGAGGCATGAAGACATAGTTGACTTTACGATATAACGTAAAGAAAATGATGATGTTCTCATATTAAGTAGAAGATTTTTTGAACTTCCTCAACAAGTGCTCGTTAAAATCATCGCCTGAATATTTCTTTAGAAGCATCAGCTTTGCTAGATTCCGCCGATAAATATAAAGCAAGGATATTGAAAGTAAAGTATTGACTATGGTAGCACAATGCAATATCCTTACTAGGTAAAAGGGTAAGAAGAAAGAATTGCAGATACTATCTAAACTTTGTGAAATTTATCAATATCATAAGCAATTAGATTTAGCTATTGATAATTATGGGATGCTTTAGATGCATAAGACATTGCAACGTCATTAATTGTTAGCTAAGGCTTATAATTTTTAACCTCAAGGTTTAAAAGCAACTGGCAAATCTAATCTAAATCCTTTTATTGGAAATTAATCACCTCCCATCACCAAAGTGTACAACTTATGAGTTGTGTAGGTGATGCGAAAAAAGGGCGACGGAAAAATTCAGAAATGCAATTCAGTTATATACAAAGGGCTCTTAATTGCTATAGAATCAGATTACGTCGAAAAATGGACAGATCTAATTCTAAAATCGTCGACACGTCTCTTTAAGTAATCAAACGCCTAGAACTGAAGCATACTACGGAAATTCACTTGAATTGCGACGCAGCAAGCACTAAGAACAGGAGCTTTAACAGGAAAAGGAAAGTGGCTGATTTTTACAATGCCAAAAACCGGTTATAGTGAGCAATTACCCATGCGAAAAAATAGTCTGCAAGATTTAAAAAAACTTAACTCAACCTAATGCAGGCGTTACTTAAGTTAGATTGGTGAATACAATTACATCGCAACGAATTAATTATAAATAGCTAATGCTTATATCTCTCAAGATAAGTATGACGAAGCAATCCTTTTTGGAAAGAAGTATTGTTGAGGCTGGTTTCTGAAGATTGATCTTGTTGTTAAACCAAAAGATGCCACGCAGAAAAGCTTTCTGGGTGTAAATAAAGAAGAAAGGGATTTACTAAAGCCTTGGACACGCTACCAATCTTATGTCCGCTTTGGTCGATTCAATTATACGCTGCGTAAAGAACACAGAAATTCTAGGGCCAATAGATTTAAAGTAAAGAAATTGCCTTAGCGCTCAAAATAGACAACGGCTTAGAAGCAAGAGCGAGAGTTGTCGCAAAGTAAATAAACTTGGCCATTAACAGAACAAGAGTTGGTAAAAGAGAAGCATGCAGACGGAACAATGGATTATTTTATTCATTGATTTTTTCGGATTGCTATTAACACTTCTAGAGCCATTTTTCTTTTATAGAAAGGTTATCAAGCAGAAAAATTGCCAATATTTATTGGCGTTAAAATCGTTGAGGTCACAAATGAATCCGCAAATTTCCATATTAACGCATTGAATTCGGTGAATAATTTTATTTCTAAAGCGATGAGGCGTGTGCAAATAGGTATTTAATGATTTTTTCGACTTTAATGCGCCTCTGTACTCGAAAATTCCTTGAAGAAGACTTTTATTCCCTTAGAAAAAAGAGTTGCAGCAATTAGAACTGTAAATAATGAAATTAGAACATTCACGGTTTGAAGATAAGTGTTGACTATAAATTATTGTTGAGAAACAATGTTCAATCTATTTCTAATGTTATACAAATACTGCTGCCGTTGTTCGTGCCCTTACTTCTTACGTGCCCCTAATTTAAACTCTATCAGTGCAGCTATTACATATCAGCAATTGAATTTACTGGCTTCAGATATATTGCCCTTTTAATATAAAACGATAATGCGCAACCGGTCTATAAGGTATAGGGAAACTAAAGGTTTGTTATCAGTTTATAAAAGGAAAATGGCAAGTAAATCAATTGCGATATGTATTACTGACAATGGTTATAGGGCGCAAGAAAATCCTTTTTTTTGGGGGCCCCCCCCCCCATCTATTAAAACTCAAAATCAAAAGAACAAAATCTAAAGGCATGGGTTATTAATTAAAAAACGTGTTTGGCGATTTTAAATGATATGTATGCCGATAAGGTTGATATTGAGATATCGACTTAGATATAGATGGTTCAGGTACCAAAGTGCTTTTCAATACTAAAAAAAGAAAAATGCTTAAAACAATTTTTGGTCGAAGATGAGACGCAAATAGTAGAGAGATTTCCTTAAAATTACCATTAATAAGTTATTGTCGCGAGTATGCGATTTGGTCGTGAGGCAGCATCTATTAAAGAAGCTTTAGTGGTTGATTGAGAATAACATTCTTGACCTTGTATTTTTAGATGTCGAGATGCCTTTTGGTAATGCTTTTCGATCTATTAGATCAGCTACCCGATAGAACTTTTTGAAAACAGTTTTTTTGTTACTGCGTATGATCATTAGCAAAGACGCTTTAAATAATCATGCTGCATATTAATTGAACTAAACCCTTAATATTGGATGAATTAATTTTATTGCCGTTTTAATTATGTTGAAGTGTACGGGAAAAAGAAGCGAGTTTTAGAAGGTGAGGTATTAGTAAACCAAGTCAAAAGGGGTTGAAAAGGTAAATTTGACGTTGCCTCAGCAAGACGCGATTTCAAATATTGAATGTTTTCAGAAATTCTATATTGTAAAAGGCCGATGATAATTACACGAATAATATTTGCGCTGAACAAAAAAATATTGGTAAGTAAGGACTTTGAAGTAATTTTGGAAGATGCTTTGGCTGAATTTCCTTTTGCCCGAGTTCATAAATCTTTTTTTAGTCATAGTAAACGAGGTTTGTAAAATATAGAAGAGGTAAAAGGTGTAGTGTGGTGATGTCTAATGGAAAAGGTGATGTTTCCGTCTTAAAAAGAAAAGATTTTCTGTTCTATTTTAATTAAATAACGAAATAAAGAATTATGATAAAAGGTGTTAGAGGTAAAGGAACCTGTAATAGGTGATGATTGCTTTATTGCTGAAATGGCCAACCTATTGTAGGTGGAAGTTATAAGGGTAAGCAATGCAGTGTCTGGTTTAATGGCTGTGCTAGGGGCGACTGTGGCATTTATTAAAATGGGCGATAAGGTAAATGTAACAAGAATGGGGCTGTTATTCATTGTAACGTATAAAAATCGCAACAACTAATCGTAATAATGTATCTATTGGGCATAATGCTATTGTGCAGCGGTGTACTGTTCATGAAATGTGTTTGCTTGGTATGGGTAGCATTATTATGGATGAATTGTATCGTAGAGAGCAACAGCATTATAGCAGGCCGGAGCCTGTTCTTACAAAAGGTAAACCATGTGCATCAGGAAGATATTTGAGGTATGCCGGCAAAGAAAATAAAAGATATTAGTCCGGAATTAACGTTCAGGGAAAAATAGAATAGCGAAGCGTATACCATGTACTCAGGTTGGTTCAAAGAGTCAGAATAGAGGCTTGTTCGTAATTTCAATATAGCAATCTATTAAAATACGTACTTTTTGATGCACGAAAATTAAAGTTATGAACGCTATGTTTTTCCTGGGCAAGGTGCTCATTTGTTGGAATGGGATTGATTTATATGAAGAAATATCCTATTGCAAAAGAGTTTTTTATTTTTTTTTTTTTTTTTTTCCCCAAAAGGCCAATAATATTTAGGTTTCCGATATTACATGAAGTAATGTTCAATGGTACTGTCGAAGGATTAAAAGAGACTAAAGTTACACACCAGCCATATTTTTACCACTCCGTTATCTTGAGTAAGGTAATGGGTGCTTCATTTAAGCCAAGATATGGTTTGCGGGGTCATTTCCTTTAAGGGGAGTTCTCGGCACTTGTGGCAAATAATACGTTAAGTTTTGAAGACGGGTTAAAATTTAGTGTCGCAACGTGCTTTCGCGCATGCAAAAAGCCTGTGCAGCTAACAACCTTCTTACAATGGCTGCCGTTTTAGGATTAGAAGATGGTGTCCGTAGAAAAAATATGTAAAGAAAAGCAGGTTGTAGTTAGTTTGCGCAAATTATAATTGCCCGGGTCAATTAGTGATTTTCTGGTGAGATGCTGCGTTAGAATTAGCAATGTGAGAAATTGAAAACAGCTGGTGCTAGAAGAGCTTTAAATGTTACCAGTTGGTGGAGCATTCCACTCGCCTTAATGAGCCGGCAAGAGAAGACTTGCAGGCGGCAATAGATAATACCTATTTGCAAAGCCCAAGTTGTCCCATCTTCAAATGTACCTACAACTGCAGTAAATAGTCCGGCGGAAATTAAGAAGAAACTTAATGCTGCAATTACAAGCGCAGTTAAATGGACGCAAGTGTACAGCAAATTGGTAAAAGATGGGGCGACAGTATTTACTGAAATTGGTCCAGGGAAAGTATTACAAGGTTTAATATTAAAAAAAATTGAAGCAACCTGCAACACACTCAGTCTCCAGTTCTCGATATCTAGCTTTTTCTTTCTAAGTATACCATTCAACTAAAAATCTTTTTTTCACTGTTGTGAGCAGTTTACCTTATTTTTTTCGTAATATTGAGTCCCTTATTTTTGGTTGTAGATTATAATTATTCCTTCAATGAAATTGAATGGAAATGAAAAGAACGCTATGCAAATGAAATTATATTCTAGTTTTACATAAATCCAAAATTAGGAGTGAATTTATAAGAAGTCTTATTGGTTTTTGGATTAGTTTTTCTTTCAGTTTCATTTCAAAATATTTTCGGGCAAACAGTTTTCCATTGTAAAGAATGCCGATGCCCTTAGAGGTAGTTTTCACTCTGGTAGTTTTGAGGTTTCTGTCGCACGCATTTTTTTGGCACAGCACAGTGACAGTATTTATATACTGTTTTTGGGGAGTAGTAGCAGCGACGGCAGGTACTTAGATTATGCTTTGCTGAACCGAACAAAGTAGATGTAACATACGACTTCCTCAGGAGGTAGTTTCATTGATAAATGTAAGTACTTCTCTCAGATGTTTTATTTAGAAGGGACAGAAACGGTAGTTGTTTGAATATATTGTCCAGATGCAGCTTAATGATTTAGGCGGAAATCAAAACAGCAATATCAATATACTAGATGACGAATACAACACTTTGAGTATTTTCAGATTATATCGGCAGATGAAGGCACTAATCTGGTGTTCAGTATGTGGCTGATAAAGGCTGCATTATTTGATTATACAGTAACTAATTAATTTTGGTGGGGGAATGCAACAATCAGGAACGACACCATTGTTTATCCAGAAGATTATAATGGTGGCGCAAAGAACTGTCACTTTTTTTATCAGGAGATGTTTCAAAACAATTAGCGTAAATACCGGGAACAGATACACGGTCAACTGCAGATAGACTGAAAATTTTATAGTTACCATATCCGAAGTGCTACGCTACTCCACGATCACGAATTGCGGGCATACAGATATATGGAACTATACGAAATGACATCGATTTGGGGATACCCGTTCTTGCAAAAGGGCGAAGTACTATAGAAGATGGATACGGCTTAAGATGGTCGATTTAGAATTGAATTGAGTGAACAAAATAATACGGAAGTAGTATTGTTTGATATACATATAGAAAGGGAGTGCTATACAAAGGCGCTGGACAAGATTACACTATTTCTGTAAATGCATCAATTGCCAATGGTGCTCGTCAACAAGCTTAAATAATTCTCCTATTAAATGATGGTTTTGGTTGAAGGAGATGAAAACTGTACATAATAACCTTAAATAGCGTAAATCGCGCTTTGTATGAAATTGCAGAAGAGAATAGTAGCATACGGTTAACCATTGTAAGATGATGTAATTTAAATATGATCATATGTAAGCAACTGATATTACTGAGACTTATGCGGCTAATACTTAACAATACAGAGGAAGATTTAACTATTAGGTTTTAGATTGCAGTAAATACAACTACAGGAAGTCCCTGTAAAGTGGTGATTTTACCAGTTTGGTTTGGCAACAGCTACTTCGGAACAGATTTTTAATAGAAATTAAACAGGTTCTGTGTCTTTTTTTGCAAATGGTCCAAACAGAATAGAACTCGATATATTGTACTCCAATTAATGATAATATGTAAGAGATATATAGAGTTCATTGTTAAATTAGGTTCTGGCAACCGGTTACAGATTTAGGAGCCACTGCAACAAGAACTGCAACGGTAAATATAAGATGAACCATCCGATACATTTACGGCATCAGTGGGTGTCAAACTACTGCTCATGCAAACTGAGAGTCCGGTTGCGAATCGGTGTTTTTACGATTAGTTTAGGATCGACCTAACACCACTGGCTTTCACCTATTGTTGTTGACTATACAGTTAATAAGGTACAGCGTTTCTGGTCTTGACTATAATGTATTAAGGGTATATATAGATGATACCAAAGTTCGGACGTGTATAGATTATAGTATAACACAAATTAATGAACCAACTATAGAAGTATGAAACGGTCATTTTAACACTTGCTGCAGGTAGAGAGGTTTATACCCCGAGTGGGTGCCTAATAATGCTACCGTAACTATTATTAGCCTGGATGATGCCAAGATATGCTCGAATCACGGCTACTGCATTGCACTGCAGCAGAGAGTCCATGGTGGGCCTGTTAGCCACAGGTTGACTTACGATTAGCCTAGTGCGCCAAAATAAAATACCGGGTAGTTCAATAACGGTTAATTATACAGTTTGGTGGACGGCTTTACGGTACGCGATTTTATACAGCAATTAGTGCAAATGCGGTTAGTATTGGGCAATGGTGCGCATCTGACTAATTTTAAATAAAACTACGAACGATCAAATACAAGCACAGGAACCCGAAACTGTAATTATTACACTAGGTACTGGATGGTTACGTATATATATAGGGACTACACAGCACATAGATGTTAATATAATAAGATATGACAGCTACTTTAATATTTCTAATGTTACAGAAAATGAAGACTGTATCTTGGGCATTTGTTTTTATGTTGTATTAGAATATAAGCAGTTGTTGGTGGAAAGACAGTTTCCGTAATATATTTTTGATGATACAGCATTAGGTGGAAAATTATACTGTACTACACTGACATTGAATATCATTTACGGGTACGGGTCATGAACTAGATATAGAGGTGCTATAATGAAACAATCGGATGGCAGCTTTTAGAAAATATACAGAAACTTTTTGGCAGGTTCAATTGGGATTGCCGAACCAATAATGTACAGATAAGATTAGAAGGTACAGCTAGGTACTGATAGGTGAATAATTGTGTGTAGAGCACGTGTGTTAATGCATTCTCGCTCTCTCACACTCTCTCTCGCCTGTCGTTTGGAATACCAAGTAAGTGGCTTTGCCAGCCATCTATTTTGAATTTCACTACGAGTATGTGCTCCCTAGCGTATGTTGAATGGAGTAGGTTTCTAACCCGTATATTAAATATACCACAATGTGCCGAAGCTCAAAGATGTTAGCACACCAGACTCGATTTATGGCTTTTTCTATGATCGGCACATCTTGTGCGAGTGGACGTAATCTTGGGAAGTTCAAATTGTCGAAATATATTCTCCTTGGTTACTATTAACGGTACTGAGGCGGTGGGGTAAATTACCTCCGTTAGCCAGTGGTGGTGCTTCTAGTTTAATTGGTATACGAGAATCAGAAAGTTATAGCTTATCGCCTATAAGGCTTTTGGAGTGAAACTTTACCCAACTCCTCCTTCACGATAACCATATCACTATAATGTGGGAGGCTACAGAAGATAGTACTACCAAAGGCAGCCAGTACACTACTAGACTCAGACATACAGAGATTTCAAGCTACTACCGTATCCGCTCAAAAATGCTTTCTAATTTGTAATATAGACACCAACGGCCTTACAGTTTAGATTTAGAATAAGACTTACATGGGGCTGAGCCTGGTGTATGGATTTTTGTATCAGGTCTGAAGATGTGAATATAAACTCTACCAATGTTATACATGATACTATATAGAGGGTTGGCTTAGGAGCTTATTTTTCAGATTTAACGACTACGGATTCTCACGGCAACCAATGGTCACTCTAACAGGATTGATATTATTGTAAGTTGTAGTGATTGTGAATCAGATGATGATAATGACGGAACCTTTTAGGTGGTCAAGAAAGTGCCTTAGGTTTAGACCTAACAACCCAGATACCGACGGTGATGGAATTGAAGATGGTGTTGAAGTTTGGTGCGATATAGCCAACCCATTAGATGAGGAGTATGATGGAATAATGATGCTTTAGATATATATAGAGACGCGATTGATGGTGTAAATGACAACAAGCCCATCCTGCCAAACGATAACCCCCATGTATTCAAACCGGAATTTATGGATACCGCTGTGTACCTGGATTGGGGACCCGGTTTTTAATAGATAGATGAACAAACAATGGCTCTGACCAGAATTGAATAGTATAGATACTGTTTGCAAAGAAAAAATAGATAGATAGATAATATAGAATATTAAGCATTTTGAAATCTGTTTGATAATATAGACGCGCAAATCGGGTGATACCGTTATTATATATATAGATATAGAGATAAATAACTTATCTGATAGAACGCTAGAGGCAAATTGTTATAGGACGACTTATTAGAATTAGGTTCCTTCGAGTTTGGTCTAACATCTCTGTCGATTTGATGAAAATTTCCGGGTATTTTGGGACTAGAGAAACTAGAAGCTGGTTCCTGTCTGTAGTACTTAATAACAGTTACTGTTTCTGAAAGAAGGGCATACTGAAAATACGGCAACCTATTAGAGTCTATACCATAGATACAACTCCAGCAAACGATGACATCTACTGGTAACTCTTAATACAAGTGGCCAGAAGGTATTTGATCTCGAGTTTATAAGACGGGTCGATAATAAATTCCATTATTGGGACGACGATCCATTCATAACACATTCGTTGTAACCGAAATAAATCTGTTATGGAAGACATAATAGGTAATATTACAGATTCCGATGATATACTTCCCGAAGGGGCAGATCTGGTTTTTATTTACAATAGAGATAGATATATATCTACGCAAGAGTTTA
>Ga0163217_1090991_pt1 | contig 12924 bp, 9 predicted proteins | sample SynspAceP_FD_185933 | JGI IMG/M metagenome (GOLD analysis project Ga0163217, IMG submission 185933) | Saline lake microbial communities from Ace Lake in Antarctica - Synechococcus sp. Ace-P (PacBio error correction) | ecosystem: Environmental > Aquatic > Non-marine Saline and Alkaline > Saline ...
AGAGAGGGACATCAAGCCCACATTGGGGGCACCTAAAAAAAAAAAAAAAAAAAAAAAAATTTAAAAGTTCCCCCAAAATTTTTAGTTCCTTCTTTTTTTTAATTTTCCTTTCTTTTAAAAAAAATTGAATTATTTATGATACCTGCAATTTTCCCATTTGCAATCGTTTTAGGAAAAGTTTTTTTTTGGGGTTATTTGGATACTCTCAATGCCGTTTTCCGATGGAAAGAGGCCAGGAAATATTTCCCTCCAGTCCCCCCTGGATTTGGCCCTCCATAAATCCTGTCCAAAGCTTGATTGTTTTTTTGCCATCAATTAGAATTATAATTTGATTACTTCCTCTTAAGTTGACTTTACTTATCCACGATTTGTGGATTCCTGGTAAGCTTTCCAATCGCCTGAAATAGCAAGATCCACCACTTTGAGTAATATTGGTCCCTTCGCAAGTAGACATTCCTTTTTTTTTGTCGCATTTTTCGAAGAAAAATTTCAAATCTCTTTTGCCTTGTATCAAACTTTCTTCCAAATTAAAGTTGCGCTTGGTTCCAACAGAATTTTCAACCAATGTCAATGAAGTCAGATTTTTATTCCAACGAATAGGGATTGGGATTTGTGAAAGGAATAACCGATATAAGGAAGTGGTTTTAAAGTGTAGTTGCCAGAAGTACATTTTCGAAGGTAAATCGACCGTTCATGTCTGTTATTGGTTTTCCCGATTGAAAAGTAGAGTCAACCTGCTTTATTGATTAAACCACAGAAACGATAAGGCAATTTTTTTTCTATGTTGTTTTTATCTAGAGGTTTCCTGAAATAGTTAATGCTTGAGGTTTTGTTGCAGAAGCAAGCATTAAGCTTTGGTGAAACAACCTAAATAAGGAGTAAGAAGAATCGAAAATTCCAGAGACATAGTTTTTCTTTTGATTATTTCCGTAAAACTATGTGGTGTTTTCTGATTTTTATTTGAAGTTTTTTTTGTTCAAGAAAAAAATACTCACGCAAATTCAGCGTTGGTAATTTTTTAAAAGTATTTTTGTTGAAATTTTAAATCAAATCAAGCTTCTTCTTTTTCATCTTCTTCTTGATTATTTCCCTGAATTTGTCGAGCAATAGTATTATTGTTTGTTCTTTATTTTCCAAACTCCACTTCATATCTTTAAAATCTGGAAGTTTCAAGTATCCTCTGCTTGATCTATGCTTAATAGCTAACTATAATTTTTTGGTTAGGTCATGCTTTTGAATGGGCTTTGGTAAGTCATTTGACCAATATTTTTTTGTTCTGTTTTTCTTTTCCATTTGCCATCGGCGCTATAGTTTGGCTGAATAATTTATACCTCCATTAATTCGGCTTCCCACCTCCTTCAGCATTTTCTTTCCTCCATTTTCACTTGCTTTGGCATCAGGGAATTTTTTAGAGAAAAGAGGTGGAAATTGTAGATTGGAAATAAACATCTTGAGCAATTTGGCTGTAAATGACAATCCAAATTTACAAGACTAATTGTTGCAATGGTGGTTTTTTCATAATAGTTTTTATTTTTGTTATTAAAGAATCAAAAGTAGGTGTAATTCAAAGAAAGTCTGTAGTATTATTGGTGTTGAAATTTAAATTTGAAAAAGTAGCGGCCATCGCAGAATAAAATCCATTTTTAGTTGCTGTTCAACGATTTCCGATTTACTATTGCCAATCCCTAATCCAAGGAATTAGATTTCCTGATTGCCTTTTTTAAATGCGATTTAAGATTTCATTGTATCGCAACATTTAGTGAAGTGGAATTGGAAAATGGGCTAAATGAGTTGGTTCAATCGCAATCGCCACTTTGCCCCTTTTTTTAAAAATTGTGCTTTAATGGCATTTTTGGACAAGTTGTTTATTAGTATATTGGCAAGTATGGTCCAATTTTTTAGTTCAAAAGTTCCTGTTTGAAGTTAGCAGAAAATGTGGAGGTCACTCGCCTCTGGAAAACGCTTCGGAAATTCATTTTTGTTTTTCAATCAATTAATGTATTGAAATTTATTACTTTAACTTCGGTGAATTGAGACTGTTTGTCTAACTTGGCCAACAGCAGTAATTTCCTCATTTTAGTTTAGAAAGCCGCTGAGTCGGCTTGGTAACAGTGTGATTCGTTTGTTATTTCTCCTGCAGAAGGCTCATCTTGAATAATTTCAATCCAATGTTCATTAGAATATGGCCAATGGAGTTGAATTTCATGAGAAAGCATTTTCTGTAAACTCTTTTAGCGATTGATAAATCCTTTTAACTTCAAGCGTGATGTCTTGAATTGATTTTTTGAGTGTTTTTCAAATTCATTCAATGTTGGATGACTCAGCAACAATGGTGTTCGGGATCAGAAATGGAAGAGAGCTTTTAAATTTATTGATATTAGCATAGAGGGTTTCCACATTGTTTGGAAAACGTTGATTGTAGAAATAGAAAAACAGCAAAAAAGGATCAGATTTAGAGTGTAAAAGTAAAGATGGTGGCCTATAGTCTTTTCCTTCCATGATCATTGCCTTACTAACAAGGTATCTTGGTTATTGGATGATTCGGGTAAGATTCTTATTTCTCTAAATAGTTCTTCTCTGATTCTATGATGGGTCGAATAAGTATTTGTTTTGGAAAAATGACGTTCGTTCCGTTTTTATCTGATTCAATTTAGATACTTCATGATGGGTTTCAAATCGAAGTAATGTCGACTCCTTTTCCATTGCTGAATAATTCTTAATCATCCAACTTGAGCCTTTTCATCTAACTTCGTCATAAAGCAAAAATTGCAGGGTAAAGTAAATGGCAAATAAGGAGATAGGCAATGTGAGCAGCAATACCGCTATGAGTTTCGAATTGGTTTTGGTGATTAATTTCATGATTAGCAGTATTTATAGCCAATTCCGTGGACTGTTTTCAAATAATCAGTTCCACCGAGTTGATCTATTTTCTTTTCTTAAATTCTTGATGTGGGTATAAATGAAAATCATATTGTCACGAAATCAATGTGATCTCCCCACAAATGTTCTGCGATGGACTCCTGTGGTTTTAACACCTGTTTTTAATTGGTAATTAAAATAGAGGAGGAGCGCAACTCTTTTTTTGGTAAGTTTCCAACAATTGGGGCATTGAATGCTAGGCTGAATTCCCTTCTGAAGAGGTTAATGGAGATTTCATTAAAGGTTAAAATGCTCCTCCGATTGAAATAGTTTTTTCTTCTAGCCAGTTGCTTTAACTCTAAGAGTTTAATTCGGCTAAGATGAAATCGGTTTGGGTGATGTAATCGTCAGCACCTAAATCAAGCCCTTTTTACTTTATCGTCTAATGAGTTTTTCGCTGAAACAAATGATGACATCAATAGTCGGTTTTTCTCTTGGTGTTGTTTGATCGAAGACAGAAATGGTCCAATCCTTGCCATCGGGTAAACATAATCCAAAATAATGATGTCAAATTGATTGAGGTAGAGTATCTTTTCGTTGGCTTTCTTTTATTTCAAAGCCGTCATTACCAATCGATTTCTTTTTTAATGGAAATTAGAGATTTCGTCTGGCACAGTTTTCAATTTCATCTTCCGATAATCAGCAACTTCATATTCAAAAGTATTCTTAAATTCTGAACGGATTTCTTGAAGTTGATGGATTGGAATAGGTTGTTCGAAAAAAAAAGCGAATGAAATTAATTCATTCGCTTTTGCAGTTATTTTAACGTAAATACCTGCTAGCTTTTTTGGACGGGTTGAATTTGGGTTAAGCTGAGTATTGTGTTTGGGTATTGTAATGAATTCCAATGTTTTTTTTGGCGTATAATTTATTTCCGTATTTATCCCTTAATTGATTATAAGGCCTATGAAATCAACTTTTTTTGCAAAAGCATTATATGTTTCATAGGTTTCCCGAAGGATGACAGTACAAGACTATCTTTATTTCTCTTTGGCGAAAGAGCCTATACATCGTGTCAGTGTTATTAATGACGTTATAATGTTTGAAGAAATGAACTAAAATCAGTCAAAGACAAATGTATTTTCACCATTATTATCTAACTATATAATCTGATGAATCACGTAATTATAAAGTGAGAAGGGGTATTATAATAAATTTGAGGAATGATAGGGGGGGGGGGAGCACTCGATACATTGGTTTCCATTAATGATTGTAATCCTTTCAAACATAACTACTGTCAAAAACGCCTAAAGCGGTTTCAAATGCATTGGTGTCTATATTGTAACGCCTCATAAATCCAATATATTCCCACATCCGAGTTTTGCATAATCGTTGACTGTCCGGGTTTGTTTGTTTTGCTTGGAGGTGGTGTGATGATAATTATCATCATCGTCTTTTTTATCAAACACAGCAATTAATGTAAAAGGTAATAGCACAATGCAAAGAAGAAATGTTTTTTTAAGTTCAATCGTCCATTGGTTTTAAGGTTTTAAGTTCTTAAAAACGAATTCACTTTTTCTTTTATTGTTTGTAGCTGCTTAATTATGGACTTTTTTCCCAAACTCAGTCAAATCAACAATTTGCTTGACCGTTTACTTTTTTCCTTCTATTTGTGTCGCATTGTCGTGAACCAAACGAATGCTCGACAAGCCGTTTCCACCGTTTTGCCGTAAAATTGGCCGCCCTTTCATTTAATCTTTTGATTCAAAACCACTAGCATCTTCCGGAGGATAACAATGCGCGCATTACTATCTTTATGATGAATACAGAATCTTCTTCTGCTACATGGTCGTTGGTTTGGCTTTTGCCGCATTCTTTTGGTTTTTCATTTCCATATACATGCTGTCGATTTAAATCTACTGGCCAGCTTCCAGCTTTCAATTTGTGCAACATTCTCCAAGCCACAACTTGAACTGGTTGGGTTCGGGATTCCCACATGCCTGTTCGTTTAAACCATCTCCAATTGATTGGGATTCAATCGACTCCGAATTTTCCCAACTTGCGTTTTACACGTTTCACAAGGCATATACTGACCATCACTGTTTCGGGATAGGAGTAAGGAGGAACAATATAGATTCAAGGATTCTGTTGATGCCACTAATTTCACATTTTGATTCAACTTCTTACTTGCAATTCTTTTTCTAAACTCATAAATTTCGCTTTTGTGATGCCGCAAAAGTAGGCTTATTAAAGAAATTAAAAATCGAATTAGTTTTACATTTGGTTTAATGTTAGTTAGAAATATTGCAAAACAGACGATTTTTTTGACCTAACATTTGTAGCACTTTTTCAAGAAAAAAATGCCCTCAAAATATTTAATAATCAATTAACAATAAGAATGATTAAGTCGAATAGTGCAGCGCTTTTTACAGCACGGGTAGAAAAAAATGCCGTTGCGAATGGCGTTGGTGTATTTAATACCAGCACAGTTTCAATCGGCAAAAAGATGCCAACCATAATTGATTTAGATGGAAGAAACTAATTGAATTTACAGGTGGTATTGGTGTGGCAAATTGCTGGTCATCTGTCGACACGCAGTGGTGAATTGCTATTATTGATGCAAGCACAGAAGTTTATCCACACCTAGTTTCAAATGTGGTGCTTAATGAGCGCATACATTGCATTGTGTGAGAAACTAAACAGTTTATTTCGCTCATGGGCTGGAAAGCAAAAAACATGTTTTGGTGAGCACCGGAGCTGAAGGGTAGAAAATGCGATTAAGATTGCAAAACAAGCTACAGGTAGAAGCGCTGTAATTTGCATGTCAGGGGTTTCCATGGTCGTGACGATGATGGCCTGACATTGACTTCGCAAAACAGCATACAGTATCGGTTGCGGCCCCATTTGCACCAGAGGTGTATCGAAACTAGATTTATCCAAATTTTTCTATAAAAAGGGAGAAGGAAAAACGAAGAGGATTTGTTTGCTCAAGAATTAAGACGATTTAGAGAAAATTTTTCATAACGAACGTTTCAACATGAAGATGTGGCCGCCATTATATTGGAACTGGTTCAAGGAGAGGTGTTGGTTTTTACTGTTGGTCTCGAAAAGCATATGTTTAAAGGATTGAGAGAAATCTGTGATAAATACGGCATCAAATGCTGATCTTTAATGCAAGTGCAAATGTTTTGGACGAACGACCGCTTGGGGAGCCATGGATCATTACGAATGTTCAACCAGACTTATCCTACCATGGGCGAAATAATGGGTTCAGGAAATGCCAAATTGAGCTGTAATCGGGAAAACAAGAAGTAATGGGATGCAGCAGGCCAGGAACGCAATTGGTGGAACATACATCGGAAACCCTAATTGCTTTGTGCCGCTTCTTTAGCGACCATTAAATACATGGAGCATTAACCTAAATGAGAGGCCACCAAGTAGGAGACTCATTCGTAAGCCGATTTTGAAGCCTTGAAAGCCGAAACATTTTTCCAGATAAGTGAGAAGTTAGAGGATTGGAAGCCATGATTGCGATGGAGTTTGTGAAAGACAATGATTCCAGTCAGCCAGATTATGAATTGTGGCTCTAAATTGGGTCATGCTTGTGCAGATCCGAGGAATTAATCGTAAATTTCTGCAGGTGTCCACAAAAGTGTTTAAAGAACCCTTGTCATTTGGTGATTTCATGAAGAGTTACTCAATAAGCGCTTGACATTATAGCTGAGAGTTGGCTAATTAACTGCATAATTGGCAGATTCAATTTATTAATAGAATACAATAACTTACAATATGAAAACCATTTTTTCAAATCGGAGGCATCCAGATGCAAATGTGTCAGCTAATCAAAGAAATATTCCTTTGATGAAACATAAATAGATGTGATGGTGCTCGTGTACCCTTGGGTTCACTGGTGTGTTAAGCGAGCTTTTTGTGCTTATGGACCATTGACTTATTTTTGCACAAGAAAGTCATAATAATGACGAAAAGGAATTTCAAGAATCGCTAAGAAATACGGAGCATTTGGTTGAATTCCCGAAGTTATGTTCTATAAGCGAGATGGTAAAATATTTAATACAGCTTGTGTGATCAATCCTCAGTGAGATTGTTGGCAACGTTTACGAAACAAAATGGTTTCCTTTCTATCCTTTATGAAGTTGGCGTTACTGAGGTGAATCAATTTTTAATGTGGGATGTGCCCTGAAGCTAGGTAAGGTTTTGGTATTTCTATTTGCTATGACATGTGGTTTCCCAGAAAACAATCTAGAACGATGCGTGAAATGGAGTAGCAGGTAATTATACCCCCCACATTGACAGGAACCATTGTAGAGATATTTGAATTGGCTTTAGTCAAGCTACTGCTGCTACTAACCGTGTTAATGTTTCGACATAAATGGATTAGGTGAAGGAGGTACAGGTCGATCTATCCGTTGCGTCCTGATGGTAGTAGTCCTTGTATCAAGGCGAGTACATGGTTCCAGCAAGTTAATTCCAATGAAATCGATCTAGAACGAAGTAAAAAGAAGCAGAGAAGATGGATTGTTACGCCTTGGACCAGCCTCTAAATAAGCTTCAGAAGACCGTAAAGTTTTGGTTTGATATTTACGAACCAGGAAAAAAATATCCAGAATTAGATAAATTAGGTTTCTTTAACTAAGCCAATTAGAAATGAAGCAGATAGAAATCTACTTAGTTGGGCAATCCATCCGTCAGAGTTTGCTAATGAATAAGCATTAACGACATTCCAATAAATAAAATTTCTGGTAACTTAGCGAAAAAAACATGAAGACATCAACCAAGGCGACCGAAAGTAGAAGAAATAAAAATTAAAGTGATGTTTTGTCCAGTTGGTTTTGAAATTCCTGCCCTGAATTTTGAAAGGAGCAGTGAATTTTTTTTAAACAATTCAATTTATCAATCAACATGGAAACAAAATTCCAATGAACGGTTTACTCAATGGCCTTTTCCCGGGGACATGCAGTAAGGCGGGGCTATTATCTCAGGTGAAGGTTCTTAGCCCTAGGATTAAAAGGATTTGTTGATTTATTTGGAATGGATGGAGATAATCTAGATTTGGTTTTTTGAATAGGATTGAAACTGCGGCGGGCGTGGTGCTCATGTCGAAACAGAAAATAAAGCGACAATGCGGGATATTTTCGCACTATTTATAGATAGCGAAGGAAATAAATGGCTGCTTCCCTCAAAAAATTAATTAATGCCAAACGAAAATTGCTTATACGCAAGAAATTTAAAAGCGAAAGATATTTTAACAATTGCCCAATACAGAAGTGATTCATGGAAAGCAACTTAAAATTGTTGCCTCTCTTTTTGCTAAAATGATTTTGAATTATTTGCCTCAGTAGTTTTCTCGAACGAATTAGCCATACTTTCGAGTCCCTAAAAAGTGTAGACCGATATTTTGGCTTATCCAGGAGTAAAAGTACATTGATTCACGTAAAAGTGATGTACGAAAAGGGTCAGTATGCCTTGCTTTTCGAGTTCTGTTTCAGATGTGTAAGGTTCTTTAATTAGCGGAAAGTTAATCGATCAAATAAGGAGTGCTACGAATCATCAGAGAACAAGCGGAGAAAATGTTGGGCGATGATAAAGTTCTACAAACTAAACAGCAAATTATTTCGAAGTTATTGTTGTTGAATGAAAGAATTTTGAGAAGAACGAGAAATTGAATTGCGAAGCAAGTTTTGGAGCAACTTAGAAATAAAAGTGACAAGTTACCTACGATGTTTTTATTTTTCTTTCTAATTTGGAGGATGCATTGATTGCTTTTACTTTTTCAAGTCCAAAAATATACAAACAGGCGATATCGTTCTGGTAATTTTCTAAGAAAAATCCCCTGAGGATCTTAAAAGTATTCGTCCTTGTTATAACAGGGGTTGGATAGTAATCGAGGTTGCGAGTCCTAAGACTTAGACTTAAGGGTTGAACTTGGGGAATCATAAAACTACTTCGTCCCAGAATTGGATTTGGTTTTTAACATTTCAGATATTGCTGTTTCCTCAGTTGAGTGATAGTTACAATTGGATTGTTTTAAACGAGTGTTTCTATAGGATGAAGACCTTCAAGAAATACATTTAAGTGTTAATTGCACAAGCATTAAGAACGCTATGAACTCTTTCTTCGGCATTATCCGATTACAGTAAAAAACCAACTGGTGGTATTTCAGCCCAATGCCTATTTCTAGAGGGAAACTCCTATTTTTTAGATTCATCCTGGTTGCAGATTTCGGCGACTTTTATGGAAAGACATTTTCTTAGCAGAAAACCTCTGGCTACCCGGGTGGATTGGAATTTCTTTTGTTTGCAACCAACAGGCCCATTAAAGAAAGCGCAAAGGTTTGGCTTCGAATGCTTATGGTTCGTTAAGTACTTTTTTTTGTAAAAATGGAACTTAACTGCAAATAAGATAGTACTTCAAGCTTTAGTTTTCGGCTGAGGATTTGGGTTAAATTTGATAGAATTGTCATAAATCCGCATGCATTATGGAATGGTTTAATCTGGTGGGCTTAACCAGTTTTATTTAGACTCTTTATCCGGTGGAAGAATTACAGCATGTTACGGAGCTGTTCCATTTATCGGAAATAAAGCACAAACTGTTAAAGTTAAAAGATGCAGGTCGAATGGATAGTGTTAAAATGCTGCTTATTCGACCAATTGTACCTTTGATGGAATAGTTGTACAATGTTCAAAAGTAATGCATGAAATATTAAGCGATTAAGCCCGATATGAATTTTCTTATGGGACGAGGCATGGTTTGCTTTTTTGCAAGGATTTACTCGCTAATTTACAGCAACGTACAGCAATGTAATTCTGCTAGAAATCCTTCAGAAAGGTATAAAGCGAAACCTATAGAAAGAAAGTTTGGGGCCAATAAAAAATTGGCCGAATCCGAACCAATGGCCTGATCCTGCAATTTAGTGAAGATTCGAGTTTTATGCAACTCAATCTACACACCAAAACGTTGAAGTTCTTTACGCCAGGATCAATGTTCATATTTTAATGACGAATTGTTTCGAACGTAAAGTGGAGATTCGTTCCATGAAGCCTATAAACACATACCTCCCACATCACCTTCTTATCAGATATTAGCATCTTTGCATGCCGGTAGAAGACAAGTGATGTTTGAAGGCTAATGAGATGGTAGAGAAAAGTATCGAAATGGCGATGGTGCCTTCGGTTCTAAAATAGCGGACTCATCCTCGTTTGAAAAAAAGTACTTCGATGTATTACAGTTTGAGAAATAACATTCTAAAGGAATACCGCAAGTCAGAAATCTCGCAGTAATTTTAAATCCAAAAAAATGGTTGGATTTTCGGATGGAAGAAGCATGGACGAATGATGAGTTCGTTTTAGATCCAACAAAAATCAATTTATTTATTGGTCGTACAGGAAGTGATGGAGATACGTTTTTAAGAATAAATTCCTAAAATGGATCAGTTTTGGAAAATTCCAAAATTAATAAGCTTAAAGGAAACTCAGTACTTACTTTTCAATGACCAATATTGGTACAACGAGAAGTTCTGTTGCCTATTTAATACAAGTGTTTTATTAAAAATTCTGATCAATTGGACGAACAGCGAAGGCAATGAGTGCTGCTCAACTTAAAATAGTAGAAAAGAAACAATCAAGTCATTGACGAAGAATTGCCTCCCTTTGCCTGATTTTAAGGCCACTTTACAGTTCCATTTCAAGCAGTTCCTGGAGTTTCCTGAGGAAACATTAGAGAAGCTTACTTTTATCTTATGACGAACAAAGTGTGAATTTATAGAAGAGGGGATTGGTAAGGCCTGCATTAGAAAATGGAAAGAGAAATTGTTTCGGCTTCATTTGGTAATTCCCTTAATCCTCCTGGATTTCCTATTTTAGTGCTGGTCAGGTATTGAGTATGAGATTTTGGAATTCTTCATCAATCCTAGATGTGAAAAAAGAAATTCACGGATACGCGACGAAATTGGGATCCGAATCTTTACGCAAGCGGCGCTAAACGTAAAAAAACTGCAACTGCCATGATGGGAGCTCATCCATGAAATGGTCTAACTAAATAATTAATTCTAATATAAATATCAAATTATGTCTGCAAAAAAAATCAAGCCCTAAGGCTAAGAAAAGTTCAGAAAAAAAGAAGTGGTTAAAAGGAATACCTGAAATTAGAAGATTCTTTTTACAGAAATGAGAAACAGTTTTATTTTTATAAGTGCGACCATTTCAATTTGTTGGGGAGTGATGAATGGGTTGAAAGTTCAAATTTATATGTTTACATCGAGTGTTTTTGATGGCGGACATCCAAAACGTATTTTTGCTTCCTAAAGAAGAGCTTCCAAACATGAAGAGTTTTACAAGTATTGAAGACCATAAATAACTACCTATTAGAGCATAAAGAAGTAGTGGATTACATTAAAAAAAGAGGGCCCGGTGGAAAGCACTTTTCTTAATGTTTGATGAGCGAACAGAAAGAGTTAGCGCAAGAGAAATGGCTTAGAGGTTTGTTTTCCTCCTGCCAAAATGAGAAGCTTTTGGACAAACAAAGTGAACACAACGCGAATTGCTGAAAAAGCAGGTGTGCGCTTGGTGTCCTTACGTATTTGACCAAATTACTTTCTCTCCAAGATTTAGGCGCTTTATAATCAAAAGCCTTGGAATGATTTAGTGATTCACATTGCCATACGGTGATTCAGGACATACGACTTTTTTACAATGATGAAAAAAGTTACAACAAGCATGCAGACGAAATAATGGGAGAGGAAAGAAGTAAAAGTGGATGAAGCGCATCATGTAAGAGGGAAGCGGCAATTGAAGCCTGTGTAAACTCGTCATGGGACGATTGTAAAAGCGCCTTTTATGAAGAGTTGGTCGGCTTTTAAAGAATTAACCTCCTACCAAAGGTGGTTTGGTGTGGAAAATCGAATCTATGCGATGCATTCACCAAAAACATTCGTGGCGAAAGCAAGAAATACACATAGACTATTTGGAGATCAGCTAAAGAAAAGAAGGGTACAAGGTATATTTTGGAATTGGATTATTTTATGATTCAGGAAACAATCCAATCTATTTGGGTTGAAATTGAATCCACGGATAACCGGAGCTAGTTTTCAATTACCAATCATGCGGTTATTTGCTTTTGGCTGATATGCCATTGTTTATGTTCACTTATTGGAATGGATGGACCAACCGTGATTTAAGATTAGCGTAAAAAAGCAATCAACGATAGATGGGCTAGGAAAAGAAAACATTGACGATTGGTGCCAGTTTTGGTATGCAATACACCGAAGACAATATCAAATTAGTTTCAGAATGCCCCGAATCAGGGATTTGAGTTTTAGAGCCAAATGGTGAATTTGTTTACGAATAGAATGGACACTCACCGAAGAGCCATCGAAAATGAAAATGTGAAGCGTTCTTTTTAAGAATTACTCCGTAAAGCGAGATTACCTCTAGCGAAGGTGCTGATATGGGAATACTTGTGCTTAGAGGTCGTTTGATGACTGAATAATTTTGAGTTGAAAGATCGAGCTAAGAAATGGATTAAACGCCATTAAAGGCAAGTATCAAACAATTGACCCCAAGTGAAGCTCAATTCAATTGAAAGAAGCCGAATAGGTGGGTTTAAAATGAATGTAAAAATATGCTCGTCTCGCTAAAGAGTGTTGAAGAGTTATATTATTGTTGTTATGTTGTTAAAGAAGTGGGCAGCATGTTTTCAACAAGTCGTGCAACGAGTGAGTATTGTTAGTCTGTATGAAAAATACAATGCCGGAGCTATGCCCATTTAGCGAGAAGTGGTGCAATTAGCTGGCGGTGGTGATTTTGGGCTGCTCGTTATTTGAAGGGCATGTAACATCCACCTTGTGTTAAATGTACGCAAAGTGGCCTGGAATAAACCGCCTATTCTTGATTCGAATCTACGATTTATAGAACGCAAAAATGGTTTGAAGGCAATGTCTTTAAAACAAATTGGTTGAAGTCAGGTTATCGGAACATCTGATTGCAATTGGGACTTGCTAGATGGAATCATGAAGATGGCCTAGCTATCTCCTTGACTTTTTGGTGAAAA
>Ga0163217_1069239_pt1 | contig 12923 bp, 5 predicted proteins | sample SynspAceP_FD_185933 | JGI IMG/M metagenome (GOLD analysis project Ga0163217, IMG submission 185933) | Saline lake microbial communities from Ace Lake in Antarctica - Synechococcus sp. Ace-P (PacBio error correction) | ecosystem: Environmental > Aquatic > Non-marine Saline and Alkaline > Saline ...
CTAGGTTGGTGTGGGGGGGAAAAAGGAAAGAAGATTTTGGGGGGGGCCTTATTTAAAACAGGTTAAAACTGAAGTAAAGTAAAAAAACTGGCGGTTGGGTGGGTATTGGGTAAAAAGTGATCTAAAAGTTTAAGAATGATAAACTAACGTAAAAGATAAACTTTTGAAAGTTGGCTGAAGCGTTGAAAATGAAAATTTTTTTCCAACAGTCTTCCTGTTCTTTTGCTGTAATTGCCTAAAAGGAAACGTTAAAGTCTATTTTAAACTTTCTTAGAAAAAGCGCTTTTTTCTCCTTAGGGCGCTTTTTCTTTTTATCGATCCCAATTCAATTTTTTTTAGGTGTAAAGGGAATTTTTTCCTGCTTAAAACAAAGTAACCCCTTGTGAAGTATTTTTTGCTTAATTCCCTTCTTGTTTTTTTTTGGCTTTGGGGCTACTCTATGCCCCTTCCCAATCTTTATCCGATGAATCCAGAGCCGCTACAACCTATTCTAACGCCAAAAAGCGACTCTGTTGTTGATGACAGCATTTGCTGAGAGCGACAAGTGCGCTTTCAAAGCAATATAGAATAAAAAGAAAGCAGAGCTTACTTCTGCTGGCGGTACCTTGCGCTTTAATAGTGGTGAGGACCAACTTGCTGCCAATGCCTGTCGTGGCGGCAGCATTGGTGATGATTTTGTAACAGCATTGACCCTTGTTCCTACTACACCGACTGGGCTGTCCTCCTTTGGGGGCGGGTCCTGCCCTAAGTTAGGTTGGATCTTCGCGGCGTGTTAAAGACATTTCCTTTGTTTAGAGGTTGATACCCCAGCGGCCTTAAAGCAAAAGCTGAGGTTAGTGCCGAGTGAAAATGACGGCGTCGTTCGTAAGAGTCGGTGTGGCGTATCGCAGTGCTTCGATATGAAGACGGTGTTGCTTTTCGATTCGTTTCTTGCAAGAGGTCGATTTTGTCGTTGGCGGAAGAATTTGTGAAAAGATGAATTCCCCTGAACTATCGTTATGGTACTCATCAGATAAGCCTGAATTTTTACTTAGACGGAGTCAGCTTTACTGAGCCGTCCGAAGAAAGAAATTGAAATCCTATGCTTTACAGCAAAACTTAACGACTTTTAACGTAACGTTGTAAATGAACTGGGTGTGCTGAGCCCATTGGGTGCAGCGTCAGGCAGTAATCGTATTGTTGTTGAGTTGCAGGTGTACAATGAAAAAAAAAAAAAAAAAAAAAAAATTACCGCAAGCGCAAAACGTATCATCCGGTGCCGACAGCTAATCTAGAGTTCCATTTAGAAGCGGGTTTGGATGATACGGGTCAGATAAAAGACTCTGACTTTTCGTGAGGTGTGGTCGCACGGGCGCGTTTTTAGAGAAGCGTGAATCTAATTATTAACGGGTGACCAGTGTTTTCCGATGCGAGTTGCGCTTTTGATGAAAAATGGCCAGCCTCAGTCCAACATCAGCTTGACTCAAAGGCGGTAAGCAAATGAGTAAAGTAACTCCGTTCCCGTCGTTTGGTCGTAATAGGGTGTTGTGTTTATTCGAGCATAAGTCTCGTAGTCGTTTTGTTGAAAATGAAAGAAGGTAAAATGGAAGAGGTGCGTCGAAGCTACAAGTGGAGAAAGGTATTATCTCTTAGCGACGATTCAAACAAACGTTGGCAACTCAATTCCGAATTAAACAGGTTTGGACAGTCCCCGCGTGAATTCTTCCTGAAGGCTGGCTCTTTTTGCTTCGTGCCGGTTGCCTTTGGCTGCGCAATTTATTTTTTTGTCGAAGAAACGTACCATTGGCCGAGTTTGGGAGCAGAAAAATTCAGCTTGGTGTTAGCTCTGCTCAAATCGGCTTACCTGGTTGTGATGTTTGGTTATGCTGTTTATTAACAAGGTTTTGTATTTTTTTGCCAATTGTCTCGTTGGCCCCTATAGATATCAATTCTTTTGATGGCGTGTATGTCCTATCATGGGAGCACACTGACACTGCCTGGTATCGCGGGTATTTACTTGACCATGGTATGGCGTGGAACGCCAACGGTGTTGATTTTCTCTAGGATTAAAAGAGGATTGTGCAGCGGTGTGGCAGCCAGCAGGCAATACATTCTGTTTTAACCGCGCCTTTACGACTAATTTTAGATGCCAACATACGACATTGGCTTGTTGCTGTTATCTGTTTTGGCAGTGGGTACGGGTCCGGTAAAGGTTTTCCGCGGTGACGTTTGTTCGCTTGGTAATTCTTACTTCGATGTTACGGCGATTGTTTGTGACGCGTGCCGCAGGTGAATTGTGTATGGCGGGCCGTAAAATAAGGAAACTGATATTTAGGAGAGCGGCCATGAAGTGACCAAATATTCCATTATGGCATGCGTAAAATCGTGGCTATTTTCGAATTACGTTGAATCCTAATTTCTCTTGGTTCTTAGCGACTAAGGGTTGCAATTCGGCTTTGGAACCTTTAACGGGCGCCACCCTTGGTTGAGGTGACTTATGATGACAGGCTCCTAACCTAGACGATTGTTCGTGAGTTGTTAGGCAAAAACGGCTATGGCGATTGTGGTTGTGCAGAACTTGGTTCGTCAACCGATCGTTGTGGTTCGTATGGCTATCTTATACGCCAACACTGGGTGATGAGTGTTGTCTAACTTCAGATGATGGGACCCAATAGGTTTGCTTCAGCCGATCTGAGTTGTGGCGCTTCAAGTTGGGTGAGAGTTACGTGAGCAGGTGCTTAGGTATGTTGCTTCGCTTGGCTGTCGTCCCATTGATTTACGTGCGGTGCATTCCAGTTAAGTTTTCGCTTGCCTCTGTAGCGGCGCTTGTTCACGATGTCATTCACTTTTGGGCTTTTTCTCCGATATTTTGGAGGGAGTTTGATTTGACGGTAATTGGCTGCAGTTGTTGGGCCGTCGTTGGGTAATTCGCTTAAACGATACATTGTAAGTGTGTGACCCGTATTCGGCGAAATTTCGTATCTGCGGGATACTGAGCCGTATGACCTTGTCAAATGAAATCGATTAACTCAACGCTGGGTCGTACTTAATTACGTCATTAACGACCCTTGTTTGTGTTGGTTGTGTGTTTGTGGCTGGTGGTGAAGCAATACATAACTTTCTATGGCTTTGTTATAAGGCGATATGTTTGTTGGTACTTATTCTTCTGTTTTTGTAGCGGCAAACTTATTCTCGCGTGGATGTGAAACGAAAGACCTTGTTCCAGACCAAAAGGAAGAGCTTAGAGACGCTTGCCATACCACCTGTGTTGTGATTTCTTCGAGTATCAAAAAAAGCCTGCTTCAATAATGAAGCAGCCTTTTTTATTGGGGGTTGTGTGTGTTTAACCTTCTCTTTGATTTGTCCAAAAATGCATGCCCATCTTTAGTAGGTTTTCTGCTTGTATGGACTCCTCCATTTGACGGCGTCTTTTCCAAACAAAACATGGCGGTAGAGCCAAGTTTTTGGAAGCGTCCCATTTCTCGCCTTTTTTTGATTTCATTTTATTTAGTCGCTGTAATCCCAAGTCACTACGTTTTTATGAATGGTGTAACTTGTCCCGCCATGTGGTTTCTATGCTGGCTACGATCATAGCGCCTACCCAATTCTTACCGCCATTTGGGGCCGGCTTCTGTGTCGAAAAATACAAAACGTGCGTTCCGTTACGAGCAATAACGCTTGGAATTTGTTCGGCCTGTTACTTTGTCACTGAGAACAGCTTGCCAGGTAATGGAATCATTTTCGTCATTTGGGCCGGTAGTGGCATTGTACACGGTGGTAATCTTTTGGAGAGAGTAAACGGTTGCGAAAGAGCCTCCAAGGAATTGTTGGATAGTGAAGCATCGCCGCTAAGAGGCCCCTGGTCAGGCTGGTAAGGTTGGCTTTGGCTTGTAATAAAAGTGCCGTGTTCTATTTCACCAAGTTTGGCTGACTGCCCGTCGCGGGCAAGGCAATCCGTTTTTTGTTCGCATATTGGGCGCAAAGCTCTGAACGAATGGCTCGGTAAAGAAGTCGTTAAAGTTGCGGTAAGACAAAGGTCGCTTATTAACTGCTCAAACATGTCTACTTGGTATTTTTTTGATAATTGATTGATAAAGGTGTTTTTTACCCAAAGTATTTTCGCATCCGCAATGCGGCCAATGGTGCGAGAACAGTCGTTTTTTTGCGGAGTTGAATAATGTGGCCGCAAAGGCAAAAAGTTGAATCTTAGTCACGGTAATTTATCCTGAGTTATCTGAATTTATGGTGTGCTGTGGCCTTGTATTAAAGAAACACGAAATTTGTTTAAGATTTTTGTAATCTTTCCTTGAATTCTGTGCGGGTTTCCTAGCCAAAATATTGCCAATTTCATTTTTGATGTCCTGTGTTGGAGGCAAGGATTGATGTGGCTATTGTGTCCAATTATTTTGGTCGCTGTATGTGTAAGTCTTTTAATAGGTTTGTCCCCTAGCTTTTGCCGATAAGTGGCTTGCTGAGCGTTTTTTGGAATAGTTTTTTCAAACACGACTTGATTGTGAGCTCCATAAGATGGCTTTAATTATTTTCTAATGTTTATAGCCCAGATTGAACATGGAGATACTTTTGTTGTTTTGAAAATGCTTAAAAATAATATGTGTTGTGCGTTTGGTATGGCTTGCTTGATTGTTTCAGGCAAGGTTGCCTTCTGTTTTGTGTCTAATGTCCCTTTTTGACTGAGCGCTTTTTTCAGTGCTGAAATAGGAGATACACGCGGACCTTTGTTTTTGTAGGTGTGTTTTTACCTGTGAAATAGGTTGGGAATCAACGGAGTTGTTGTGCTAAGAGAATATTTTTTCCACCGTTATTGTAAAAGTGCGGCTTCGGTGCTTGGCTAAATGAGGGCGTAACATGGATGACCTCTCCAAGGCCGACATGCATGACTGTCCCGCGCGACAACGTAGAAAAAAGGCAGATTTTAGAATCCCATCGCATCAAATCTGGCTTCATGGAGCAACCCCTTGTTTGCGCAATAAGAGATAGAGAGCGGGTTGTTGATTAAAATGGTGAAGTCTTTTGTAATTCGGTAAAAAAACTGGTAATTCCGTCTGGATGGTGAGCAAATGCGCTAGGCTTTGCCAATTTCCTTTTGGCCGTTAGGTATTTTTTGGTTAGAAAAAGACTCAATGACCTTTTTGTGGTGTGCCCCCAGTGAGAGCAAAGGTGTACTGTGAGCTCATCAATTGCGGACACCCTAACTTAGCTCTGCTGGCTGGCTTTTTCGCCTTGTTTGATTTTTTGCCTAATGGACACATGGTTGGGTAGGCGCGTAAAACCACAAACAGCCATCTTGCAGCATCACGAAAAAATGTTATCCAAAATATAATCATCTTCATTGGCTGGTTATTTTTCGATTGCCCAGTGTCTTGCTATGGTTGCTGCTTCGTAGCTGTTTGTATTTCGCTTTAAAAAGCGGCTACATGAGGGTATTTTTTGTGTTGTTTTAATGGTCGGTAGGGGGCGAATCGGGGAAACAGCTTGGCTATACGCGTTCAATTCGCGACCATGGCGGCAGCATGAAACGGTGTTTTTTATTTCGCTGTTTTTATTTGGAAATGATTCGATTGCTCGTTAAGGAATGGCGAAAGCCAATAGCGGATCTGATGCTATATGCTTGGCATGCCATCAAGTGTGTCTTTCCGTTCTTTTTATTTGGGTTTTAAGACGAGATAAAATTGACGCTTTAAAACCGGGAAATTTTTTATTCTTAAGGAATGAGCCTTCATTTTAGGCCAGAAGGTGAGCTTTGTCTTTCATAGCTGTTTACATTAGTGACTCGGTTTGTTTATGAGTGTATAAAGTGCCTCTTCAATATTTTTTACTCCTCTTAATCATAACTGTATATTGAGGTGAGAGCATACCTTTGTTCAGTATTTAAGGAAGAGAATATGTTTGCGTAAATAGCTGGCGTACTGGTTTTTATCTGTTAGTGTTGTATCGGGTTATTTGGCATCTCATGGCAATATGTTGGCGTTATGGCAGCCTTTTGAAGTGATTATTATTTGTGCGCGGCAATTGGGTGCCTCATGTATGCCGAATCCGCTTATTGTTCAGAAAAAAGTATTCACTATGCTTTTGCCTCAGATTTTTTCTGGGAGCCGCATAATAAGCGTTTTTAACTTCCGTTATTAGGTTTGATGTACTGTCTTTTCAAAAAGCCGCCAAGATTGGTTTTTGTCCTATTGAGGAGGTATTGAGTTCCTTTTACCAGTGAGTTGTTTAATCGTTTTTCCTGATTGGTGCGTGATCATGAAGGTGGTAGAGTTTTTTAAACTGACAATTTCGGAATCTTTTACGTTAACAGTCCTGCCCGCTTTATGATTAGACGCCAATTATGGAACAATGAAATTGAGCAGATTCAAGAAGAGCTTATTGTCTCCTAGTCATGCATTTGAATCGTGTAGCGGAATAGGCTTTGCCTGGGGTTTTGGTAATTGTTGCTGCGGTAACTTGGTATTGTTATCACTATGGGGCGATAGGTGGCCCAATTTAGAAAGATTGGTTCACACGTAGCGGCGGCATTAGTCGGGACGTTAGGTATCTTTTTTTGTTATGGGTTTGCTGGCCGGCCGTGCTTTCGCATTTGGAGAGCCTAGGGCTCATGATTAAAAGCGTATTTGTGTATTAAAGCGTGTTTAAATTCGATTGTTTCTGGTTAAAGCACCGCCTGTAGCAGTCAGAAGTACGGGGCGTAAGTTGCTACCTCCGGATATGCCGTCCAATGTTTATTGAATTGTCAATTGATCTTAAGCAAATACCGCTAGTATGCTTTAATAGCAAGTTTTGGGGGAGTGGTTAGATGGCTTTAGGTTCCTAATGGCCTGGTTATTCGGCGGGTTAAGAAAATCAAAAAAGTTGCACACCAGTGGTGGTGCTTGGAAATATGCTTTGGCAGATTTGCTTTGCTATGATGGCTCTCTTTTTGGTTTAATGGATTTAAATGTCGCACGCCAGAAGAGTTGGCCAGTATTGAGGGGTATTTCAAGATCCAATTGGGGTGCCTCTGTGGCAGGATTATAGTGGCCAATCCTATGATCTTGGTGGAGTCCAGCAAAAAGGTACGGAGAAAAAATTGGAGTTTACAGCTTCCTGAGTCTGGCAGTACTGAGTCGAGTCCAAGAGAATTTGCGTGCTGGAATCGGCCTCTGATCAGCGATCAAAAAGCATAACGATAATGGTGCAAAAAGAGATTGGAAGAATGAATATTCTACTCTCTGAGCAGCCAATAAATTTTGCGTATTGAAGCTAACACCTATTGCGTCGATCACGTTTATTGGAATGGATCTGATGAGCCTATGTTTGAGCGCGGTAGTGCCCGAATGATGCCGGATATTTGAAAAATACTTTGCTTTACTATGTCTTCCATCTTTAAACAAGGTAGCCAATCCTATTGGATTACGGGCACGAACAGATTCATCAAGGGTTTAAGTGGTTCAGGTAGGTGTGGATAATTGGGATTTAATCAACGTTACGAGCGAACGCTGCGCGTCGTATACTAGAGGAAAGGTGGTGTTTGAAGATGGGCTAATTGCTCAAGTAATAGGTTTATCAGACACGCATACCTTCAACCGATTTGATACAGGTAGGCTGAAATAGACGAATCAGTATTACTTTAATGACAGAACGAAGCTTATAGAAGAAAATTAGTCTTTTTGGTATTCATAATCTTTTCCGTTATATTGAACCCCTGCCAGCAATCTGATTTACAATTGTCTCCTGAAGCAATTTTTAAAAGGCTTTGATTCTCCCGAATAGACTGTTTAATTCTTAAGAAAGCCTTTGGAAGCGGTGCTCTGGTTATTTCACCTTTATCTAATGCTTAAAATTGCGCATCCTGGTTTCTTTTCGTGAGCAATCCGGAGATCGCAATAGCCAATATGTGGTTTGAAATTCGACTAAAACCCATTCTCAGAAGTTCTTTCCTGCAGAGATAATGCCATAAACCAAATTCACGTATTCCGGAGAGTCAATAAGATCTCCGCCTTTTGGCATGTGGAATAGACGAGCCTGTGGTTTGTGTGGTGTACGCCCTTTTTTCGTTTTTGAGAGAGTTTCACCAATCGTAATGTCTTATATCGGGAAGTATCGTGCAATAAGAGATGATTTACCGACAACCAGATTGTCCGACAATACGTCTGGTGTTTATCTTGCAAGAAACTGTAAAGCGATTCCATGCCTTCTGATGCTTGATTGATGTTTCCTGATTATTTTGGTAATTTAGGTCCTTCGTAATGTCTTAAAAGATTATCTAAGCTGCTTGATTGCTGTCCGTCTATTAGATCGCACTTGTTCATTTAGTATCACTGGAGGATGCCACGTTTCAGCGGCACTAGAATAACGGTCAATTAGTTTGGCATGAGCGACAGGTTTTCCGCGGCAATTACAACACAATGTGATCAATGTTGCCGCAACGGGTTTCAAATCTCCTGCATGTCTTGGACGAGACAGTGACGTGTGGTCTGGTGTGTGGCGGACAACAACGCCCGCCTCAATTTGCATTAGGACGCCCAGACAGCCTTTATCGCCTGTAAGAGTTTGGCCTAAATTGGGCCGCGTAAATTACCAGCGCGTGAAATACCAATAAAGGGGCTTTCTTGCGTGCTTCCGACTTCGACTTTGTGTGCCGAAGTGGGGAAAATGAATCCATAACTTCGTTCGGGTCCAAGATCAGATGACTGAAGGAGGCTCTTCAGCGATATCGCCGCGTTTTTTTTGGGTCGTTCCTACGCGTTTTTCCTTGGGAATTCTTTCAATTCGCCAAGTTTGTTGTTTGGTAAGTTTTCCGCTTCGACATTCGGCTCGCTGATCATATAGTAAGGCGCATAGAGTATAATGCTTGGCATTGAATTATAAAGGACTTGGAAGTTATGAGCTTAAATGAAGAAGAATTAGTATGGATTTGACGCTTGAAATGAACAGGTTCGACCAGAGAGTGATACCATTATTGAAATTGCGACAGTGTGACCGACAACATTTTAAATGTGTTGCTAAGGGGCCGAGCTTGCAATACATCAGGAAAAGCCGGTGATGGATGCAATGGATGAATGGTGTACTCAGCATCTACGGCGATTCTGGTCTAAACAGCGAGAGTGTTTTGTCTTCTACGATCAGTATGGAGCAGGCAGAGTCCTGAAAACCATCCAATTTTTTTAGCGCAATAAGTTCCCGCTGGAGTGTCGCCCTATTTGTGGTAACAGTGGTTGGTCCAAGATCGTCGTTTTTTATCGTACATGCCAGCTCTAGACAAGGATTTTTTTTCAACTACCGCTATCTGACGTGAGTTACGTGTGAAAGAATTTGGCCAAAACTGCTGAAGCCAGAGGCGTTAGAAGGGTTATAAAAATCAGGCTCCATCCTAGCGGAGGATGAAATATTCTAGAATCTATTGTGAGCTTTCAGCTTACGTCGAACCATGTTTGGTTTGACGATAAGGTATAAATTCATTTCCGAAGGATCTAAAAGGTATTGTGATGAGCTTTAGGGGTTTAAGCTCATTAATAATCGGCAGAGCTCCGTCCAATTAGCTGATCCGCTGTTAGAAAAGAAAACCATACATAAATTTAAAAATAGCGCGTTGATATTTTTAATAGTGCAACCAAGCGCCGAGTTGAACGCCTAGGTAAGCAATAGGGGTAAAGCAAAGAGAGCAGAAGTATTTTGAAGTGTTAGTTGCCCAAGCATGCTATATGGAATGAGTTTACATAAGTAATTTGCGGTAAATATCACTGCTTGCGGTAGCGACATAACTTGCGTTTTTAAAATGAAGGTTTGCTGCTAAGTAAAATAAACGCTCATGGTGGGTCCGCCAGCATGGGCCGATAAAGCTTGGTGTGGGCCGCCTTAGAGCGCACCAAGCTTTCCAGCTTGCACTAGTGGTTTTGGTTGAGTTTTGGTGCGGTTTTTCTTGGGCCATGAGTTTTAGAACAAATTCCTACCGCATATAATTCCCACCATTTTTTAGCCACTCAGACGAAAAACCATGATGCGGTCATCTCAATAATAACGCCCGACGAATAGCCGCTGGAATGCATTAATGATTGTTCGTTGCTCCATTTTCCCCCCGAACTTTTGTACGGCAAATATGTTCCCATATATCACAGGATGGGAAGCATGATGGCGGCAGCAAGATGGGAGAGGTTGAAGGATATGAGTGGTACGGCCATAGATACCGAATGCGCCAAGAAAATCCTCCTTTAGAGATGCCTGTAATAAATTACGGCCAATGGCAATGAGTGAAATGAGAAGCAATCCATAAATGTCCTTCGTTGTGATGTTAATGTTGTTAGCTTGCCGATTATGGGGTATTGGTGCTTGTTTCAAAAGCCTTCTGTATTAGAATTACGTGAGTTTTTTTTTGTGTTGCTCTTTTTTTGGTGTAGAGAGGAATTAATAAGTAATGCAGAATAGAAAAAGAATGTTTACGGTGAGGTGGGCGATGAGGCTGGGGAGGTTGTTTTCATCTGCATTGAAAGTGGGTGGGTGTTTATCTAGAGGGTGATCTTGGGATGGAAAAAAAACCAATCTGGTGAAGAGGGGTGCTGCGAGTCTAGGTTATCAGGGGCCCGTGAAAAAGTCCAACTTACACCAATCGGTTGAACCCATATGAGTTACCAATTTTGGAGTGGTATCATTTTGATTGTATCGCGTTAGCGAACGCAGAAGAGCTGGAAGTTTATGGGGATTCGGATTACTTTCCACTGAAAGTGTTTGTGGCCTGATTGAGTGGGCGGAAATTGGGGCGTGGGGCGTTGCCCATGAGGCGGATTTGGTGGTCTCTTTGAATCTGATTCATCAGGGTCGTCATGTCTCTTTAGAGGCGCAAAACAGAAAAAGGTTGTCTGCTCTAAATTTTTACAAGAGGTCCATAACTTCTTGATGTAATAGAAGTCTTTACTATATAGTAAGATTGAGATCATTTTAATTCAGCAGTTATATTGGTGTCAGATTACTAGCTAGCTGTCTGATATGCATATCTAAATTCAACATTTGTCTTTTTTGTTTTTTATAATTAATTCTGTCCTGTCGCTCTTTGGATTTTTGCCGCCGAAGTTCGAGATATACGTGTTGCTCAACAAGAATGGGGTGGCCGCGTTTGGTATTTGAACTTTCTGATGTTTTCAGACATCCGAAATATTTCCTCTGTCCAAAGCCCTGAGCGCAGTTTGTTTTTAGATATTAAGCGATGGTGTGTAGATGCAGCCCGTCGTAAATGGCTTTATCTTGCGCTATCCTCTGATGTGTGATGCGGTGTAAGCTTACGCTAAGCGCTGAATAGTGGGGTGCGCTTTGTGCTTGATTTTGGCTCAGTAAGGTCAGGGCAAAAGTAACTGTTTCTTGCGGCAAATGGTACTTATGGTCTCACGGATTCCTTGTCGAGCTTGAATATGGTGTTTTTCGCAAGCCTGCCACGATAGTAAATAAGTTTTTGGCAAACTGTCAAAAGAAAAAACCGTAATGATCGTCAATCGCGAATAGATCCCAGGCATGCGGTAAGGGAATCCGGGGCTTTGGGGCAATTACATAAGTTCGAGAGAAGGATATTGTTTATCTATTGGCAAGGATTTGGCGAGCGAATCAATGCGGTAGACGGTTTTAAAAGCGGTCTTGACGCGTTCGACAGATTACTTATCTCCTCTTCGTGACCGTTCCGCGGTGCGCGTGATGCAAATGCCGATTTAATGATTTCGATTCACGCGGATGCTTTTACTAAGTCGGCGCACGCTGGGTGCATCTGTGTGGGCGCTATCTCTTAGTGGTAAGAGTTCTGAAATGTGGGCGCTGGTTGGGCCCACCAGAAACTCGGCGGATCTGGTCGGTGTATTTCGTTGATGATACAGGATCAGTTGTTGGCCGGAAGTATTATTTGGACTATGTCGACCCTGAATTGCGACGATTCAAATGAGTCTTAATATTGGTAAAAGTGTTTTGGGTGAATGAAGGTGTTGCAGTATTGGCATAAAGGCAGTGTGCAGCACTGGTTTTTTGGTTGTACTAAAATACCGGATATACCTCGATATTGATCGAGACAGGCTTTTGTATCAAACAAACAGAAGCAAAAAATTTCTAGCAGAATCGTATCGGGTAAGTTAGGGCTTCCATTGCCGACGTGTTGTTAATATTTTTTTACAGAAGAACTGGCGCCTGATGGAACGCTGGTTCCTGGAAGAAGGTATCATACCTGACTTTGTTTATACCGTGAGAAAGGCCGACACACTTTCTTTAGATCGCGCCGCAGTAATCAGGTGTCCTCGCTGTTATACGACAAGCGCGAATGTCTGAAAAACAACGATGTTATTGGATTGGTCAGAAGCTAGTCATCCCCGCTGGATGAGAATTCCATTCCTTTTGTTATTATTAAAGGGTTGCTCATGCAACGAATTAATCTTTTGTCACCACGTTTAGCCAACCAGAAATGCTGCCGGTGAGGTGGTTGAGCGTCCAGCTCCCGTTGTGAAAAGAGCTGGCTTGAAAATAAGCCTAGATGCTGGTGCTTCTCAGCTTGAATATTGATGTGAGCAGGCGCGTTAGGCGTAAACATACGACAACGGCACGGGATTATGAAAGATGATTTGTCCTTATCTTTGAGTCGTCACGCAACGAGTTAAAATCATAACGTTGGATGAACTTAGAGGCAGTTCGACACTGGGGTTTCGTGGTGAGGCGTTTAAGCGAGTATTAAGCTCTGTTTCCAGAATGCACCTTACTTCAGGTCTGAAGATAGAGTCATGAGCATGGCGAGTCGAGCGGAGGGAAGGATATGGCAACAAGCCGTACGCCCAGCTCGCATCCACAAGTACAACTAATCGGATGTCGTGATTTTGTCTTTAAATACCACCGCCGGTCAAAGTTTTCTGCGCACGAGAAAAACAGATTGCCATCTGAAGAGGTGTGAAAAGGTGGCGCTTCAAGTCGTTATGGACAGGTTTTTT
>Ga0163217_1089991_pt1 | contig 12922 bp, 10 predicted proteins | sample SynspAceP_FD_185933 | JGI IMG/M metagenome (GOLD analysis project Ga0163217, IMG submission 185933) | Saline lake microbial communities from Ace Lake in Antarctica - Synechococcus sp. Ace-P (PacBio error correction) | ecosystem: Environmental > Aquatic > Non-marine Saline and Alkaline > Saline ...
GAGAGATACCACGCATATGAGTAAACTATTATTATTGAGGTCGGTGAACTCTGTCCGAATCGCTAATTGGACTAGGCTCAGGTAAAAGTTTCACTAGTTTCAATGTTGGGCTGCGAATATACTTCATTCCTGAACTTTTGCGCAAACCAGATAGTGTTTTTCCGCCACACTCAGAAAATCTTTTAAGATCCCCGAGTCAGCAAAAGGGTTAAACAAATTTCCTCATTTATCCTTGGCCAAAGCCACCTGTTTCCATCCTGTTTTTTTGTAATATAACCGCTATCTTTGACCGAGGCGGTACCCAAGAAATGCGGGCTGGGTTCATGCAGCAATGTAACGAAGAAAACGTCCTTGACCTTGAATTGGGTAAATTTTAGGCCGGAAAGTTCTGCCAATGAATTGTTTAAAGCGGGTTTGGCGGTTTAGCCGCTGATAATCCATTAATCCATCTGTCGTCGCTTAGCCAACCAAACACCAAAAAGGAAAGTTTAAATGGCATTTACGTTTAACCGGGCGGCAAAAACATCTTGGGGGTGCCCGTAAATTTTACGTACAGTTGGGTAGCTAACGCTCCTGCACACTTGGGCTAAATTTTCAATTCGATATACTTCTTGCTGGGTGTGCCCTGCCCCACAACTACGCCTACTATCCCTTCAATGGCGATCAAATTCAAGTTCATCTTCGTTTGCGTCAATGAGTTGTGCGTGCCATTGGTTGCCTCGTCTTTAGTTCAGCTGAAATAAACCTGCCCATAAAGTTGGAAAAACAAACAGGGGGTATTCGGTAATGGGATCGAACACTTATTCCCTTGCCCCAACTCGTCGCAGAAATATTCACAAAACCCTCCAGTTGGCGCATTAATTGGTCGTGCCAAACACAACCCCACTGCCCGCATAAGAAAATAGCCATGGGTATTCCAAGTGGCATCAAAATTAATGTGTTTTACTGAGCACAAGGCTGTCAAACTTGGCTGGTGATAACTTAGTTACAACTTGTGTAAGTCCAAATAGTCCATCACCGAGCGCGATTAAAATCTTGTTTTATTTAGCCAAGGTCAATTTATTCAATAATGGTGGAGTTTAATCACCTATGTATAGGTGCTGTAACGAGTGAGGTGGCACGAAAATTTAACAATGTTAGGAAATGCTGAGACGCCAGATATTGCCTGCTGTCTCTAATACCGAGTACCAACTATTGGCAAGTAAATTAATCCTTGTTGTGGATAATGTCTGAGCTAGCTCCAGTGGATTTCATTAAAGATAAAACAAAACCATCATATAAAGACGCTAAATAATAAAAACGCATCCTGGCTTTGGATGCCTGTTGTAAATAATCACAGTCTTGGCCAAAGAGTGAGCATCCACTTTTAACTCTAGTTTTGTCAGTATTTTGCTAAATACACCGTGTTTGTGCAGTAACTGACCAACCCAACTTAACCAGCTTGATTATGTAAAAACACTGCGTACATAAGAATTTAACCGGCAGGGAAAAATTTTGCTTGGCTCTGAATCTTAAATCCAGTCCCAGAGGCAAGAAATCCTGAATTTTATACAGCGTGGGATCATCAGCTCTGTTAAATAAAAAATCGCCCATCTGAAAGCAAAGTAGTCGTGTTACCGCCCGGTAATATTTGGCATAACCTGCGTTGTGAGCCATTCCAAAATACACCTGCTGAACTGAAAATAAAAGCCACACCATGTTTGATGGTGCGGTCCGAAAGCCAAATCTCACGCAAAATTGGCGCTGCCTCAGAGGGTACAATTTGCTAATTAAAGATTGGTAGTACAAACGGCCTTGTACAGAAAAACCGACCCAATTTTCATCAAGGTGGCCCACGTACCAAAGCGGCCATCTACCCAAGGCGCCAATTGTAACGCGATACAGTATTATTGGGCGTCGCATATTTATTGCCATTGTCGCCGTCCCATTGAGTTAAACCTGTTCCTGTAACCAAACGTAAACGGAGGCCATCATCAGTTTGGGCGCTGAAGCCAGGCCAATTTTGATCACTTCCGTTGGTGTTCTTAATACCAAACACCTGTGAGACAGGTAAACCAAATATGACTGTATTCATAGCTGTGGACCAAAGTGCAACAGCAAACAAAAATAAACATACTGTGGTCAGCCTTGATAACTTCATTTAATACAAAAAAACATTTTAATCATGGATTTACAAATGAAAGGATGGCTAAACGAAGGCGTGATATTTTATTCAATTAAAATTATAAAATGGGTCAGGGTAAAATTTAACGCTTAATCCTCTAAGGTTTACCCACCCAGATTTCTATTTTGTAACAGTCACAAAAAAAGGGCTGCCCAGAGGAGCCCCTTATTAATTTACTAATCAAACCTACAGTTTGACCTGGTACACCCGTGTCACGCGGCGTTCCCATAACACGAACTGTCTATGTTTTACTCCCATTGAGTGAAGTTGTCCTTGGTATTCTTCGTCAGGTTAGTCCCTTGTAATGAAAGGTAAGCCTTCTCATTAAGTATCGTAACTCACTGAAGCATCCAGATAACTAAGTGGGCCCCCAAAAAGCCCCCCTTGGAGTCAAAATAAGGCCCCCCCCCAAAAGAATATTGCCCTTTCATACTTAACCCATTTAAACATTTCGCGTAACGATAAATTATGGGGCAATAAGCGGAACTGCAAAACCAATGCTTTTTCATACCACAAGGCTAATTAGTTGGTGTTTAGAATTACCTACCCGCAAGGAATCACCAATAAAAATCCATATCATACTTTTTACTGGGCGCGATAGGTGTATTAGCAGTAATACCAAACCCACTCCAGAAGCCCATCCAGAAAATCTAAACCTTTGCCTGATAGCCCAACTTCTAGAACCGGGTTATCAACCATTCCAGTCTCCGCTACATAAAAAGTTTCCCGTGGTTGTGAATCGGCACGTGCCAGTAAAATTCACCGGTGGATACAATATAACCAACGTACCACAACCATCCACTGTTCGACTAATGTCACACGTAAGACTAAAGTGTTCTGTCTGTATTGCCCTCGACTCCAAAAATAGGCCAACATTAAACATGCCGTTTTTCACTAAAGACCACTCGTATGAAGCTTCCCAAATTAGCAAATTACGATAGCGTTTGCAGATAAGGGTTACCATCCTGACCGCCGCCGGTGGCAACAAAATACTTCTCTCCTTGCGCTTTGTTGATGGGGCAATTTAACTCGGTTAACCCGTAAGCCCCCCGCCAACTGATCGGTATTCATGGGTCGATACGGTTTCAGTGTATAGAATTCTCAACACTTGTGCTCTTGGTCTAAATTTAACGCCATTGTTCAGAAGCGGGCCAAAAATCACTAATACTCTTAATAGTATTTATTTTGTACCATCAGGCTGCAAAACCCCGTCCAATCAAAAAATCCTGAAACCAATTAAAATTTGCTACTGGAGCATTGTAAACCCTCGCTCTGTGTAAATCCAAACTGGGTTTTGAAAATAGCGGAAACATGTTACCTGGTATATCGTCATGGCCGGAAACAAGGTTCGCCATCTACAGTTAGTCGAAAATACACACTCTGAGTTCTTCTTTAACCTGTAAACGTTAAGCGGCATCTGGCACAAAATACATTAGTAACCGATAAATTTCATTGGTGCCAAGCGACTCGGATCTTTCATGGCTTTTTTTGGATCAATTAAAAGTACAGCGTACCTAAGCCATTAGAGCCAAGGAAAAATCACTGATACCAGTGAATCATGCCCTTTGGCATCTAACTCAGTAATGACATTAATGTGGAATATAAGGATTCTAATGTAGTGGTGCTTGCGTGGCAGTATCTTTCCAACGGGCTAAAAAAACGCATCACCATAAGCGTTAGTGCCGAGCCACTCCACCATACAGCCATTTTTAGACCTTTCTCGTTGAACCATAACGCAAACCAAAAGTCCCCAACAGAGCTAAGCATATCTTAAAGCGTCCCTATATCTAACAGATAGCAAACCATGCAAAACGGCATATCAAGAATCTGCGGTTAGAATATTCACCATAGAGATACTTGGATTTTTGCTTGTATCGATGAGGTTACTGCCAAAAACTCATTTGGTAATACTACCGTCAGCTTCAGTGAATATCGATAGAGCCAAAATTCAGTTTGTTGACCACCAATGATAACTAATGGACACTGGACAATTTGTGCATAAGCATCTACCGCTGTAACATCAGGTAAGGTGGCCGAATACCATCATACCCGCAAGGATTGGCAATTGCTTTAATAAACTCAGTTCCCGGACCCATGATAGCTATCACCATTGGTGAACCTGAGGTAATAATGAGTCAATAATACTGCGGCTCATACATTATTCGCTTCGCCGTGTACCCATCGCCTTTCCCGGTAAGAAGCGCCCACCATTGTCAAAGGCCGAAGTTCCTAATTGGGTGTTTAGTGCTCTTTTTCTTACCGCCCACGTTGTGAAATGGCGTTTTCCACCGCTCGAGCTTGGTAGTTCTGCAAGCTGGAAATAGTGTAAAACTGCCCTCATTGGTGAAAAACCTCCATCTTGACTGGTGATATTCGGATATTCAGTGGTTTTCAGTAGGAGTAATATCGCAACTCAGTGACACCCTGCCACGCCTGACTCGCCACGACAAACCGGCAAAAATATTGGTTTCCTGAGCTGGTAATAACAAACAACAGTCACCAGTTAATTTTTAATGAGTCTGTCAATTGAAAATTTGTAGTAACTGTTTACCCCAGTGCGATCTCGCTCAGATAAATTCGATTACTTCGGCTCTGATGGCCCCTGAAAACGTAATAACATCGTTAAAGTCAACCGTCGCCATTCACACTACATCATCCTTGCCACAAAGTTAGCCGCTCACTGGCGTAAATCGACCAACCACCATATTGAAAACCTGGCCTCACCGCCTTTGTTGAGCCATTGTATAATCGGCCAAAATGACCTAGAAGACTTGCTAAGGTTTAAGGTAAAAACTCATACTTGTCCCCGCATTGTTTATAGCCAATAAGGCTTGAGACTAAACCATCGTTTTCTTTGCCAAAGAGCACGGTGTCATTTCGGCCTTACCTAATACTGTCATCTTCAGTTAACATAACAAGGACGATAAGTTTTTAAGTCTATAGTAACCAGGCTAACCACTAACCACATTGCGTGCTTGTGATGGGAAATTTATATACATCTATAGCCCGATCACCATAGTGGAAGAAAATCGAGCAGAAAATCGGGCGTAAAGTGGTCACGTACCCGCTGAATAACATCCTTCTGCTCACCCATTTCTAAGGTTGTAGTGACGTTGCCGTACCACAATTATTCACCAAGGCCCTTCTCCCCCGAAGAGTGGATTTGAATACCGTAATTACGCTGTATACGAATCGGCAAAATGGTGGCTATCGGGTTAATTTAACCAAATATCCACAGCTCTAATAGAGTCGACGACCGCCTGCCATAAGTTTTGTTGGCCATCGATTGTATAAGGGGAGCCACGAATACACGTACGGTAATGTCACTTCTTCATCTCACACTTGTTGTTCTTCGCGTTGTTGAGCTAACACACTCCATTGGCAACAAACATCAAACCTGGAGTACACTAACTGACAATCTACTGTGTTTGAATTTTCTATTAGAAAGGCAATGTTTTATCCTTTTTAGCTTTTTGTTCAGTTGAGCCGCGGTGTCCCAATTAGATAGAATGACCAAATGAGGCACCGGGCCAGATTAGGTTTTATAGGCAATAAGGGCTTATTCCACAAAACACCACCTTGTCGAATATAATATTAGAGTGTCGCTGTGCTATTGAACTGGACTCATAACAAAACGCAAACACCAAAGCCGCCCTTATTTCACCCATATCTGCTATATCTAAACTAAGCTCGACGCCGTCCCCTTCCGTCATGGTTCAGCAGCCCCACCCATCCCGCCATGCTGAATTTTGTCTTGCAAACAATTGAACCGCACCTTGTCACCCTGCATCCTTCACTTTAGCCCATGACTTTAGGTAGGTAAACGCGCACCCAATAACAAACCGCCTGCGGATAAGACTGCAAAATAACGTTGTCCCACCGCCAATCGACCACTGATCACACCGGCTAAGGCAGTTTTCGCCATCCGCCGCCCAAATCTTTGGCTAAATTGCACACCACTGGTGGTGACCAAAACTTGAAACTCCCAACTACCCGTGCCCTTCAAAAGTCATAAATATTTGTTCATCAAGGACGCACTGTTAATCTTAAATAGAAGCGGCCGCAAACTGTTGAGCTGTGGCAAATCAATAGCCTTCATCACTGAAAAACCTAAACTCTGCTAACCATTGGTAAAGCCGGAGACATCTAGCTTCTAGCTCCACACCACCGCACAATGGCCAACGGCAAACTCCGCTGTCAGTCCATCCCAATCGTCACCGATATTTTCACGAAAATAACTTCACTTACAGTGCCACCCCGCACCAATGGCATTGCCGCTGACCTTTGACTTTAGATACTTGGCTAACATCGAATTTCCCACCCTCCGGATTAACACTGGAAACATGGCCGCGTGGATCTGTAAAGGACTGAGGTCTTAATCATGTTAGAGCGCGATTACCTCGGTTTTGAATCCCAAATTAATTGGAGTCCCGTAGCGGGATAACAGTCCACCAATGATTGGGCAACCAGTGGTAATCGCGCTCTACCATGATTAAAGACCTCAGTACCTTTAGAACAGATCCCCCGGCGCCCATGTTCGAAGTGTACCGAGGGTGGAATCGATGTTAGCCAAAGTATCTAAAGTCCAAAGCAGCGGCAATGGCCATTGGTCAGGGTGGCACTACAGTGAAGTTATTCCGTGAAAATATGGTGACCGATTGGGCAATGGACTGAACAAGCGGTGCCGTGGCCATTGTTGAACGGTGGTTGGAGCTAAAGTAGATGTCTCAAGGCTACCAAGGTTGCAGGTTTAGGTTTTTCAGTAATGAAGGTATTGAATGCACAGCTTACAGTGCGCGGCTCTATTTAATAACGTGGCGTCTTGATGAACAAAAATATTTTATGAATTTGAAGGCACGGGGTAGTTGGGAGTTTCAAGTTAATTGGTCACCCACCTGGTGTGCAATAGCCCACCGATGGGCGGCGATGGCGAAAATGCCTTAGCCGTGGACTCAGTGGTCGATGGCGATGACAACGTTATTTTGCAAGTTATCCCCGCAGGCGTTGTTATTGGGTGGCGTTACACCTTTAAAAGTCATGCTAAAGTGAAGATGCAGGTGACAAGGTGCAGGTTCAATTGTTGCCAAAAGAAACAAAAAATTCAGCATGGGGATGGTGGGGCTGTGACCATGACGGTAGACGGCGTCGAGCTTAGTTTTAGATATAGCAGATATGGGTGAAATACAAGCCGCTTGGCTGTGCGTTTTATGAAGTCCAGTCCAATACACCACGAATCTAAATATTATATCGACAAAGGTGGTTTTTGAATAAGCCCTTATTGCCTATGAAAACCTAATCTGGCCGGTGCTCATTGGTATCTATCTAATGGACACGTGCTCAAACTGAACAAAAAGTAAAAGGATGAAAGCTTCTAATAGAAAAATTCAAACACATTAGATTGTCAGTTAGTGTACTCACAGGTTGAATGTGTTGCATGAGTGTGTTCAGCTCAACAAAAGCAGAAAGAACAAACAAGTGTTGAAGATGAAGAAAGTGATTAACCGTCGTGGTATTTCGTGGCTCCTTGATACAACGATGCCAATCAAAACGTTAGCATGGGCAGTGTCGTCGACTCTAATTAAGTGCTGTGGAATATTGGTAAAATTAAACCCGAATAGCACATTGCCGATCGTTTACGCGATTACCGGTTCAAATCACTCGTCGGGGGAGAAGGGGCCTTGTGAAATTCGTGGTAACGGCAACGTCACTACCCAACCTTAATGGTGAGCAGATGTTTTATCAGCGGTAACTACCAAACTATTAACGCCCGAGTTTGCTGATATTCCTTCCACTATGGTGTCGGGCTAGATGTAAAATAAATCAATCCAAGCACCAAAGTGGTAAGTGGTTTTAGCCGGTACTATAGACTTAAAAACTAATCGTCCTTTTAAAGTTAACTGAAGAGTGACAGTATTAGGTAAGGCCGAATGACACGTGGCTCTTTAGGCAAAGGAAACGATGGGTTAGTCCTCAAAAGCCTTTATTGGCTATAACAATGACACAAGTATGGATTTACCTAACTAGCAAAGTCTTCTAAGTCATTTGGCCGATTATACCAGGCTCACAGGCGGTGAGCCAGGTCAATTGGTGGTTGGTCGTTTAACGCCAGTGCAGCGGCTTTATACTTGTGCAAGATGATGTAGAGTGAATTGGCGACGGTGACCTTTAACGATGTTTATTAACGGTTTCAGGGCCATCAGGCGAGTAATGATTTAATTGAGCGAAATCGCACTGGGGTAAACAGTTCACTACAAATTCAATTTGACAGACCATTAAATTAACTGGTGATGTGTTTTATACCAAACTCAGGAATACCAATATTTGCCGGTGTAGTGGCGAGTCAGGCCGTGCAGGGTGTCACTGGTTGGTATACTCCTACTGAAACACTGACTGATCGAATATCCACCAGTCAAGATGGGGTGTTTCCACCAATTGAGGGCAGTTTTACACATTTCAAGCTGCAAGACTACCAAGCTCGAGCGGTGAAAAACGCATCACAAACGTGGGCGGTAGAAAAAGAAGCCTAAACACCAATTTAGAACTCGCCTTTGACAATTGGTGGGGCTTTTACGGGAAAGTGCGATGGGTAAACCGGCTGAAGCGAATAAGGAGTTTGAGCCGCAGTATTATTGACTCATTTCTCATTACCTCAGTTCACAAATTGGTGATAGCTATCATGGTCCGGGAACTGAGTTTATAAGCAATGCCAATCCTTGGGGTTATGAGGTTATCATCGCCACCTTAACCTGATTGGTAGCATGCGGTAGATGCTATACACAAATTCCAGTGTCCCAGTTTAGTTATCATGGTGGTCAACAAACTGGAAATTTTGGCTCTATGCGATATACTGAAGCTGACGGTAGTATTTACCAATGAAGTTTTTTGGCAGTAAACCTCAATCGATACAGCAAATTAAATCCATAATCTCTATGGGAAATATTCTAACCAGATCTTGAATATTGCCCGTTTTGGATGGTTCGGTATCTGTTAGATATAGACTGCTTAAGATAGCTTTAGCTCTGTGGACCTTTGGTTTGCCGTGATGGTCAACGAGAAGTGTCCTAAAATGGCTGGTAAAGGTGGAGTGGCTCGCACTGAACGCTTAATGGTGATGGCGTTTTAGCCGTTGGAAAGATACTGCCACGCAAAGCACCACTAACATTTAGAATCTATATTCCACCGTAATGTCATTTTACTGAGTTAGATGCCAAAGGCATGATCCTGGTATCCGTGTTTTCATGGCTCTCATGGCTTAGGTACGGCTGCTAACTTTATTGATCCAAAAAGCCATGAAAAGATCCTTCGCTTGGCAACAACTGAAAATTTAATGTACTAATGTATTGGTGCCAGATGCCGCTAACGTTTTCAAGGTTCAAGAAGAAAACTCAGAGTGTGTAATTTTCCAGACTAACTTAGATGGCGAACTTGCCGCTATGACGTATACCGGTAACATTGGTTTCGCTATATTAAAACCCAGTTGATATTAACACGAGAGCGAGGGTTTACAAGGCTCAGGTGCAAATTTAATGGGTCAGTGATTTTTTGATTGGACCGGGGATTTTGCAATGCCTGAGGTAACAAAAATAAATACTATTAACGAGTATAGTGAATTTTTGCCGCTCCTGAGACATGGCGTTAAATTTTAGACAAGAGCAAGTGTTGAGATTTCTCAAATACACTGAAACGTAATCGACCCATAATACCGAATCAGTTGGCGGGGGCTTAACGGTTAACCGAGTTAATAAATTGCGCCATCAACAACCGCGGCAAGGAAGAAGAAGTATTTGTGGCCACGGCGGCGGTCAGGAGTAAACCCTAATCTGCAACCTAACGTAATGAATAGATTTGGACAGCCCATACGAGTGGTGACTTTAGTGAAACGGGCATGTTTAATTTGCCTATTTTGGAGTCGAGGCAAGTACAGAATTCAAAACATCTTTAGTCTTCGTTGATGACATAAGTCGAACAGTGATGGTGTGGTACGTGGTTATAATTTATCCACCGGTGAATTTACTGGCACCGTGCGATTCAAACCAGCGGAAAACTTTTGATGTTAGCGAGACTGTGAATTTTGAAGTAAACCGGTCTAGAAGTGGCTATCAGCAAGGTTAGAATTTTCTGGATGGCTCTGCGAGTGGGTGGTATTACTGCTAACTACACTATTCGCAGTAAAAGTTAATGATATGGATTTTTTATGTGATTCCTTGCCCGTGTAAGGTAATTCTAACACCAAACTAACTTAGCTTGTGGTATGAAAAAGATGGTTTGCAAGTCCGTATTGCCATAATTAATCGTAGCGAATGTTAATGGGGTTAAAGTTGAAGGGCAATATTCGTTTGCCTATGGACAGCCTTGCCACTAGTTATTCTGGATGCTCAGTGAGTTACGATCTTAATGAGAAGGTTACCCTTTCCATTACAAGGGACTAACCTGACGGAACGAATACCAAAAAAACTATCATCATGAGTCAAACATAGACAGTCGGTTTATGGTGAAACGCCGCGTGGATCACTGGGTTTACAGGTCAAACCTGTAGTTTGATTAGTAAAATTAATAAGCGCTCTCTGGGAGCCCTTTTTTTTGGAACGTACAAAAATAGGAAATCTGGGTCCAGGTAAACCTTAGAGGAATTAGCGGTAAAGTTTACCTGACCCCATTTTTTTATAATTTTAATTGAAATAAATATCAACGCTTCGTTGCCATCCTTTTCAATGTAAATACATGATTAAAATAGTTTTTTTGTAATTAAAATGAGATTATCAAGCTGACCACAGTATGTTATTTTTGTTGCTGTGCACTTGCGCAAGCTAATGAATACAGTCCATATTGGTTACCTGTCCCCTCACAGGTGTCTGGTATTAAAGAACACCAACGGGAAGGATCAAAATTGGGTGGCTCAGCAGAACTGATGAGCCTCGTTACGTGGTACAGGAACAGGTTTATACTCAAATGGACGGCGACAATGCATAAATAGCGACCGCCCATAATTAACTCGTATCGTTCAATTGCGCCGCTTGGGTATGATGGCGCTTTGTACGTGGGCACCATTGATGAATTGGTCGGTTTTGCCTGATGAACCAAGGCCGTTTGTACTACCCAATCTTTATTAGCAAAACTTACCTCTGAGCAGCGCCAGTTTGGGTGAGAGTTTGGTCGACCGCAGCCAATCAACATGGTGTGGCTTTTTATCAGTAATCAGCAGGTGTATTTTTTGGAATGGCTCACAACTGCAGGTTAATGCCAATATATCCGGGCGGGTAGAACACCGACTATTTGCTTCAGATGGCGATTTTTTATTTAAACAGGCTGATGATCCCTACCTGTATAAAATTCAGATTCTGCCTCTGGGACTGGATTAGATTAGAAGCAAGCAATTTTTCCCTGCCGGTTAAAGATCTTTATGTACGCAGTGTTTTTACTAATCAAAGCTGGTAAGTTGGTTGGTCCGGATTACTGGCACAACAACGGTGGTAATTTGAGCAAAATACTGACAAACAGAGTTAAAAGTTGGATGCTCAGCTTTTGGCCAAGATGTGATTATTTACAACACATCCAAACAGTGATGGTTTTATTATTTGAGCGTCCTTATATGATGGTTTGTTTATTTAATGAATCACGGAGCCTAAGTCCAGGACATTATCAACAACAAGATAATTTAACTGCCAATAGTTGTACTCGTATGAAGAACAAGCAGGGGCGAATATCTGGCTGTCAGGCATTCTAACATTGTAAATTCGTGCCACCCATCGTTACGGGCAACCTATAACATAGGTGAAAATCCACCATTTATGTAATAAATTGACCTTGGCTAATAAACAAGTATCGCCGCTGGTATGGACTATTGGGCTTCCCACCAGTGTAACTAGTTATCACCAGCAGGTTTTGAACAGCCTTGTGCTCAGTAAACACAATTAATTTGATGCAACTTGAATACCATGGTATGTTTTCTTTATGCGGGCAAGTGGTGGTGTGTTGCAACGACCAATTAATGCGCCAACTGAGGGTTTGTGAAATATTCTTGCGACGAAGTTTGGTGCAAGAGGAATAAGTGTCATCCCATTACCGATACCCTGTTTGTTTCGCACTTATGCAAGGTTATGTTCAGCTAACTAAAGACGAGCAACAATGGCAACGCACAACTCATTGAGCGCAAAACCGAGATGAACTTGAATTTGTCGCCATTGAAGATAGGCGTTAGTGGTGGGGCAGGCATCACCGCAGCCAAGAAGTAATATCGAATTGAAAATGCCCCAGTTTTGGCAGAGCGTGCTACCAAGTCAAACGTAAATTTTTACGGCACAAGATGGTTTGCGCCCGTAAAACGTATGCCCTTAAAACTCCTTTGGTGTGGTGCTAGCGACGACAGAGGATAATGATTTATCAGGCTAACCGCAAACCCGCTTTACAATTCATGGCAGAACTTCCGGCTAAATTTACCATCAAGGGTCAAGACGTTTTCGTTTAACAGCTGCAATGACAAGGCGCAATCTGGGACTCGCAATCGGTCAAGACTAGCGGTTATATACAAGCAGGAAATGAAAACAGGTGTTTGCAAGATAATGAAGAATTTGTTTAAACCCTTTGCTGACTCGGGATTAAAGATTTCAGAGTGTGGCGGAAAACACTATCTGTTTGCGCAAAGTTTCAGGTAAGTATATCGCGCGCAACATTGAACTTAGTGAACTTTTACCTGAGCCTATCAATTAGCGATTCGACAGATCACCGACCTCATAATAATATTTTTTACTCTATGGTGGT
>Ga0163217_1112896_pt1 | contig 12922 bp, 12 predicted proteins | sample SynspAceP_FD_185933 | JGI IMG/M metagenome (GOLD analysis project Ga0163217, IMG submission 185933) | Saline lake microbial communities from Ace Lake in Antarctica - Synechococcus sp. Ace-P (PacBio error correction) | ecosystem: Environmental > Aquatic > Non-marine Saline and Alkaline > Saline ...
CAATCGCCTTTTAGCAGGACACGAGACCATACCCCTCAAGGCAAGATGGCGGAACACAAGCTAAGCCAGTGCCCTGAACATCCGGCAAGACCTTTTCCAGGAACGGGTTGACTTACGTGCAGGAAGGCGCAAGAAAACTGGGCTTTTAGTTTGGAAAATCAATTTAAACGATACCGAAATGGAAGATTCAAGGACTATCACGCCATGTGAACTATGAACGGTGGAGAGTCCCCGAAAAGATACGAGCAACCCACCCAGCCGTAAAGACGGGAAAAGTCACCATCTGTGATTGAGAGAAGAAATTTTTAGACATTGATGGGGCGTCGACAGGGCCGTGAGACTAAGCAGCCCATTTGTTAGGCCCTATAGGATATGACGAAGATATTATCCCCGACAATCAGAATACTGGAAGGGGACCGTCCAAATTAAAGCTCAGGAGTCATGAGAAATGATAGTTGCCTTGGCGCAAATCGAAGCGCGGACTAAACAATAACGGACGCCAGAACAGCAAGGCGGATTTCTTACACGCTCTCTCCGATTTCACGCGCGGGTCCTGGTCCCGGCGCCCATCTAGGACCGGAGAATCCAACAGGCAGGGCCCCTCCAGCAATTACGCCGACGACAGGCCCCAGTAAAGAGAATTGGTCGAGAGCCACATGGGATATGCAACAGTACGGGTCCGAGCGGCAGCCCCACTCCTGGCGATCCCACGTGTAACTTACTAACACTCTCATATCAGCTAGGATAAAGCATGCACTCAACGTACGGCCCCTTTCGAGGAGTGGAGGGGGCGTAAGGATGACGTATTAGCGTCACATGTTCTTCACGAGAGAGGTACAAGGGAGCTCGGGGAGAACGCGCGACATCGCAATATTTGCGTCAAACCATCAGCAAGATAACTGTGGGCGACCAATAAATTTTTCTTCTTTTCTTGCGCTCGAGTTTAGAACCAAGAAACATAAGGTCCGCCGCCTACACGCCCAAGCGAAAAGTATCTGGAAGACGTGATTTGAGCCTGCACATGGCCAAAGCTCCAATTCCGCGACGAGGAGACAATAGTGTGTAACACTGTCCCCGGGCGTCGAGGTACGGAATGCCCAATGAACCAAAGACTGCATTGTTCCCGGGCCCGCGAGACTCATATTTTTGGTTCATTTTCTTTTCCCGGCGGAACGACTCATCCTCGCGGCCACACACACCAGGGTACACGCGTAAACACTGCCCCGAGCCTACAACATGTTTGAGCATCCTTCCCTTAATGAGCGCACACGCCTTCCGAGGGCTACCTCCTCCGACCTACTGTCTAAATAGTTATTGACGGGATCAACAACAAAAGTACAAATACACACGCACTCATAAACGGCGGCCGGCCAATTGGCCGTTTGGACAAACCTTGAGCCCCGACGGATCCCCATTTCGCATAGTGGGACAGTCGTCGACTCGAAAACCCGGTTTTGGCCACAGTTGTAGAGATCCTAGCAAAACTTGGGCCGTCGGGGCCGGGCCAATCGTGGTTGCAATCGGGAAAGTGGGCTTGGCTCTAATCGAGAGCCAACGTTGGCAAGGGCCAATACATACAAAACGCCAGAATGACGGCGCCGCCGGTGACAGCGTAAACTTGGCACTAAATATTAGAAAAAGGTCAATTTTTGGAGACAGCATGTGGCATACGTGGCATCTCCCAACATTCCTCTAGATCCCCGCCGCCAGCCAACGGCGACAATCCGTTACTTATACATGACATTCCTCGACAACAGAATAACGGCATGATTGTTATTCTTGTTTTGACCCGTTCCAAACGGGGAAAAAATTGAGAGGCCGAATCCAGCCAGGCCCCCTGCCGCCCCATCCTGATTCACTCAGAAAGCCCAAATTCCCCACCCGCGCGTTAGCGAAGCCTGCGCAGGCATCCCCAAACCCGTCCGCCCCTGTCGCGGGAAGATAGCAGACGGAAAGCCGGTACCAAACTCCAGCCCCCCATGGCCTTCAAAAGTGCTACTGGCAACCCCCACCCGGAAAAAATGCCTTTTACACCTTGTCCCCTTGGTCTTTGTCCTCCAGCTTCACATGGCGCATTGGATGTGCTGGGTACCGGAAATTGAACGTATCCCGTCCGAAATAGTGCCCCACTAATAAAAGAGATCTGAAGGTTATCCGAGCGACTTGACGAACCAAATGTAAGGAAACGGGGTGAAAATCGAGTTTTTTGGCAATCCGAGGAAGCCGACCGAATTTTATTTCCGACTATAGGGATTCTACTAGCCTCAGTCAATACTGCCCCGGAATGCCCATCGCTATTTGAAAAAAACGTCCTGAAATCAAGCAACCGAACAGTGGCCAGAAGTTTTGAATCTTTGCATGGGCGGCGCAGTGCTGAAAAAGTTTCGCCATCTGTCCCCGCCCCCAGTATTGAAAAGAAAAAAGGCAACCGGCCAAACGGAAGTAACAAAGATGTTTTGGGTACGAAGAGATCTAAGGGGTAAATTTGGTTTGTTTTAGTTTCCTTCCATAGATAAGCTACTTGTAAATGGGTCCCCGCTAAGATGGATCTTTCGTTGATCCTGCAGGGGGGAACCATTTACAGTGGGCCCAAACTCTTTTTTTTTTGCATACGACACGGGCAACGTGTATGCCCGTGGTTTCCTTCACCAAGCAAAAATCCAAAAACTTCAGATCTCTTTGCATGACCAAATGTTCGCATCTACAAAAGAACTCATGTACTCCGTATTGGATTGCCGCCCGAACCCTAGGGGCCTTCACACACAATTTAGAGAATTTTATTATTGTACCCCCCGAGAATGCTATGAAATCGCCGTCATTTTAATATTAGTTATATGGGTAATTTTAACTAAATATTTTAATTGGTAGCATTTAGTGGAGTCCCAGGATTCGGTTAATCGAAACTTCAAAAAACCCTCAAGTTCATCGCGTTAAATGACATTATATTTTAGAGTTTTGGATTATGCTGTTTAACCGGCTTTGGCCGGGAGACACTAGCACACATTCGTTGAGCTGTCTGCACCAAGGATTTCCTTGAGAGGAAAATCCCACGGAAAGGTAACCATATTACTAAACGCATCACGTGAGTGGAATTACCCAAGAGTGGAACGTCAGTCGTGAAGCCGACTGTAATAGAGGGTTTCGAGAATGCAGGAACACCAAAACAGTCCCCTTTATCCCGCAGGTTGGGGAAATTATAGACAAAATAGATAACTTGGGTCCCCGAAGGAGAAATCGCATGTGTCTAGTATAATGACCAGAATATCAATAATGTGATATCCGCCCAGTCCTCAACATCGACAAGCTCAAATGCATCGGCTCTAAAGTTATATCACCAAAGTTCACACTTAACACTGCCCCACGGGCGTTTCCTTAAACAGTCCCATTACCAACCCAGAAATTACGATATCTTCGAACCAAAAGCTTTCCCGGAACTCCCGGGCCCAAATCCATACTTTCCTGGTGGCCTTGGGGGGAATCCGTGTATTTGCCTCGTTTAGGACTGGTTTAGGGGTTTGGCGGTGTTCCCCACATTGCGAAACGACAGCTTTTTGCACCGCAGTCCAGGTTATACCGAAGGACACCCCCAAAACCCCTGAGATTGGAGCGCATACTCGAGCCGTGCCCAAAAGCCAGTTAGAATCGATCAACAATCATCGAGACCAAAAAAGAGCCCGATTACATTGCTCCGGTTGAATAACAATCTTCAACCACGGATTGGGCACTGCATCAGCAAGTAGGGAAAAGTTTGGGGGCAACCCACCAGTATATGGGCAAGGGCGGGCGAGACGCTGGCTTGCCGTGTTTGCGAAGCCAATATCTCACGCAAAAAATCCACCGATCTGGACCGACAATTATGGATCCGAGCGAAAAGCACCCCCACGATTATGCCCGAAGATACCGAGACACCGGAACCCCCACGACAACCCGACTAGAGTGTGGCGGTTATTTAATTTTCACGTTTGGGTTTCAGGATCGCCGAGGCGGGTTTCGCCGGGCGGTGGAGGTTTTGTCCGAAGAAAGATCCACGCGCCTCGGTCCGTACTTATGAGGCCATCATCTCACAGGGCCTGGGATTTTCCCCCGCAGTACCACACTGTGGGTAATCCTGGTCAATACCGTTATTTGCAGGTTTGACGCTTGCCTGAATACACAAATATGAAGGACTGCGGAACCAAATTCAGTGTGAGAGCCTCAGACAAAATTAACAATAGCATTTGGTCTTTGGTGAAAAACGTCGTGATGTGGTTAAGGACCAGAGCCAAGGTCTGGCACACGCAGGAATTAATGAAAGAGAAGTGTTGCGCGGGACGCTGCAGGGATTGAAGGCCACTATTGAAAGATCCCCAATGGGAATTGCGAATAAACTCTGGGCCACACCTGATTTTTTATAAGAAGAAATGAAAAGTAGGGGGGAGCCGACGGGCAACATATGCAGGACCCACCTAGCAAATCCAGAGAACGGGCCCTAAAAATTAGCAAAGAAAGGCGCGGTAAAATTCACTCTTCAGTGGTCCGGAGAGTCCAAGTTTGTTTATTTTTAGAGGGTTGAATAGCGTTTTATTGGGCGTTTTTTAGCCACGGTTATAAATTGGCGTAATACAAAATCGCGTTGCCTAAATGCGCAAAACGGCTGACAAAAAAGCCAACCCCTAAAAGATTTTATTTTAGCCTGTCGCTTCCCGACCTACTACTCGGGAGCCTGAAAACCACGAGCCCATGGCCAAACCAAAAATCCATAGGGGCACCCCCTTACTTTCGTAAGCGGGTCGACACCCGAAGGGACATGGTGTCCCTGTCCAAGCAAGGCCCGCGGAGCTCCAACGTTTCTCCATGAAGAAATTCGCGAGGGCCACAAGCCGAACTTGGATTGTGACAGGGAAAGTTACCACACGGAGGGCAAAAGGCACCTGGAAACCCCCTTCCCGGTATGGTTTTTCAAAAGAGCCTTTTTGAACTTGGCGATTATTGTGTAGGCCGGCCATACTTCTTGCGCAATTGGTGATGGAAAGTAACAAACCGCTATCTGTCGATATGAGTAAAAATTCGTATATTTATAGCCCCGTCACGCCACGAAAATTGGCGTGAGAAATGGGTTGGGAAACGAAACCATTGTGTAGCATTTAAGGGGAAAGTATTTTTGAGAATTCGACCGATTAGTACGAGGGTACCTGAATACTTGAAGTGCCTAAGGAAGAAGTTCCACGAGAATAACCCATTTGCGCCCCCGAAGAGAACCAAGAGGATTAGGCTATGACTAAAAGGATTTATTTTCCCATAACGTTTGTCCCGGTCGCAAATGACTAGTGGTAACAATTATCGGAATGTCCCAGTATGAATGTCCCCTGGAGAAATTCAACGCCACGCTCCTTGCCGTGAAAAGTCTTTTTTCTTTTGTTCGATGCCCACAATTTGTGTTTGAGCGAATCGACCCAACAAGCGCCAGCTGACGCGAAAAAAAGTGCGGTGGGGCTTTGGCTGGCGGGAATCAATGGAGAACTCCGTTTAGGCTAATCCAATATTTCCGGATTATTTTGGGATGGGAGCTTACGAATTTTCCCGAGCCATCCTTCGCATTTGCGAAGGCTAAGCCGTCGGTTCAGCGGTTTTGGGCCTTTGAATTGCTATTTAGATACAAGGTGTCCGCCTAGCAGCCGGGAATGTTATTGGAATTTGGACTGCCGAAACCTGCGGGGACACTTGGCAACGCAGTATTTAATTGTGCGATTTAAATAAGAAAAGGAAGCCCGAGAAACATAATGCGGTCCAAATTAGAATTAGCTTTGATCGCTGGCACCGCCCGCTGTTCAAGTAACGGCGTGCCCGAGCCGGCCTACTCACGCAAATACGAAAAAGATTTCGGCATTCATGAAAGTGAAACGAGTCACGTGAATCCGTTATTTTCCTAACTGATAATGAAAGAGAGAAAGGGGGGGGCAAGCAGCAATTCTTTAAAGCACAATCAGGCGGACCTCACGTATAAGGCGCAAGTTCACTCTCCTAAACTCGCATTTACAGGCGTATCACTTTTCAGTAAGCAGAACCTTGCTACGTGTTTCCCAGCGTCTTCGCAAGGAGAAACGCTGCTATCGTGATTTCCCCCACACAGCCGTTCTTCAGAGAGACGACTGCTACGAATATGGTTTTTCCGCTCGAAAATAATTGTGCCGAGGTGGCTTTAATCGCGGGCGGTCGTTTTTTGAACTGACCCGCGTACAGGACGATTCGTCAAAGGGAATTAACCCGACACCGCCCGAAGTTGTTCAACCGAGGCCTGTTGGCGAACGTACGACGCAAGTCACTCCCCCGCCCCGGACAGCACGTAGCAGTGGGAAAACCATGAAAAAACACTTTTCCACTCGGTTTTCTCCGGTCAATTTCGGCATCGAAAACACGCAAACAATCGACAAATTCCTCCGTTGTGTGGCGGGCTTACACTGTTCTGAATCCCACACACTCGTATAAATCAGAATTCGGCTTTTCCCAGGCTACATTCCATTTCGCCTTCGTCTTTTTTACATGATTGCTCTACCCAACCACCAGAAACGCCGATACTGGATAGGCCATGATGGACGGATGGAGAAAAACCCCTACGTGGGCTTATATTGGCCGAAGCGGCAATCAGAACAGAGGCCAATTAGTGGTTCCCCGGTGATTTACCTTACGTACCGAGGGTTTGGATGGGAAGAGCAGAAAATAGTCCTCGAAAAGAAAACATAGAGAAAAATCAACCGACCGACCGTCGGGAACGCGTATGGCTTCGCGGCCGCTAACGCACGAAGCGGGATTAAAAGAAATGATATGAGGGAAGCGTGTCCCTCACAGGAGTCCCCCGTATTTTCCGTCGTTTCAAAAGATTATTCACACGAGGTGGGAGCAAAGACGAAGATCCGTCAAATTTTTTACGTTAAGCCTCATGTTCGCAGGCCCCAATTGCGTAGTTGACAAGAAAAGTCGAGATTCGATTTGACACGTACCGATACCTGTTGAGGAGCATTTTGTGATCAATCGCATAGGTTGTCAAAAAATCACGGCAAATCAAGGCGATTCCGGAAATTTTGGAATTGTATTTTGTGCGAAGTACGGAGTCCCGTCGCAAAGATATGCGACGACGAAATTAGGTTGAATGACGATTGCCCGAGTGGGTTACCAACCTCGCCAGGTTGAGAGGCAATACAACGGAAAGTTCACAGGAGAAGCCGTTGGAGTTAGATCGGGGGGATCTCCCAATCTTCGCCAAAGGCCACAAAAGAAGAAGTCCGCCGTTTTCGATGATCGGCTTATTAACCAAGAGGAAATTCGCAAAATTGGTGGAAGCTTTTCGCGAGTTCCCAATCGAAATAAAGAACGTTAAGTGAGGTGGACTCGGTACTTCGCAATGGTTGAACAACTGGGTTTTTCCTGGGTTTTTCTCCGATTAGCCCTGTCCAACAAACGAATAAAAATGATTTCGATAGCCATGCCGATTTCAAAATTGGAATTGTTTGGAGGAAGCTTGGTTCTCCGGCGCTATCAAACGCCACAACCCCATGAGTGAAGCGTAGAAAGTGTTTGGAATTACGATTTGTCTCCTGTCGTATGGAGATTACCTGGGTCGGTGAGCTGGAGTCACTGAACGTCCAAATACGAAAGACGTCAACGGGAGTCCGTGGATTTTAGATGCGATGGCGGCCGGTGGCAAGAAATAAATTTAACTATCTGGGGAGTCCACCTAGCGAATCGCTTTAATCCATCACGCCGTGACTAGGGTATTCTCCTGGTAATCAGACTGAGAGACTTTCTTTACCCGAATGCGCCGGTGGCGATATACATCTCGGGGAACGGCGAAAAGATTTTCGGGGTGCAAGACCCTCAAGGTCGCGGACTTTAATTTTATTGATCCAATCTCAATCACTGAAAGTGGATGTTGGGGGTTTTTGGCGCAGTCGATTCGGATGAATGAACAGTACAGGATTCGTCCATGATGGTGAATCGTGGGAAGTGATTTTCCACGAGAAGCATTTCCCGCGAATCGAAATTGAAGGGAAAGGAAGGGGACGACACAACAGTTAAAAAAATTCAATTTTCTGCTCTCCGGATAATCCAAATCGCTCCGCTCAGAGCCCAACGGCGTTAAAAATTAGACAAAACAATAACCAATAAGGACATCACCTAACTTCTAGCAAACTTTCCAAAACGACGAACAAGAACCACAATATTTAAGAAATCCCAAACACCAACAAACAAACAACTTAACACCCGAACCAATCAACAATCGAGTAGAAAAATTCTTCTATTTTTTTCGAGTTTAGCGAAACACACGCAAACAAAGCTAAACATTGAGATCCACAAAAAATAATAAAGCACCGGATGCTACAGCCGGCAAAAAAAACAGCCTTGACACAATAATACACCAATAGTTACCCACGAACGTGAAAGAACTATAAGAGCCTACAACATCTAAATGTTCAACCAACGGACCACACACAAACGCAATAAATACACAAGGCCGACCGCAATAGCGCCTGCGTAGCCACCCCAGCAGTACGCCATTATGTAACGCCCACAATTAAAATATGGAAACATACCTAAAACAACAACCCAGCGAAAAAATAAACATAATCAAACACAGAGCTGATAATGCGACCCAAGCTCAATAAACACCCCATCTCTCATAACACTGCCACCAGCAAGTAAACTGAATTAAGCGGATACGCGATAGATTAGCAACTTTACTGCGCGAGCCTACGGAACTTAAAAACTGACATAAATATGAAGCTACACCCGGAAAACTAACCAAAATCTTTTTCCCACATCACCCGCCCTCAGCTTCCGACAGCCCTAACATCCTGGGTTTGGAGCCTTATATACATCCTTTCAGCGCGAAGCCGCAAACGCGGTGGGTTTTTATACGCAAGTCGATCACGAGGACTAGTTTTTCGTTAAAAATTTTCCCGTTTTTCCAAGCAGCCTGATTTTCTCCCGTGATCAAACGATTCCGAATGCCGTTTTTGAAAACTTGCAGTTATCCCTTGTTGAGAATCTAATTAAGCGCCAAGCTATTTCGGAGTTCGCTCCTGAAGAGGCATCTTCAGCAGCGGAGAAAACCTTAGACAAATTTCCGGACACGGGACTCGTGGCAAAACACTCGGAGATCGGATCAGTGGAAAATCGGTAAACGACGATGAAAAGTTTTTGCGAAAAGAGCGTGACCTTCAAGAGAGAAGTTCCGTGATAAAGAGCAACCTCAGACGGGGTGGGCGTGAGTAAAGATTAACTATTCGCTTCCGTTTAGGTTTCCAGTTTCTTCCGCGGGCAATGTTCGGGGTAAATTCACTCGCGGGTCAATTGCCATGAAATCGAAAAATTGGTAAAGCGGAGAAGCGCGCGGGTAAACCTCGGGGGGCTGAGAACCTGGGAATTTGATGTTATTCAGGTGCCCAAAATCTACGTTGGTGACTTCTGTTATTTCATCGATATATTCCATGGCGCCGTTGGGATGGTCCCGTGAAGTTTTCCTTACCCGCAACCGGTTTTCCCAAGATCAGGACAATTACGATCGGAATGCTAAAACCCTTCGCGATCGGCGGCAGCGGAAAACGGATATAAACGTGAGTTAGCCGGAAATTTGTATTGGATGAGAAGGTTACCCAGCAGTGCATGTTCCTTTAGTTTGTGCAAACGGGGGGCCCCGGCGAAAGGTTCCGCGTTCGTAAGCCGCGGGTCAAGTGGATTCGATTCCCACAATTCGCCTGAGCGCAGGTAACTTTCCGAGGACATTATTCTTTGGCACAACAGCAACTCGACCTCCATTTCTTTCCCGCTTCGTCGAAATCGTTACGCAACGCTTTTCGTGCCGGTTTCGTGTAATGTCTTCCGAAATCCAAACCCGATTGGTCAGGCCGTTATCATACGACCGGAAGAAAACCACGGATTGCGAGGATCCGACGATCTCGGGATGGATTCCGGCCAAAATCATGGACTTTTTCTTTTTATGGTTCCTTTTGTTTCCGACTCGGTTCCCCGGCGAGGGCACTTGAAAGCCCGTCGTCCATTCCGCGCCCGATTTTTTTTGCTGCGAGTCCCCCTCGTCAAAGAACAAGCGATGAGGTCCGCCGGATATTGCTACAAATGGGAAAGGTTAATTCTTCTATCATCGCTTTTCACGGGCGCTCAGCATCCCGGCTAGTGGCCTCTATTTATCAATTTGACAATGGAATTTTTGCTTCCGAAACGGAGGATCCAAACAGAACAGCGAAAGGGTTGTTTTTCATAGAGAAAACTCCTTTATCAAATCGGATGCGGCCAAACGGCCCCCGCCGCGAAACCGTCCCCACATGGGTTAACCAATTCGGCCTTTCGTCGAGTAAGGGCCTTTCAACCGGTGCTTATGGTTCGTGGATTCCGCGGCGGATTTCCGCTTGGCCCCGGCAAACCCCGGCCCGTTTTAACGGCCGACCGGGCCCCTTCTCCAACAACATCGACGGATGATTCGCGCTCCCAACTCGGTTTGGTGGCAAAACAGAATTTTACAAAATCGGTTTGGCTATAATTTATTTCCTTTTGTCTCCGTAAGATCCATGTGTTGAAACAAAATCGGGATGCCGACCAAGTTGCCGATGCCCTTACCGGATTTCGATCGTACAGAATTTTCGTTGTGCCGAACGGCGAAGCAATCTGGCACGCGGCCATTCGTTATTTTACCCTGCAGATAATTAGACTTGGCGCTGAGGGAACCACGGTTTCTACAGTTCAGGCCCAATTCGAATTCTTTGCGGTCGCATATCTTTCTATTTTCTGAGCGTCTTTATTTACACAATCGACTCTCGTCTACCAGAAAATCAGTTTGAAAGTACATTAAAGGATTTAAGACGCCGCGGGAACACCACTTTTTGCATAAGCAGCTGGGGGACCCTACGCCAGATTCCGTGGCGGAAAAGACCGGTTCCATTTCTTCGCGTGGGTGGGATCAGATGTTCGAGTTGAACGTCCAGGGAAAATCCGAAACTTTCGTCCCCGGCTCGCCTTTTGGCGCTATTTCGTTGAAGATATCGCGCTCGGCCTTAATCACATGGGTTCTGATTTTGCTTCTAAGTCCGGAACGAACCTCAAATCGGCGGCCGAACCAGCATCGGGTGGCCGACTTACTACCAGTGGCGCCTTGAACCGAAACGGATCCACAACAAAACTTCCAGGAACCCACCGCAACTTCAAGATTTTTGGGGCGGAGTCGCTCATCGGGTTTAGCGATGGACCTGCGTCCGCGGCCTTTCGGCAGAGCGGGTTGGCATCAGTCTTCAACCCCGAATGCTCCGGGGAATAAGCATTCTTGGTTTGGCGGGTTCGAGTCAACGGGCGTGGGATGTTTTCCCTCTAGGGAGTATCGATCATATAAATGAAATCCGCCGGGGTGCTGCCCCCGGCGGAACGTTTTGTGCGACTTTAGGTTCGCGTTTGTTGGGTGGTGTATTATTCACTTCGGGGTTGTAAGCCACACCGAATCCTCTCATTTCACGCGGTCCCCATCCGATTGAGTTTTGTCCGGCGGTTTCACGGACGCGGTTTGCGTTTGAAGACTTGAAAAATTTCCATTGTTTTGGTGGACCTTGTTATGGTGAAACTACCTAAGATGAGGGCAGAAGAAAACCATGTTTACACACCGAGTGGAAAGGGAGTCCCGATTTACGCGGGTGGCTTCGGACTGAGTGTTTCGGGGGCGCAGAGAGCCCCGCTACAAAGGGTTGCACTCCCTACGTCAAATCACGAATCTCTCCCGGGTGGCAATCCGTCTTATCGCACTGCCTTTAAAGCGGGACGCAGCTTGCATTAAAATGTTGTTGTAATTATCATTGTCTTTTACTTATACACTGCTAATAAGTTCAGGGGATGAATTACATTTTCCTACTTTTGAAAAAGTAACCACCATTTATCCGCACGCGCGATCACACAGCAGATTTTCCCTAAATTATTTCGATACGGCCCCAAGCAAAACTGTCACTGGAGAGAACCCTTGAGCAATCTGGGACGGATATTCTTTATTTTTCAATCCGAGCTTCCTCACCTGGGTTGGCTCAGAGTTTCTCCTCGCCAAAGCCTTGCCGCCCCGAGCCAAACACCATACGCCATGGGATGCGGGCCTCTTCCCGCGGCCGAGAATGTCACACAATGCGGCAGACCAAGGGAATATTAGGCGGAAATTTATGTTCTCTTCTAAATACGATTGGGGAGCAATGGGCCTCAGGTTCCTTTGAAATAGGGTGCAAAATCACGTTGGCCTATCCCGGGGAGTGCCCCCGAGTTTTTCGGCAAACGGTGCAATGAATATGATTACTCGTTATAGTTTCTATAGGTCCCTCCCTCATCTAGTCAATTCATTAAAATGAGGTTGAGATACTGCTGTCCAACATGATTACGCAATTGGACGGGTAAATTCGACTGATTCAAGCGAAATAGTATAGTTAAACGGAATCCTTGTTCGAATGATCTCATGTTAATTTTCTAGAACGCGAGAGAATACCAGGAGCAGTCGCGCTTTATTCAGTTTTGTGGTGCATTTTAGACCTAAATGAAAGAAAATGAACTCAAACATGCCAAACAGATAATGTTAATCCGAATTAAATATGCCCCCCCGTGTGGCCAGTTCGGGGCTAATTTTCGTCGGTAGGGCCTCCCTTAGCCTGTCACCGGGATCGCTATTATTACTTATTTCAAGAAATCGCGTGAGTGAAATTGGGCGAGCGCTTTGAATTCACATTTTTGGCAGATAAGAGGACTGGAACTAACGAACATTAAGGGAACGCAAAATCTCTTACGGTAGTTATTAAATATGTAGTTTTAACAATTTGAATTCTAATGCGGATTCGGTTACTAATGATAAATTTGCACTTGAATTTGGGCCCCCGACCACTCCGCTGGTTTAGCCAGGTTACATCTCTTGTCTAGT
>Ga0163217_1101336_pt1 | contig 12921 bp, 15 predicted proteins | sample SynspAceP_FD_185933 | JGI IMG/M metagenome (GOLD analysis project Ga0163217, IMG submission 185933) | Saline lake microbial communities from Ace Lake in Antarctica - Synechococcus sp. Ace-P (PacBio error correction) | ecosystem: Environmental > Aquatic > Non-marine Saline and Alkaline > Saline ...
ACAAAAAAGGGGGAGGAAGAAATTTTAAAAAATTAAGTTTTTTTTTTTGGGGGGGGTAAAAAGGGGAAAAGATGGTTACAATTGTAAAAATAGTTCCCCCAAATCCGCTTAACTTTTAGTTAGATAACAAGAACCAGCCGCTTTAAAAATATATCAGTTCCGAAAGGATTTGGAATCCCAGCAATTTGGTTGTAAGGTCAACGGTCCAAGTATAGGAATCCATAGAATTCGTAGATTTTAAATTAGTTAATCAAAGATGGCGACAGCTGTAAACCAAGCTTCCTGCAAAAATAGATTATGTAGCTGAAATTTTCTTTTTACCCCTGCCCCACTATAAATGCCCTGTTATGAAGCAACCATTAAGAGCGAGTTCAAAAAGCCTTTGCAGGCAGATAACCAACTTGTCAAAATCGTCTCTCATAACTGTTTCAGCCTGAATATGATTCTGCTGAGAATTGAAGGAAAATGCCACTTACATCAAGCAAAACTTGAACCAATGGACTTTTTTTAAACAGGCGACAAAGCAGAGATCTATAGTCTGGCTCAAGAAAAGTCGGTAATTTTGCGTGTTACTACTGAAGGGAAGGAGGAAGTGAATGACTTTATTCACACCGAGAATTTATATTGTAGATCAAAAAAAGCGATCCGAGGTTTAATGATGACACTTCTGAAGACAGATGTGGGATCGATTAATTTCGGTATATCATAAAAACTAAAAAATGAAGGCTAAAAACATCGGAATTTCGATTGCCGATTGCCTTCTCTCCTAATTTTAGTTTGTTATGTTCCTTACAAAGGATTTAAGGGTGTAGACAAAAAAAGGAAATCGGGAAGAAACCTCCAAGTGGTAGAAAAGGTATTCCGATGGGTATCAAAAAGACCAGAAAAAAAGGAAGCGAAAATATAAGCGTGAAAATGAAACGTAAAAGACGAGAATAATGGCGCCTCCCTACAAAGTAGTTTTTAGCTGAAAGTTCTGAAATCGGATCAAATTCTAAAACCTATCACAATCAAAAGCCTGTTCAAATAATTGATTTCTAATCGCGGTCAATCAGGTGTAGTTTTCAAATCAAGTTGATGATTGAGTTAATCAACCCAAATTTTGTCCGCCGCTTGAAGTGCTAATTCACTTGATGTTTTAGAAATTACAATGGTTTTTATTCTGTTCGGCAACAATCCCATCTAATAAACTAAAATTTTCAGCCTTGTTGGATTAAATCCTAGATGGTTCAAAGGTCAACAAGAGAAATTAAGGGAGTCTGTTGTGTCTATCTTGCTCTAGCTATAGAAGCCTTTTGTTTTTTCGCCATCACTAAAATTGCTATAAAAAAACGATCTTTAGTGAAGTACAACCACAACTTTCCATTGCTTCATGCACTATTTGATGTCTTTTCCGGTCATTTAGCGCAACCAATTGGTGAAAGGATACGTCCAAAAGCCGACCAAATCCAACACAGAATTAATCCGATTTGCATTCCCGATCGGTCAAACACCAACTCATCTGGGCAGACAAGTCACGAAGTAGAAATTGTAGAAAGCAAATGTCCATTGAATCAAGATTTCTCCTGAAAGAAATTGGAACTCACCAGAATAGATTTTAAAAAAAGGGTCGACTTCCCCATTCCCGTTTTCAACCAATCAACAATAAATTTCGCCTTCAGAAAAACCGTTAACAATTTATAGGCGACAAATTGGGACAACACCCTTCTGGTGACCATTATCCCAACTAAAGCAGTATTTCAATTGAATTACTGGCGTTTCATATCTATTTGATATTCTTCTGCCCTAAAACCATCCAAAAATGATTGGTAACAGTCCCAAGATCAGCATAACTGAAATTAATAGGTTAGAAACCAAATCTGAATTAGGAACATAAGCGATAAAATCACTCAAATAGCAATAAATAAAATTGAATTTCCCAATAGAATTGACCGCTGGAAAAAGCGTTTTGAATTCGCGCGTTTGAACCAAATTCGGACACAAATGAGGCAACTACAATTCCTATAAAACCAAAGCCCGCAAAAAGCAGTAATACAACCAGCCAATAACCCGTGCTTAGATAATCCATAGAACCGACTTTCGGGATAAGTTCAATCCCATACTTTTAGCAATATTACCCCCAACAACAATAAATTCAAAGGCCGTTACATATAAAATTCCAATCATAAACCGACCATTACAACAATTTGAAATGAATTATTCTTCGTAAATTCACTGCATTCCAAACTTCCCCATTGTCCCCATATAATGAAAGTCTTTCAGTTGATCGGCAGAACTTAAAATATACTGCATCACCCTATTAGGGCAGTTGTAAAAGAAACCCACATATTCCCGACGATCAATACCGTCCATAATACTTTTACTTTAGTGAATCATGAATAGCGATCAACCAGAATAAAACAATGCTCCAATTGTTAGCAGTCCAAAGCCAATGTCCAACTTACTGTATACAAAAGTTGTAACAGAAAATAGCTTGCCGCCCATTACCAGCAATGGAGATCCTAGGCTTGCACCAGAAAACCTATTCCTAAAATATAACTGGACCCCCGCTAAAGGATTTCGAAACAATACCTTTGCATCTGTAATCCCACCTACTGATTATAGTCAGCTCACATAAAAATGGCGGGTCAATATTCGGGGATTCGCCTGTTTCCAAATAAATTGCATCAAAAGCTATAGACTCACTACCTCGCACCTTAAGGTTGAATAAAATGATCAGAAAACGGAATTAAGATTTGAAACCAAATATACATTCAAAACCATCAGATCGGAAGTAAACCAAAATCAGTAATCCCCATTTTATCTATTAGGATTTCAAGCACTAATTTAATTTTTTGTAATAATTAATATACATGTTTCGGATTGATCTCTGGATGAAAAATATGTACCAGTCTGCTTAGAATAAATCAGGACGGGCTGCAACCCGTCTCCTACATAATCGTTCCATAATATGAAAGTCAGTGTTTTTTGTATGTTGTAGACTTGTTTGTTGATATAAGCTTCAAACAATTCCCAATCGTTCATCCCTTCAAGGAAATTTCTTTGAAGTGTTTGAAAAATTTGACACATTCACAAATAGTCAGCTGTTAATTGCCTTGATAAAACGACCTCAAAGTCTAAGGAAAAGAACTTACATTCTTTGTTATCTTCCCATAAGTATTCAGTCTCCAGCATCCTTAAACAACTTTGCTAAAGGAATTTCCTCCAGGTACAACAAGTCCTTTCCCAAGGTGCAGAGAGAAAATACTGTAGTTTATTATCAAACGGCTTTTCTACCTGTTTTAACCCAACTCAAGAGTTTCGATTCCTATAGGCCTCAAAAATACCTATCGCTTACTTTTTTTCTTATTGTAGATTAACCAAATTACTTTGATCCATCCTGACTTGGCCCAATGGGTGACTCTTCATGTATTCGGCAATTGATTAGCACTTTAGTCCAAAACGTTTAAGCCTCCTATTAATTTTTATCGATTTGCATCTATTGCAAACCCATGATTATATCAGGATTTAATACCCACCTGTTTGGTTCTATAGTTTAAAGTAGGTTCACCTGAAATCTTTATGCTCCATTATTTGTCCGAATTGTAATCAAACTATCGTATAATCGTATTTTTTTTCACTATGCCAACGATGGAGATTTCGTTCTTCAAAAGTTTTAATAAACGGAATATAAGTTGACGAAAAAGCCGCCATTCGTTTTTAACTGGTATTTTTGAAATTAAAAACTGCATCAGAAGAATGGAATTGAATGAATCAGCAATAATAAATGTAATTCAACATTGTTGATGTTCCTTTGAAAAATTAAAAATTTCATTTGGAAGAATCCATCAAATGAATTCATCTCAAAACCTTTAGGCATACTTAATCTTTTTCAGAAACTCCTTTGGTTCCGTTTCACGGAAAACAATTTTTATGTTGCAACAGAACGAGCTTGCAACCATAAAAAACAACAATACAACAAAAAATAAAAAAACCGGTTCATTTTTTTCTTTTGTTTCTTCTACCAACATCTCTCTTCTATGTTAGAAACCAATTTTTTGTGTAATATAATGGCACCTCAAGAATAGAAATTTTTTCCTCAATAAATACACTTGCGTTCCAGTCACTACAATTCTTCTAATGGTATTGCTATTTTGGTCGCATCCAAAATAATCTCTTCAGTTAAGTCTGAGAATATTTATTCTTTCGCTAATTCTGCATCATTTTCTTGGACGTTTCTTCCCTCTGTAAAAAGCCTCCAAATCCACATCATTGGATACGTTATTTTGCTTGTCCATGTTTTGTCAAATGCTTTGTTCACGTGCTATATGTCCACTTAAACTCACCTGACTTACGCTCCATTGCTTGGTTGTATTGCCGCTGACTTCTGCTTTTCCTTTAACAAAGCACAATTTTCGCTGATTACTTTCATGATTGATTCGCTCTTTAACATTTGAATGTATTGAAACTCCATGTATTCTGGCTTGTGCCGTTGGCAACCTCGATGTAGCAGCCATCGTTGTTTGGCAATTTCAGCGCGATAGCGCTTGAAGTTTTTGAATCAAGTTCTACCAATACATCGCTGCGTTGAATTGATTCGCTTATCTTGCTCTGCTTTTTCTTGGTCAATAATTCTTCATTAGCAGTATTGGCGTTACGATTCATAATATCATTTACATCTAAATCGTTTAGCCTCATTACCTTGCTGTTACTTACCCCTCTTGAAAATCCGTCAACGTCCATTTGCTTTTCTCACGAGATCGTTAGCCGCCATATTCGCTTCCTCTCCAGTCCCTTCAATTCCCATCCGCTTGAGAATTTGACTTGATTCTAAAATTTTGAAGGTATCGTTCACTATTCGCTATGGTTTTATTCTCTTCAAACTAACTGTATGTCTTGTAAAACGTCTAATTCTCTGTCTTTAGCTTCATCTGCATCCACTTGCTCTGTTTTTCTGAGCTAAAATGGCTGCTTCATCACTTTTAGTTCCTGCCTTTTGACTATTTTTCTCGAAATCCACATTTCACGAATACAATCGCCTCAATTTCAGCTTCGGTTTTTCCACTTACAATTAACCGTTGTTGCTCTTGTTGTGCTTTCTTTTTTCTTGAGCCAAATCCGAACGCTTCCTCTTCTTTCAATCTTCTTTCAGAATCCAACTGATCAGCTATTAACTTTAAACTGGGGTTTCAGGGAATAATCACGCCGGTTTTTAACATCAATGCGATTGATAATCACCGTTTTGCATCTGAAAAGTCTTTCGCCTTTATAAACACATCAGCTTTTAAAATCAAATCATAAAAAGCTATTCATTCCTGTGCAGCTGTTCTTTAGCTGGCCATTTATGTCCTTTCCTTTGCCAATCGAGCTTCTTCCTGCTCTTTTGCATCAGCCATTGCCTAGTTATCCTGAAATTTCTTTATTCGTCTTTAGGGAATTGCTCTCCTGGCTTTTTAACTAGAGGCCAAATCAAAGCTTGCTAGAGCAGATTCTATTTTTCACATTCATAGAACGCATTTGCTTTATCCAATGCAATTTGATAATCCTGATCCAACTTTGCTTTCAACTTTAGTCGGCAATCAGCCCCTTTTGCTAATGGTCAGCGCTGCTTTTGCTTGATCTTTGGCTTTTTTTATCATTATCGCCCTCACTGATCTTTTGGATATTGTTCATCATCATCTGTTAACGCTTCTCGATAATTTCCCTTTGGCCTGAAGATAGTCCTCTTCAGCAAAAACTGATCTGCTGGCATAATATTCAAATAAGTTGGCTTTCGTTTTCGAATAGCGTTCTCTTCAGTTCTGCTTTTCTCTTGCTGTCCTCAGCTAATTGCTCCTCTGTTCTTCCTGCTATTTGATTTGTTCAAACAGGAAATAAGTCTCATTTGGTGTTTAATTAACGCAGCATTATAACCTTCAATCGCAGCAGTATAATCGCAGTTTACAAATTTTGAAATTCGCACCTTCCAATACTTACTATACTCCGCATCTAATTTGCAGTCCTTCACTAACTTATATCCGCGATTGCTTCTTGTTATCAGCACAATTTTTGCTATTCTAGGCATTGATCTCTTCATTGCTTTTTTAGGATAATCCTCAGCCTTTATTTCAATTGCTTTATTGTAAGGCAGACTTCGCCCTCTCTAAGCTAATCTGCTAGCGAACAGCATCAGCAAACAGCAATTTTGTTTTTATTGTAATTCCAACTGTTCAGCGCTTCTTCTTGCTGCATCGGCGCAAGCCTTCTCACCCAATCACGCATTGATCTCATCGATCTTTGGTTGAGGATACGTTCAGAAGGTTTAAACAGCTAACGCTTTATTAAAAAAATCCACGTGCTTTCATCGTAATTTCTTTTCTTAAACTGCTCCATCGCTTGGAAGCTACTACGCTAATAATTCAAGCCTCTTTTCTTGGCGCCCCTTTTTCGTTTCAATTCAGCTGAATTAAACCATCCAGCTTCTTTGATTTTAATCTTGGATATTGATTCGTCTTATTACTAATAAAGCGGTCATTATAACTTTGGTCTTCGCATCATCATATTCTTAAGCGCTCAAAGCAGCAATCACCCTCTTTAATCAATGCAGTATATTCCTGCCTCTTTTGGCATCCACTTTCAGCGCGTCTTTTTGCCACCCATCGCAGCCAATCAATCTGCAATCCATTTAATCGGTTTCTTTGATTTTATCTTTGGAATATGGCTCGTCTTTTAAACCAATAACAGATTAATACTTTGCTTTTGCCTCATCAATTTTCTCGAGCCAAAGCAAGCGTCACCTCCTTAATAATGCTGCAACTTCCTGCCTCTTTTTTAGCTTGCATTTTGCAGCCGCTTCTCTTTGCATCATCGCTGCTAGTAAGCAAATCCTATTCGCTTCCTTTATTTTGTCCTTTAGGGTAATGTCATCGGCTTAACGGCCAAAGCAGCATTGGTAATTTTTTAATGCAGACTCCAAAGCTTTTGAACTCAAATCCCATCAAAAGCTGCAGTAAGTTGAATCTTGGTATTCTTATCCATTTTCTCTGCTTCAGCTTTGGGCCAATGCAGCAGCTTTCAGCATTTGCGGCCAACTTATCAGCCTTCTCTATCTTACTTTAGGTATTTTTTCCAATTGGTTAATTCCTAAAGCTTTGTGTAAGCAGCTTTTGCATTTACAAAATCCACTAGCGCCAAGTGGCATCATCAACCCACCGTTTAAAGCAGCAGTATAATCTTGCTCTATTCTTTCTAGTGCCGCAATTGCATTTGAGCTTTCCTTGATTTTTTGCTGTAATAGGATAAAACTCGCTTGCTTAATTGCTAAAAGCACTTTGGTATGCAGTTACTGCCATGCAGCAATAATCTTTCGATTCAATGCACCATCTCCTTTGCAAATTGGGCAAGTCTTGAATAACTTTTCTGAGCCGCTCCTCTCTTTGGCAATTCTTATTTCTTCTAATTCTTTTTGCTTACCAGCTATTTTATCAATCCACTTCAGCTATCTTATCTTTTGATAAACTTCAGCAGGTTTTAACTTAAATGCTTCATTGTAAGCATTTAGCCTCTCATACGTTCTTTTCCGATGCGGCATCCCCTTTTTGATCGCTGCTCTGCATAAAAGCAGCCTCATTTTTCTCAGCGCCGCTAATAAAGCCGTTATTTCTTTCCAGCTTACTTTGATATGCTTCCGCGCTTCAAATCCACTTGCTTTTTCAAATCAGACTTTGCAGTTTTATAAAACCCTTTGACACAAGTCTGTCTGCTAAAGCGATGCTGCAGTAATAGGCTTGCTCTTGTTGGCTGTTCCGCAGCAACCTCTATTTCAGAAATTTTATCTTTTTGGATAAGCTTCTCCAGCTTTTAAAGTTTGCCTGGCAGCTGCAATAACTTTCTTGCTGCATCATACTTTTTTTCTTAACGAAAGGTCCACCACAGCAATTGCATCAGCAATATAGCTTTCTTGGCTTGCTTCTTTTGCTAGAAATTCTTCAATTCTTTTAAATTTAATTTGATAACCTCGCAGGTTTTAATCCTCCTGTTTTTCAATCCGTTTTTTGCTCCCAGAAAGTTTGGCGGCAGCTAGCTTCATCTCCCTCTGCTTATTATTTTTTGATACTCTCATCTTTTATTTTGTTCGCAATAAAGAATTCCATCTTATCTCCAAACGCTTTTTATCTTTCGGATACTTCTCATCAGGTTGTAATCCTCCTACCTTTTTGATAAGCCGTTTGCACTCATAGTTTTAGCAGTAATCTCTATCCCGCCTCTTGAATGCCCCATTGTAAATCTCTGCCCTTTCTTGGCCATGCGGCAGCCAAAGCCCTTCTATTTCAAGCAATCTCCCTTTTGATAAGCTCTTGGTGGTTTGATACCAATGCTTTTTCGTAATGTTTCGGCCAGTGGTATAATCCAGTGCTTTAATGCTTTAATCGGCTGAAGCGATGCATCTTGATTCTTTTTACCTTTGCTTGTTTGTGTTCGAATAAATATCATCAATCTCTTGATCTGTTTTTTGGATATTCTTCAGAATGGCTTATTCCAGACGCTCCAAGCAAAACCTCCCTTTTGCTGGCATCATATTGATTCGCTTGTAAAGCATCCTCTCTTTTGAAAGCAGCCTAAATAATTTTGCTCCACTTGCTTGTTTTGGCCATTAATACCTCAATTCCTTCAGTTAATCCTGAGCAACGCTCTTTTGTTTCAAACTTCGCCTTTTTGAAACTCTATGCTTAGCTGCTTGTAATCTTTAGCAGCAATTGCTTGTTTCCGCTTCTACAGCACTTCAATATACCTTTGTCTGCCGCAGCTCCGCCAATGAAGTCCATTGATTTCAGCTAGCTTATTCTTGGGTATGTTTCGATGGTTAAATCTAACAGCTTTTTGAAAGCAGTTTGCTTGTTCAAAAATTAATTCAACAATCAAACTTTGTCACCTTTCATTATCGCTGGCTAAACTAATCTGCTCAGTTTTAGCTTGATGCCACAATGCCTTGAATTTCTTTAATCTTCGGCATCAGTTTCAGTTGATAAGTTTTAAACTTTCGCAGTTGATAGTCCACCATGGCTCGTTGAAAATCTTTAGCTGGCAATAAAGCTGTATTGCCTGCTTCCATACGCAGCAATTATATTTTAGCGTCCGCTTTTCTGCTTGATTAAACTCGATGAATTTCTCCCAATGAAAAGGAAGATGTAATTCTTCTGTTTTTGCTTTTTGAGCAATTAATATTCTGTTTGGCTTCACTCCCCATTGTTCAGAAGCAAAAAATTATCTGCTTTCTTTACTGCTGCATCCGTAAACTTTTGTGCATTGGCAAGCATTTGGCCAGCTCTCCTGCCTTTTTTTATCTTTCATATTCCTTTAAGCTATCGATTCAGCCTTACTTTACTTGTGTGATCAAATCAACATCAAAAATCGAATCTGGTTATATCTAATATACCAATAGGTGAAATCTAAAATTTAATGTCAAGTCAAATCTTTTGAAAATATCCACGTCCGCAGAAAAGAAAAAATCTGTGTCCGCCTCGTCTTGGTGAACATTTCGAGTATCTAAATTTGCTTTTGGTTAGCATCCGCCATGGAGAAAGGTAACCCCATTAATAGCTCTGCAAATCTAGTGTACACTTGCCTTTCTTAGCATCGTATAATGGTTCTACTTTTTTCCATCCTTTATAAAAACAGTTACCGATGGCAATTTGGCAATTTTTTTCCATCTCGTAACAACCGCTTCCCAACACCATTTTCCAATCTGAGCAGAAAGGGTGACCTTGAATGAGAGAAATAGGAAAAAATAGTGGAGTTTTAAAGCTTGTTCATACCTTAAAATGCGTCTTTCATCCAAATTATTGTCTAATAACAAATATCGCAATTCAAATGAATATCCCGTTGATTTAACAAGTTTTGACAATGATTTAAACTGCTAATTTTAAAGCAATTAAGCTGCTATAACTATAAGTACCGAAACAACAGTAACCATCAGCCATTTAAATTCATATCCTTTTATCCGGACTATCTTCAATTAAAGTCTACTGGATTACTGAAAAATAGACCATCAAAACAAAAAGGAATGGTACTCCCCATTTTCACCACAAGCATCACATTTTCCCGGGAAGTTCTCAATAAATTTAAAGTCAAAACACGATGCTAAAGGGTAACCCAAGCAAAGTTTTCATTGGACACACAGCAATAATAGACTTGAAATTATACATTAAAACCAACTGAATTAAATCTTCGGGTTTCTTATTCCAAACGAAAAAATGCGTCATTCCGAACTCTTTTAAACGTTTGTACGGTAATCTCTTTCAATTTTTCCAAATAGATGTCTCAACGCAACTTCCTCAAGCCTTCTTCTTAAGACTTTAAAAGAGTTCCTCTAGGCAATTTTCATAAGTCCATCTTTCATTGTTTCTACAATGACCTTCAATTAATGAATGCCGATACAAGCACTTGTCTTTGCACCAATTGACTAGAAATGGCATGCATATTTAAGGTTTTCCCATCTGCATTAAAATTGAAATACAATATTACACGTCATAACCAATCGTCATTTAACCAAAAGTAAAGCGCAAAAGCGATCTTCCCTCCGCTCCAAGAAAAGCAATCGTTATTCATGCATAAAAATAAATCCGGAAGGAATAATTCCCGCATGAAAAGAATGTGATTTCTGTGCCATCCAAGGCCAATCGATAAACCAATCCTTTTTTGTTGATAATCAGTAGCATCAATATATATAACTCTTAGATGTAGGAGTACCCATAGCGTAAAAAACCGACCATTTTTGCTATAATCTGGCGACTAGGTATACTTCCAACAGCGATAAGACCATCCGAAACACCATGCTTTAAAAAGTATAGTCATCTTGGTTTGATTAATTTATAAAATTTGAAGGATAACATCATTGATATTGAAAATTAATTGATTGAAGAATATTACCTGAAGAAGTTAATTTGATATAATTTTAGAATACCTTCATCAAATTCCACCATTACATAACACCCCACTAAATTGTTTTATCAAATTACTATGAGCCTGGTGCCGAATTAATTAACCCGTTAAAAATAGAGCTTTTGTAAGTCGATTAAAAGAATGATTATTTGTTAAGTCACAGACGTAGCCGTATCTTCGATGCGTTTTCCAAATTTGTGTCGGTCCAAACCATTTGTAGGAATAGTTTTAATACCTTTGCCGATCTCCCAAATCAACCACAGAAATGCGTCAGCATACAAGTCGAAAACATATGTCTTTCTTTCGCTTATGGGTAAAATATCGTGGAGAATTAATCCTTGATACTGCAAAGATTGAAAATCTGAATAGGTTAACAACTTCAATTTTTTCGAAAATTATTGACCACAAATAATAATCCTTTGTCATTATTATCGCATGCGATTGAACCACGTCACCTATGCCTATTTTGTTATTTGATTTAAAAACGTGATCATAGATTTATTCTCTAACTGTTGTACCCGAGTCTATAGATGCATTAACCTGAACCAAAAATGTTCCTTCATTCCAGAATGACTACATCACTCCACTTCGTTGGAAATGGTGAATTCCTTTTCCTTTCAGTTTTACAAGCAAAATAATAATCGCAATCAAAATAAAAAAAAGTAGCTTTTTTGACATATTTATGAAATTGATAATTATTGGTAAATTCCATAGTTTTCTACCCGGCATAAGGTCCCACTGATCGCCTCTTAGCTGTATCCGAATAGATTATTTTACTTCAACATGATCACTAAACGTTGTTTTTTACTAACAAAGAGTTGCTTCTGAAGTTGAATATTATGTAAGGTATAAAATGGAAGAAACTCGCTATTGTCAGTGGTGTAAATCTTTCCAGCGTTAAAATTTAATTGATATTCACTCCCTTCTTTCCACTCAAAGGTGGACCTAAAATTAAATGCATTCTGGCACAAATAAATCAATTGCCTTATTCACTGAAGCACATTGACTTGTTTTTAACTTTTTATTTATTGATGAAGTTATACCATATGGTCTATCGGTTCCTGTTTTTACATTTCCAACTTTAAGCCGTCAATCCTAAAATTTAGCTCTACCCTTTACTTTGAACTCTCAATGTCCGTGATTTCCAATAGCCGAAATGCCTGAAGGCTCCCCAAAGGAATAGTAATCCTCTATTTTTTTTTAGGTGAACAACATCGCATTCACTTCCAATTTTTAAATGTCAAGATATTGTAAAGATTTATGCTAAACAATTTATGCTTCCCTTTCTCCCCTTCAAATCTTTTATTCCCATCCAGGATTCCAGTACAAATCATTCAAATTGATATTTTGGCATTCTTAAGATAAATTCCAATCGAAACAACATTGCTTTTCTTAAACAATGATAGGAGGCACCAAAAGCAGGTAAAAGACCAAGCAGTTTCCGAGAAAAAATAACCAAGGGAAAAAAAAAAAATTCCCCCCCCCCCCCCCATAAGTCTAGTTAATGCAGAAAGGATAATTCGTTTGGTGAGAATAGAATACATTGTAGAAAAAATGCGCGCGCTCCAATCGCTATTTCTGATACACCTTAATTTTCGGCAACACATAAATATAACTGAACTTGGTTTTAAAACTATGTTTGTGAGGTTGATAAACTAAGCGGTTGCAATATTTAATCCCTTTAATGCTGTTGATTGAATCGTTGAAGCAATAGATCTCAAGTTCAATTGGTTATCAACATGTTGCTTTTAAAATTAAATTGCCATAAATCCTGTTCTTAACGTATAGCAGCTAATTCCCTAGTCGATTGAAGTAATCTTGCTGCTGCTTCTTGTTGTTATTGATCAAGCATAATGCTGGAATTTCTCGATCTGCAGCAGATAAGCATGCGTTTAATTCAATTCATTCCTTGAATTAAGCCATAAAAAATATTTCACACCATTACTTCCGTATTGTTAACGGCCCGAAATTTCCATTGCTCCTCTGGAAACCTTCTTTTGCCTTAATAATAAAAGGTATAAT